>Ga0156531_1116_pt3 | contig 14462 bp, 11 predicted proteins | sample RifOxyB3_FD_111926 | JGI IMG/M metagenome (GOLD analysis project Ga0156531, IMG submission 111926) | Lentisphaerae bacterium RIFOXYB12_FULL_65_16 | reverse complement strand
GCCGGAGCGGCTCGCTCCGACACCCGCGGGACCGGGCCGGTCCCGCCACTTTGGGCAGCCACCCCCAACCCTCCACCCGCGACTGGCGCATTACGCCGCGATCGCCTTTCTCCTTGTGAGTGCCGTCGCTTTCGGGTATAATTGAAGTGGATGTGTGTGCGGTTCGCGACGGTTGCGCGGACTCGCCCGCGCCAACCAACAAGGAGACACAATGATGCGATGGGACCAGGCACTATCCCCGATACCGCGAGCCGCAGGAGTCGAGATCGGTGCACGCTACCGGTTCTCCGCGCTGATGGAGTTGCTGGCCTCCCTGCCGCACTGGGGCACGGCGCGGACCTGCGGGCAGAACGTGGGCCGGTTTGCTCTGATCGAGCGGGTGCCGTGCCCATGCCGAGTTCGAAGCACGAAGCGCTTGATGGGCTTCACGTTAATCGAACTCCTGGTGGTGATCGCCATCATCGCGATCCTGGCGTCCATGCTGCTTCCGGCCCTGGCCCAGTCAAAGGACAAGGCGCACGAGGCCAACTGTGCGGCCAACCTGCGGCAACTCAACCTGGCGCACTACAGCTACATGGATGAGTACGACGAATACACCTGTCCGTCCCATTGGCCCGGCTCGCTGGTCTGGTACTCACGCCTGCTGCCGTTCGTGGGGGAGGCGACGAACCTGTGGATCTGCCCCAAACGCCCAAAGCAGGGCGAGGGGGCCTTGAGCAGCACCAACCTGGGCTATGGCTGGAACTACTACTACCTGACCTTCGCGCCGCCCGGCCGCGCCTCGGGGTACGGCGGGCCCACTGCCAAGGTCGTGCAGATCAAGAATCCGGTCGACACGATCGTGATGGCCGACAGCCGGGACAACCTTGATTACGTGGTTTACCCGCACCCCATTGGCACAACCTACTCGCCGGAGTATTGCCACAGCAACCAGGCGAACTTCGCCATGTTCGATGGGCACGTGACCAAGATCAGCCACTTGCAGGCCATGAGCGCCAGCCATTGGGATTGCCAGTGAGTTCGGGCGGTAGTCCCCGCCGGGGCATACCTATAAGCCAATTGCGGGTTGTGCGGGCAAGTCCATCGGCGTGTTCGGGCCTGCTTGTGATCGTGCGCACAGTGGCTCGGGGTCTCGCGCCGACGCGGGGTGCTCGGGCCGGTCCTGTCCGGCGAAGCTGCCTGGGCGTAGACGGATCCCCGGCCGAGGACCTCGGTCCGGGACGGACCCGAGGCACCCTGCTGCGGTCCCGGAGGTCCCGCGCCACTACGCTCGGGCGGGCGCTTTCGGGTTGGCGCGGGCGATGTCGGCGTCGTCCAGGATGCAGTCCTGGTCGCGCAGGGTCCGCTGCAGCGTGGCGACGTCGACCTGCGACGGCGGCACGCCCTGGCGGATGGACAGCGCCGCGGCGGCGCCCGCCGCCTGGCCCAGCACCCCGCACTGCGGCATGACGCGTAGGCTTCCGAGTGCTTCGTGGTCGACGCTGACGCAACGGCCGGCCACGAGCAGATTGTCCACATCCTTCGGCACGGTGATGCGGTAGGGGATCTGGTACCGGAACCCGGTGCGCGGGCGCTGCTCCTTGCGGTCCATGCCCGGCCCGGAGCAGTTGTGAATGTCGATGAAGAACGAGCCGTAGCCGATGGAGTCCGCGAACGGCCGCTCGGCGAGCACGTCGGCCTTGGTCAGCGTGTAGAGGCCGCGGATGCGCCGCGTCTCGCGGATGCCGACGGTGTTCGGGGTTGAGACCATGTAGCAGTTCTCCATGCCGGGGACGTATTTGCGGTAGACCTGAATCGCCTCGTAGGCCTGCTTCCGCGCCTCGACGGTGGCCTTGGTCAGGTCGCCGGCCTTGGTCGCGTCGATGAAGTTGACGTGCGTGAAGTTGATGCCGACCTGGTCCGGCCGCGTCGGGGTCCACCACCAGCCCATGATCTGGTTCTGGAACGGCCGCATGTCGCCGGCGTCCTGAGCCTTCTTCCACACCGCCTGAAGCTTGTAGTCGTTGCCGCGGAACTTCTTCACCTTGTCATAGTCCACGCCGCCGATGGTGAACATCAGGGTCACCGGCTGGCAGTGGCCGGTGCCGTCCTCGCCGACGTCGAACTCGCACCCGGCGCGGGCGGCCACGTCACCGTCGCCCGTGCAGTCGACGACGCGCTTGGCGAGAATGGCCTGGCGTCCGTCCTTGTTCTGGACAATGACACCGGTGAGGTTGCGTCCCTCGCGGATCGCGTCGCTGAGGAACGTGTGGTACAGGAGCTTGGCCCCGCATTCCTCCGCCATCTGCTCCAGGACCAACTTCATGCCTTCGACTTCGAAGTCGGTGCTGGAGTTGTTGACCACGCCGTACCCGGCCTTGGTCACGCGCTGCGCCATCTCGAACGGAACGCCGCCGACCACGCGTACCGGCGTGCCGTACTCGGAGTACAGGCAGATGTGGCCGTGCCCGCCCGCGGTGGCCACGCCACCGAGGCAGTTGAACTGCTCGACAATCAGTGTCTCGGCGCCGAGGCGCGCAGCGGCAAACCCGGCGGCCACTCCTGCCGGTCCGCCGCCGGCAACCAGGACGTCGACGCTACGCACAACGGGGATGGACTCGGCTTGGGTGATGGTCTGCATGGGGGGGCCTTTCGAGGTTTCAGTGTTCAGGTTTCAGTGGTCAGGTTTGAGGTGTCAGGTTTCAGGGGTTAGGGGGAGGGGAACGGACGAAGCGGACCCAACGGACCCAACGGACGGATCAGGGTGGGGGCTGCAGGGCGGCGGCAATTTGGCGGACGGCGTCTTCGAGCAGCCGCTTCACATCGTCGGGGCGGGCGTTCTGGCGGTCACTGTAAATGGCGAACGCGGCCGGGCCGCGCGGGGTCTGGAATGTCATGGCGCCGTTGAAGCGGTTCGGCGCCTGGTCGCACAGCAGCACGAAGTCGTACCGTTGCAGCGAGTCGTCCACCATGGCCAGGATGCTGCGCGTCTCCGCTTCGGGCTTGCGGACATCGCAGCGCCGGCAACTGGCCAGGACGGTGTCGCGAAGCGTGTCCGGGCCTGCCGTGGCCGCGAGGCACAACCCGAGCGATGAGCGGTGGACCGGGAATGTCGAGTCGTCGATCAGCCGGATGGCGGCTTGCGGCGCAGAACCCATGTGAGCCAGGTAGATCAGGCGGTTCTCGCGCAGCACGGCGGCGGCGGCCCCATAGCCGGTCCGGGCATGGACGGCCATGGCTGCCTGGGCGGACGCCGCGATCTCCGCAAACCCTTGCATGGCAACGCCGGCAAAGAGCAGGGCACCGTAGTCGATCGCGAAACTGTGAAAATCCGGTTTGCGCACAAACCCGGCATCCTGCAGGGACCGGAGCAGACGCGAGGCAGAGCTCTGGTGCACGCCGAGTTCGGCCCCGATCGCCGAAGCGGTCATGCGGCCGTTGCGCGCCAGAAGCTGCAGCACCTGCATGCCGCGCGTCAGCGACTGGACCTGCGTGTTGTACTGTTGACGTTTGTTCATTGGGGGGGGCAGAGGTTCAAGGGTTCACAGGATCCACGGGTTCTACGATAATGCGTATTACGCATAATAGTACACCGCGAGCGGGGAGTTGTCAAGCGGTGCCGTCGGTGGGTCAGGGCTGTTTCAAGATCTGGCGCCGCGTCTCGGAAGGCCACACCTCCGCGCACACCTGGTAGGGGCGGCCTGTCCTCAGGCCGCCCCCCCCCGGCGTGGGGACACGCCGGGGGTACTCGCGGCCCGCGACGGTCACGAATCTTGAAACAGCCCTGTCGGTGGGTATCATCTTAGCCCCTTGACGTGGGCGTTCGCACCAACATGTTGGTCGTCGTGGGATTGGCGGTCATTGCGTCACCGAGTCACTGAGTCACCTAGCCCTGGCAACCGCGGCGTACTGCGCCACTTTTCCCGCGCGCCAGTCGCGGGAAAAGCGTAGCCGCCTTATGGGGTAAGAGAATGGATACGTCGGTCGGATGTCGGCGTGCTGGCCTTGTGTTGTGCCCGGGGTTAGCGCATATTCCCTCGGGGGCACGGTTGGCGTGTCTTCGAATGCCTCGCTCAGACAGAACCGGGCAATGAGGTGGTGCGGTGCGGCGACACGATACATCGGGCTGCATGCGGTTGGCCGGACTGCTGTTGGCAGTGGTCCTGGTCGCGGCTGGCTTGGCGCGCGTCGGTCTCGACGGCGACTGGCGCGGACGCGGATCGGTCCGTGGCAGCACGTTGGCACTGGCCCCGGCCTCAGCGGCGAAGGCGCCGTGCGCTGTCGTGTGGTGAGAACGCGGTCTAACGGCGCGCCCGTGCGTTGTGCGTACCGGCCGGAGCGGCTCGCTCCGGCGGTTGCGGGACCGAGCCGGTCCCGCAACTTTGCCAGAATGGCCCGGACCGAAGCGAGTAACACGTAGGTATGATCGGCCGGTCCGCCGGCCGGGAACCGCTGACGCATTGCGTCTCACGCGGGCGCAACGGTTGACTTCGTCGCGTGGGACCTCTATTGTGATGGTATCCACGAAGTTCTTACCGCAACGATTCGGTTAGACTCTGGGCAACCAAGAGATAGATCAGGCAGGAGGGACTCCGATGAAAATGTCTGTGATGCTGTTCCCGTTCCATCGTCTTCTGACCGAAGGCAAGCTGGCGCCGGCGGACTTTGTGCGCACCATGAAGGCCGCGGGAGTCACGGCCATTGAGCCGATGCTGAGCTGGATCGATGCGGAGCCGCAGAAGTGGGAGGCGTTCCGAAAAACCGCCGTGGATGCCGGCATGGTGTTCTCCTGTCTGGACATCGGAGTCAACCTCGTAGGCGAGAGCGAGGCGGACCGGAACCAGGCGCTGGACACCGCGGTGCGTGGCGTCGAACTGGCGCGGGGCGGGTTGGGGTGCCCGATCGTGTTGCTGGCAGGCAGCAAAGCGGCATCAAGCCTGACGGAGGGCGAGTCGCGCCGGAAATACGGTCGTGGCTTGGCCAAGGCCGTGGTTCGGACCAAGGGGTCGGGGGTGACCATCACGATTGAGGATTTCGGCGTGTACCCGACCTTTGCCGCTGGCGCGAAGCACTGCCTGGAGGTGCTCGAGGTGGCGGGGCGCGCGGTCCGCTTCACGTTCGACAACGGCAACTTTCTGCTGGCGGACGATCGTCCGAGCGAGGTGTACGGGCTGCTGAAGTCACGGATTGCGCACGTCCACATCAAGGACTTTGCGCTGCGGTCGCGCGATGATCAGAAGTCGCTGACATCTCCCGGCGGCAAGCAGTACAAGGGTTGCCTGGTTGGCGCGGGTGCGGCGGAGGTCCCGGAAACCCTTGGACTGCTGAAGAAGGGTGGCTACAAGGGCTGGGTCTCGATTGAGGTGGGGGGCGGCGACCCTGACCCGGTGCGGGAGGCGGTGCACGCCGCGAAATTCATCACCGAGACGTGGGCGAAGGCGTAGTGTGTGGGGCATGGCCGCAGGCTCGGTCGCAACACCTTGATCTGACACAATCTCTGTGGTCGCGTTGCGCCGTTCGTGAGGAATTCAGGTTCCCGAACCGCCGCTTCGGAGTGCGTGTGCAAAGCGCTGCTTTCCGCGGAGCGGCGTTGCTTGGACAGACGGTATGCTCGTGAACACGGCACAGCTTGGGGCGGCGTGTTGAGGGCAAAGCGGTACGGGTGCTGCGCGGGTCCCGCACGACTCCGAAAGCGCGATCGCGAAGGGTCAAGGCGACCCAAGCCGTACGACGTGGTACGTAACCTCCCCCCCGGGGGGCGACAGGCTCGTCCTGCTCTTGACCGGGAAATCAAGGATGAAGCGGGTGCCCTTGCCCGGTGTGCTTTCTACGCGCACCGCGGCGTTGTGGGATTTCGCGAGGCGGGAGACCGTGAGCAGGCCCAGTCCTGTGCCGTACTCCTTGGTGGTGTAGAACGGCGTGAACAGTTTCCGCCGGGTCTCCTCGTCCATACCCAGTCCCGTGTCGGTCACGGTGATGCGAAAGTACTGCTCACGGCTGTCGTCCTGCGCTACTGTTTCGGTTGCCAGTGTCAGGACGCCGCCGCCCGGCATGGCGTCACGCGCGTTCAGGGCCAGGTTCAGAATGGCGCTCTCAAACAGACGCTGGTCGCCATGCATCGTTGTTCGGATCGCCCGCAGGTCCATCTCCAGGCTGTGGTTCCTCTCGAACAAAGGCGCGATGATAGCGGCGATCCCGCCAAGCGTCTCGTGTATATCAATGTCGGCGTTCTGCTCGGTCGGCCGGCGCGCGAACGCGAGAATCTGGTTCAAGGTGGCTGCGGCACGGCGCCCGGCTCGCGCGATCTTGCGGGCCAGCTCCCTCTCATTGCTGCCCTCGGGGATGTCCTGCACCAGTAGGTCGGCGCAGCCGATCACAAGAGTCAAGTGGTTCTTGAAGTCGTGTGTCATGCTGCTGGCGAGCTGAGCGACAATCTCCATCTTGGCGCTTTGCCGCAACTGCTCCTCGAGTTCGCGACGTTTGGCAATCGTCTCGTTAAAGGCGGTGGCCAGTTCCCGGAATTCGTGGCCGTACCGGTTCAGGGGAATTCCCGCGTCCAGGCTGCCGTCCCGTACGGCGCGAATGCCATGCAGCAAACTCTTCAAGGGGTTGCTGACGTACCAGGCCACCAACCACGCCGCCAACAGGCTGCCGATCGTCACGGCGGCCACCGCGACGAAGCATTGTGTGCGGAAAGTCTCCGCGATTTCTTGCAGTCGCACCGCCTGCATGTCGACCCCGACCAAGCCCACGCTCTCCCCGGCGCGGTTGCGGATCGGGGCGTAGCCCGACAGCCAGGTGCCCCACTTGTCGACGGTTGGTCCCGGGTCTGCGGCGGGGCGCTCCAAGCCCTCGTGCATTGCGGGCAGGTCGGGCTCATACTCCTCCCCGAGTTCGGCCATTTCCTCGTCTTCGTCGATCCGGCCGTTGCCATTTTGGTCCTGCGCCGGGAAATCGACCACGAAAAGCATTTTGTCGCTCGACGGCGCCTTGCGCATGGTGTAGACGAAGCGGATGTCGGGGTTTGCCTGCTGCACCTGCACCAGCGTGCGCTGGATCTGTTGGTACTCGGGCGATTCCTGCTGCGCGGGGTCGCGCAGCGTGCTGAATGTGTCGCCGTCGATGAGTCGAGCCGCGGCGCGGGCCCGTGCCATGAGTTCGGCCTGGATCCGGTCAAATTGCCGGTTCGTAGCCACCCGGTAGACAACGTAGGCCCCGACGAGGCTGCTCGTCAGCACCACCGCGGTGACCAACATCAGGATCTGAAAGGAGGAACTTCTCCAGAAGCGCACGCCCCTACCTCCACCTGCGCGCCTAGCCTACAACGTCCTGTGGACAGAGGCCTCAGGACGCCGGCGCGGTTCCCGAAATGGCCGGATGCAGGGTCCGGCAAGGCTGATACCTGAGACCGCGCCAGGCGTCGCGATATGACGACATTCCGCGCGACAAAGAATCACCTCTACACCTGTAAACATGCCACTCCTCGACGCAGAATGCAAGGAAGCCGGCAGTGCGTCCAGGGCTGTTTCAAGATTCGTGACCGTCGCGTGCAGCGAGTACCCCCGGCGTGTCCCCACGCCGGGGGGGGGGCGGCCTGAGGACAGGCCACCCCTACCAGGTGTGCGCGGAGGTGTGGCCTTCCGAGACGTCGCGCCAGATCTTGAAACAGCCCTGCAGTGCGTCACGTAATGCGTCACCGCCCCCCCCGGGTGGCATCCCGCCCGGTCATATCGGGCTGTTACTCCGGCGTTTCCGTCTGAGTCCCGCCCTTCAGGGGCTGTCGATTCATTCAAACCAAGAGCCCGCGAGGACGCGGGCGCTCCAAGTTTCGTGCTCAATCCGAACTGGAGCGCCCGCGTCCTCGCGGGCTGTCTTGGTGCTGCATCGGTTAAAGCGACACGCCCCTTCAAACGGAAGTGGCAACGATCCGCCGCGGCGGATTCAGCGAGCGACCGGGGAACGGCGCGGGCGCGCACCGGCCTTGCGGAAGGTGGTCAGGCGTTGACCCTGCGCCTCGACCATGGCATCGAACAGCGGTTCAACCTCGCCAAAATTGGTCATCATGGGGTCACAAGCGAGCGCCATGAGCGCCTTTTCGCGACTGCCTTCGATGGCCGCATCAACCATCAGTTCGTGGGCGTACACCGTGGGCAAGCTCCATCGCACAGCCTGAGGCGGTAGGGGGCCAACGAACAACGGCCGCGCCCCGTGCGAGCCCACCACCGCTTTCAGCTCGATCACGGCCCAGTCGGGCAGGTTGGTGACGGCGCCGCGGTTCGGGGTGTTGACGTAATGGATTTTCTCGCGACTGAACGCCATGGCGCGAATCTGCTCGCCCATGGACTCGGGCGACTTGCCGGTGGGGATCCATGGCTCCTTCTGGCCCTTGGCGCGTAGTACCAGTTCGTCCGGTTCATGGCTGATCTCGCGTGCCAGGTGATGCGCCTCGATGGTGGCGGCACGCCACTTCAGACCGTAGCGCAGTTCCTCCGGTTTGGTCGCCTGCCTGGCGTGCGGGTAGAACTCGAGCATGTGCCGATCGCCGCCAACGGGGAAGATGTCCAGCAACTGCAGCACCTCGCGGGCGAAGATCATGCCGTGTTCCGGCTTCATGTTGAGGATCACCTGCTTCAGCTTCGGGTACACGTCCTGACCCTGGTGCCGGATGGCGAGCAGCCAGTTCATGTGGTTCGGTCCGGCAACCGTCACTTCGAGTTCGTTGACCGGGAGGTTCAGCAGTTTGGCGAACCGCGAGATGTCGTGCGCGACGTTGTGGCAGTAGCCAACCGTGTTGATGCCAGTGGCTTTGATGATGGCGCGGCAGATCGGATTCATCGGGTTGGAGTGGTTCAGCAGGATGATGTCCGGGCAGTACTTGCGCATGGCCTGGGCAATGTTGACATAGATCGGAATGATGCGCAGACCCTGCGAGATGCCGGACGGCCCGACGCTGTCGCCGGTCGTGTGGATGATGCCGAACCTGGCGCAGACTTCGCTGTCGAGTTTGTGCCAGGACGCGTCCGGGCCGTGCACGCCGATCGAGGAGATGGCGAAGTTCGCACCGTCGAGGGCCTTGGACAGGTCCATGGTGGCGCTGAGTTTGATGCCGCACTTGGTCTTGGCAATGGTGCGCTTGCAGGCCCGGTAGATCAGGTCCATGCGTGGCCGGTCGATGTCGTACATGACGATCGTGGACCCCGCCAGTTCCGGCGTGATCGCCAGTTCGCCCACGACGTACTCGAAGTACCGGCTGCCTGCACCGAGAAGGACGATCTTCAGATTCTTCATGCTGTCTTGCCTCTGTGTGTGATGTTTCGTGGGGTTCCGCGTGGTTGTATAGTACCCGGCAAGAGCCGTTCCGGCAAGCGCCTGTGACGGCGTCAAGCGCGCGATGGCGGCAATCAAGGCTTGTAGTCCCGCGTTTACGCGGTCCGGGTAGAGTGTGGCCAAGGTGAGCGACGACTGTTTGAAGGTGCTGGTCGCTGCAGTCGGACAGTTGATTGAGGCGTGCATGACCCGATTCGTCTACATGGCCGACACGCACTTCGGCGCCAACCCCATGGGATACCAGATGCAGCCGGGGTATCCCGAGCGCCTGCCGGAACTGTTGCGACTACTCGACGCCTGGATCGCCGAGCACGGGCCGGTCGATTTCATCCTGCACGGCGGCGACATGCTCGACGGCATGACGCCGGCGAACCTGACCGGCGCACGCGAGGCGTTCCGGTTGCCCGTTCCGGTGCACCTGTGCCTGGGCAATCACGACCTGACGACCCTCGACGCGCTGGACGCGTGGCTGGCCGGCGCGTCGGAGTTCTTTCCGGGCGGGCGCTCGGACTACTCGGTGTACAGCGGCGAGTGCGGCGTGCACGTGGTCACGTCGCACTGGCAGGAGCGGCCGTATCATTGGGTGAACGCGCTGCATCCGCATTTCCTGCCGGGGCAACTGGACCGGGTCGAACACGAGGTCGCCGCGCACCCGGAGTTGGTGCATATCCTTCTGACGCACAACCCGGTGCTGGACGTCCCCGGGGAGCAACGGGGCGAGACCACGCCGTTCCACCTGCCGCCGCCGGCGTTCACGGAGACGATTCAAGGCATGGTGCAACGGCACCCGGAAATCCGTTTCGTATTGGGTGCGCACAACCACGCCAACATGCACGTCGTGGCCGGCGGTGTGCACTACGTCACCGCCACATCGTTCTCCGAGACGCCGTTCGAGTTCAAGGTGATCGAGGTGACGCCGGAGTCAATCCGAATGTCGACCGTCGCGCTGCTGCCCGGCACGAGCTTCGCAGCCAGGTACGACTTCGACCGGACCTGGGTGCAGGGGCGACTGAAAGACCGTGCGTTCGTGGAGGAGCGAAGACCGCCCGAAGGCGGAACCGCGAACCGGGGAGGCGCAGGCTTGTAGTGCCGCGTTCACGCGGTCCGGGGCCTGATGCATGACGCGGGACCTGCCGAGCCGTTTGCCTTTGCCGGACGCGTTCCGAGCCCTTGCCACTTCACCTTGCACACAAAGTGTGCTATACTGGAAGTGTGCAGAGGAGGCCTTGCCATGACCCGGAACGTCACTCTCAGAATGGACGAGGAGTTGCTGACGAAGCTCAGGCACCACGCGGTGGACGAGCGCATGTCGTTGTCGGCCTGGGTCGTGGCGGTCCTGCAGCAGACGGCCGAGGCACGGGAACAGCGAACGGCCGCGCGGCAACGTGCCTTGAGGCGCTTGGGGCGCGGGTTCCGCTTGGGTGGCAAACCGCTGTCACGGGAGCAGTCCCATGCCCGCTGATCTGTTTGTGGACACGAATATCCTGGTCTATGCCCACGACAGGGATGCGGGTCGCAAGCACGCGCGGGCCCGAGCGTTGGTGGAGTCGGCGTGGCGGGAGGACTCGTGGCCGCACGTCAGCGTACAGGTCTTGCAGGAACTGTTCGTCAATCTTCACCGCAAAGGGCTGACGGTTCCAGAAGCCAGAGCCACGGTCGCCGACTATGCTCAGTGGCCAGTGGTTCAGAACACGGTGGCTCTGATCGACGGGGCCGCTGACGAAATGACGCGTTGGCGGTTGTCGTTCTGGGACAGCCTGATCCTGGCCGCCGCCCGGTCCGCCGGCGCCTCCGTCATCTGGAGTGAAGACCTCAGCGACACGCAGGACTACGACGGCATCCACGTCGAGAACCCGCTGGCTTGAGTGCCGCCGTGGCCGTAGCGGGAGTCGGATGTTCAGTGGCGGGAACACTGCGTCACTGAGTCACCGAGTCACAGCGTCACTGATCTCGGCAACGGCGGCGCAAGCAGGGGAGGCACGATCATGAGGAATCTGATGCGCGGGTGCGTAGTGTCGGCGGTCATGCTGAGCGGGTGTGCGGGGCTGCAGGGACAGGGGAGGCGGGGCCTCGCCCTGACCGAGAACGGATCGCCCAAGGCGACCATTGTGCTCGCGAAAGATGCGAGTTGCGCCGCACGTTTCGCCGCCGCCGAACTGCAGGAGCATGTGAAGAAGATCACGGGGGCGACGCTGCCGATGGTCGCGGACGACCAACCGGCTGTTGGTACGACGATCCTGGTCGGCGAGAGCGCCGCCACGCGCGCGCTGGGATTGAAGAGCGGCGACTTCAAGCCCCAGGAGCACTTGGTCCGGTTCCTTCCGAACACCATCGTACTCATGGGCCGCGACGCGGATGCGGCGCAGGGCGCGGGCGTAAGTGTCCCGCCGAGTGTCGCCGGGAAATTCGGCAATGGCCGGCGCTTCGACGGCAAGACTACCGTCATCTGCCTGCCGGGCGACCTGTTCGACGATGCGGTGGGCAGTCTCGAAGCCTGGGTCTGGATCCCGGCGCAACCGCAACCGACCCACGGCACTATCCTGCGGCTGGATGGTGCCAATCCCTGGACGTATCACATCATCCAGCGCGACGCCAATTCGAACCGCCTTTCCTATACGACATATGACGGCGGACAGGGGCACGGGTTAGGTTCTGTCGACCTGGCGGAAGGCTGGCATCACGTGCTCGGCACCTACGAGGCCGCTGCGAAGAAGATGGAGTTGTTCGTGGACGGCCGCAGCGTCGGGACGACCGTGTACGTCCGCACTACCTGTAAAGGCGCGGTGCTGGGGGTCGGCGGGATTGCCGACAGTGCTGGCAAGCTGCCAGGCAATGCCTTCACCGGCATCATCGATGAAGTCCGAATCTCGAAGTGCGTGCGGAGCCCGCTCCCTGAGGGCGGGACAGCGCCGTATGCTGTGGACGCGGCGACGACGCACCTGTTCCACTTTGACGAAGATACCGGTGGGCCGGTAGACAGCGCCGGAGGAGCCACACTGACCAGCCTGCCGGGGTTGTTCGAGGATCGCGGCACCCTGGATGCCGTCTACGATTTCCTCGAGCGCCGCTGCGATGTCCGCTGGTACGCGCCCACCGACCTGGGCGTGGTCTGCCCGCAAACCCCGACGCTGGCGGTCCGCGGGCGCGATATCCGGCGCGCACCCGCCATGCAGCACCGCTGGATCGCCGGCAGTGCGCTGTTCATGCCCGGGCCGCCGGACAAGGTGCCCGGCCGCGACCGGCAGATCTGGATGCTGCGTATGCGCCTCGGCGGCAAGAGCCTGACGGTCGGACACTCCTTCTACGGCTACTACGACCGGTTCCTCAAGGAACACCCGGACTGGTTCGCGCAGGGCTACGGGACCGGGAAGCCGCCGCAGATGTGCTATACGAATCCCGGGTTCATCGCCCAGACGGTCCAGGATGCCCGCGATTACTTCGACGGCAAGGGCGGCAAGGCGGGCGCGTCGAATGCCGACGCCATGTTCGGGCTGGTGCCGATGGACAACAGCGAGTGGTGCAAGTGCGAGCGGTGCCAGGCCGAGCTGAACGCGGCCGAGAAGGCGAATCAGCAGTTCAACAACGGCATTGCCAGCGACTACATCTACAACTTCAGCAACAAGGTGGCGTGCGAACTGCGCAAGACGCACCCGGACAAGTGGCTGGGGCAACTGGCGTACTCGACCTACGCCTATCACCCCGACAAGGTGAAGCTCGATCCGAACATCTCGGTGCAGTTGTGCCTGCACACGCGCAACTGGTGGTGCCCCTCGATGGAGGTCAATGACCGCAAGGTGCTGGCCGACTGGCGCCGGGGCGAGCCGGACCGGCCGCTGTACCTGTGGCTCTACTACTGCTTCCCGGCGCTGAACGCGCAGTACGGGCACTTCCACTATTTCCCCGGCTTCTTCGCGCACGCCGTGGTCGAGCAGATGAAGATGTACCACGACGCACGCGTCACCGGCATCTTCCTGGAAAACTCGAGCGAATGCAACGAGAGTTATCTCATGGATCAGCTCGAGTTCTACGTGACCTTCAAGCTCGCGGACGACCCGAGCCTGGACGGTAACGCGCTCATCGACGAGTTCTTCACGCGCTACTACGGCGCGGCCGCCGGGCCCATGAAGGAACTCTACTGCCGCATCGAAGACACGTTCTCGAATCCCAAGTACTACCCGCCCGAGATCCAGAACTCGGCGGCGCACCAGCACCAGACCGAAGAGCTGGCCTGGGGCTCCCTTGGCACCGACCTACGCATGGCGGATCTTGCTTCGCTCATGGACCAGGCCAAGGCCGCGGCATCGTCGGACATTGAGAAGCAGCGTGTGGCGGTGTTTGAGAAGGGCATCTGGAACTACATGGTCGAGGGCCGGGCCAAGTACCTGGAGTCGAAGAAGCTTCGCGCCCAGCCACCGCCGCAGGTCAGTGTGCCGCGCCTGACCGCACCGGCGGACGGGGATCCGGCCAAGGTCGATTGGGACCGGGCGGCGTTGCTCAGCGGCTGGGGCGGGCTGAGCGGCGGCGCGGCCAAACGTCAGATCGAGGGGCGCATCGCGTGGGACGGCCGTTTCGTCTACCTGCAGTTCTCCGACAGCGTCGACCCCGCGCGGCTCGTCTCCAACGCCGACGTCTGGGGCAGCGACGACTGGGAACTGTTCTTTGCCCTGCAGCGCAGCAAGCCATACCGGCAACTCGCCGTGGCGCCGAACGGCAAGACGGCGAGCCTGAGCTGGACGCAGGAGGGCTCCGGGACATGGGACAGCGGCGTGGCGGCCGTTTCCGACACGTCCGGCAAGGACCGGTGGACGGTACGGCTGGCCCTGCCGGTCGAGAAGTTTCTGCCCGGCGAAATCAAGGGCGGCTCGAAGGTGTACGCCAACTTCTACCGCGGCGCGCCGGAAGCGGGCGGGTACCTGGCCTGGACCCCGCCCTTCGCAAACGGCTTCCATGACCTGACCCGCCTCGCGGAACTGACCCTGGAGTGAGGCAGGTTTGTAGTCCCGCCTTCAGGCGGTCCCGGTAGCGCCTGGCCGGCGCGGAGGACCTCGGACCGTTACGCTTGATGTTGGCCAGGGCGAACGCACCTGTGAGGTGAGTCGACACGTTTCCCGGACCGCCTGAAGGGCGTGTCGAGTTAGTGAGGCAGCAGGCCTTCC
>Ga0156531_1072_pt3 | contig 14517 bp, 8 predicted proteins | sample RifOxyB3_FD_111926 | JGI IMG/M metagenome (GOLD analysis project Ga0156531, IMG submission 111926) | Lentisphaerae bacterium RIFOXYB12_FULL_65_16 | reverse complement strand
GTCCTTGCCCTCATCCTCGTCGCTATCCTTGTCATGATCCTTGTCGTTCCCCGGTCCGTCAGAGGACAAGGATCGGGATTAGGATCGGGACAAGGACTCGGATGGCCCATCGTCACTGCCGGCCGCCCATTCCTATTGTCGTCGTCTTGTCTCGGGGCCAACACGGCCTTTGCGAACTTCGCATAGTGGGATGTTCGCCAAGAGGCATGATGATGATAATCGGCGCTGATGATGGCACCCCGGGATAGCCCGCCGGGGTTTTCTCCGGGGTTTGGTGTCCGCGCCGCCGGTCCTATGCGTCCCATAGTTCCCATGTGTCCCATACGTCCCATTCCCCCAAATCGGCGGCGCGCATTCGGCTCATGGGACCGGTGGGACGGATAGGATGTATGGGACCTATGGGACTGCGCGCCGCCGGAAAACGAACCAACACGAGCGAAGACCCGGGCGAGCAAGGTCGCCGCAACCGACGGAGTTCGGCCGCAGAGCCCGGCGTCCTCACCCGAACAGGCGCAGCGCGTTGCCGCAGAAAACGTCCTCCTTGAGCCGCTCCGCCTTGGCGGCATCGAAGGCGTGCCGTGTCAGCGCGTCCCTGAACGCCTGGATGCAGTGGTAGGTGTTGTAGGTCAGGCGCTCGCGTTGCGTTGCGAACTCCGCATTCATGGTCGGGTTGGACCACGAGTACGTGTCACGGGTCAGGAAGATGGCGCCATGCGTGTCCGACCAGTGCTCCACGCCGGTGATCATGCCGAACGGCAGGTCGGACCCGAACACCAGCCGCGAGTGCAGCCATTCGCACTGCAGCACGCGGTCGTACACTTCCGGGCAGCTCGCGGAAGACATCTCCAGGTACAGCGACGGGCAGTCTTTCAGCACCTCGGTATCCATGAAGTCGAGGAATTGCTGATAGCGCACGTAGCGCCCCATGTGGGCCAGAAGCACGCGAATGCGCGGGTACCGGTCCGACATGTGCCGGAGGAAGTTCTGGACGTCTTCCGTCCCCACGCCCAGCCCGGACGTGTGCAGGAGCATGACCAATCCTTCGGCATTCATGAACGCCAGCAGGTCCTCGAGGAGGAACTCCGCCATCTTTGCGTCGAAGTTGCTCTTCCCCAGGCGGTCGGCGTACGGTTTGACGCCGCTGAACCGCACCCCGGCCTTCTGCGCTTTCTCAAAGGCGGCGACGGCGGGCCGTACGTCCGTGGGGTCGGACACCAGAAACCCTTTCACCCGTGCATCGCGCTTCATGACTTCGATGATGTAGTCGTTCGCGAGTTCGGCACTGACCTCGCGCTGCGGGAACGGGAACGCGATCAGGCCGCGGATCGTCTTGCCGCTGTAGAGTTCGGCGTAGGTCTCGAACAGTTCCTCCCACGACAGGCTCATGAACGTCGTCAGCGCGCCGGACCGCCGTTCGGGCGCGATCGGGCCGACCGCCTGCGCCGGGCCGATGTGGACGTGCGCGTCGAACAGCGCCTCCGGAACCCAGGCCCGAAGTTCGTCGGCCCACAGCCGCACATGGTCCTGGTAGGGCGGAAGTACACGCGGTGTGTCGTTGCATTCGTTCACAGGTCGAACTCCTTGACGGCGGCCCCAATGGCCTTGTCCATGAGCCCCACGACCAGATCGACTTCCTTTCGGGTGATGATCAGGGGTGGCGCCAAGACCAGGATGTCGCCGTTGTTGCGCAGGATCATGCCGTTACGGTAGCACCAGTCGCGGATCCAGCTCCCCACCTTCAGCTTCGCGTCAAGCGGTTTGTTGGCCTTCCCGTCCGCCATGAGCCGCACGGCCCAGAGCAACCCGATGCCGCTGATCTCGCCGATGATGGCGTACTTCGCAGCGAGCCGGTCCAGCTTCCCTTTCAGGTACGCGCCGGTCCTGGTCGCGTTCTCGACCAGGTGCTCCTTCTCGATGATATCGAGGTTGGCCAGGGTCGCGGCGCACGCCACCGTGTGCCCGCCGTACGTGCCGCCGCTGCGGAACTCCGTACCCGGCCCGCGCCGGAACACCTCGGCGACCTTCGGCGTCGTCACGGTTGCGGCGAGGGGGATGAACCCGCCCGTGAAGCCCTTACCGATGGTCATGATGTCCGGGACCACGTCCCAGTGCTGGCAGGCAAACCACTTGCCCGTCTTGCCGAACCCGGTCTGGACCTCGTCGAAGATCAGCAGGATGCCGTGCTTGTCGCACAGCGCGCGAACGCCTTCGAGGTACCTGGGCGGCGGCAGCGGGAAGCCGGTGTTCGAGCCGGGAATCGGGTCCATGATCATGCCGGCGATCAGTTCGGGTTTTTCGAACAGGATCAGTTGCTCCAGTTCGCGCAGGCACTGGCGGCCGTACTCCGCCGGGTCCGTGCCGGGTGGGCAGTCGCGCAGCCGTGCCGCGTTGGTGAACAGGCACCCGGGCAGGAGCGGTTCGAAGTATTCCCGGAACCAAGACAGGCCGGTGACCGACGTGCCGCCCAGGGTCGTCGCATGGTAGGAGTCGCGGCGGGCAATGAATTTGTGCCGCTGCCGCTCGCCGCGCTCGACATGGTACTGGCGCGCCATCTTCAGTGCCGCTTCGTTGGCTTCCGAGCCGCTGTTCACGAAGAAGCTCACCTCCAGGTCGCCGGGCATCAGGTCGGCCAGGCGCCGGGCGAGTTCCACGAGCGGCTCGGTGAAGGTGTCCACGTAGTTCGGGAAGAACTCGAGCCGGTTCATCTGTTCGGTGACGGCACGGGTCACCTCTGGCCGGCAGTGCCCGCACACTGTCGTCAGCAGTGTGGCAAACGAGTCGAAGTACTTCTTCCCGTCCACGTCGTAGACATAGCAGCCCTCGCCGCGCGTGAAGATCTTCGCACCTCGAGCCAGTTCCGCGTTGCTGGCAAAGTGCGGAATGATGAGACGGAGGGCGTCCTTTGCCAGCGCCGCGGCTTTCGTTCCGGTTGTCTTGCGCTTCGTCATGTTGTGTGTCCTCCTCACCTGCACAGCGTTCGCCTGGCTTTCGCCACGACCTCGCGTGCCCTTGCGAGCTGGTCGGCACGGTCGGCGGGTTTCCGGTATTGCGCGATCAGGGCTTGGGCCTTGTCGCGATTGGCCTGCAGCAGCGCGGCCTCGGCCTGGGGTGTCCAGGCGTCGCGCCGCAGGTACTCGGGCATCCACGTCGCTGCGCGCATGGCCTCGATCGTGTGCGGGGCCGTCAGGAAGTTGTCCTTGAACCCGAACCCCACGTCCAGGATGGCGTCCAGGCCGAGACTGTCCTCGGTGATCGCGGGCTTCTCCAGGAACCGCAGCGACCGGGTGAAGTCCCAGTCCATGAGCAGTTGCACCGGGCTGATGGTCAGCCCGGAGTCGATGTGGCCGACGCCGATCTCCGGGTGACAGCCGGTGAAGGCCGCCGCGAGCATCGCGAAGTACGCTTTCTCCAGCGTGCAGTAGGAGCCGGGTACCTTCGCGGGCGGCCATTCGCCCGGGCCGGGCGCCGTGCGGATCCCCGTCCACTTGCGGATGAACTCGCACACGGCCAGGCGCCGGAGCGCCGCGTCGAATGCCGTGAAGCTGACGTTGCCGCTGGTCAGGTTCATGCTGCCGAGAACCGGCATGCCCGTCAGCGGGATCTTCTTCGACTGCAGCAGCCGCGCCGCGAACCACAACGCGACGAACTCCGCCGAGATCACCACGATGGCGCCGCCTACGGTCACCGGCATGTTGACCCCGGCCACCGGCATGGCGGCGAGCTTGGCAGGGTAGAGGCCGCTGCGGATCGTGTGCACGTAGCGCTCCGCGGCGGCGTGCTCCAGTTTCAGCGGCGACGTCGGGCAGGTGTTGGCCATCCAGTGCCAGTACGGGTCGGTGATCCCGAAGATCGCCTCGATCTCCTCCAAGTATGGAATCTGCCGCACGTCGTGGACATAGACGCCCCGGGGGTTGTGCGAATGCTCCAGCAGCACGAGCGCGGCCTCGAGCGGCTCGAGCTCCGGCGGCGTGTCGCCGGCCAGGTTGAGGGCATGCCCGACCCCGGCATCCGGGTGCAGCACGTCGCCCAGGCGAATCAGAGTGACGAAGTCGGGGTGCGTGCCCAGCCGCGTCTCGCCGGTCGCGTCGTCGTAGAAGTAAGTGCTGAGGTTGTGGAACATGACGGGAAGCTTGGGGGCCTTGAACTCCGCACTGTCACCGTAGGGCAGGAACCCGGAGTAGATGATCTCGCGATTCTCGGCCTTGAGTACGGCCTGCCACTGGCTCTTGTCCTCGGCGCGCAGCGCGGCGGCGAACTCCTGGATCAGCCGGGCCGGGAACTTCGCCACCTGCGCCTCGACGTCCACCTGCGCGCCCGCCTGCCGCCAGGCCTCGAGAATGTCCCGGTTCTCGCAGTAAAAGCCCTGCTTCTCCAGGATCGTACACACGCCGCGGCTGAGGACGTCGACATCGGCATCAGTGAGGGTGCTGAACACTTGCGGCTCCTGGTCCGGCCGTTCCCCGGTCCGTGGGTAAGATTATCTTTGTCTAGTATGAAAGATATATACGACAAGCGGGCGCGAATGTCAAGGGGTGGGCGAGCCTTTTTTTTCGACCTGTGCGGGCAAATCCGGCCGCGCGGGATGACGTCCTCGTGCGGACAGACATCGGTCGCGGCCCCGCTCGTAGTGGTGTCGCAGTCCCGGCGGTTGTCCGCCGGGCAAGACACCATCCCCACGCCAGACCGCCGCAACGCGCCGGATGGGCTCTTGGCGCTCCACGTCGTTCCGCGCACTGCGAGCCCACTACGAACAGGCGCATCCTGGCGTCCATGGCGGGTCCTTTTCTCTCTCAGGATTTACCCGCACAGGTCGAAAAGAACACCTGGACCCCGCCGTCCTCGGCGGTCTTTTGTTCCCAGGACATACGGCGGAGGACCGCCGTGTCCAACCCTGCTTCAGCGAGTGGCCGGGAAGGCAGGACACCAATGGCACGCCTTGCCCCGTGCTTTCTTCCCTTCCCATGATTTTGCCATCCATGATTTTGCCATCTGGTCCTGTCGGTGATGATTTCGTCAGGCGGATACGGGTCACCGGAACCGGATGGAATACAAATCGGCCTCGCGCATTACGATGTGGAGCTTGACGGGCCGGTCCGCCAGGGCGGCAAGGTCCGTCCCGTCCTTCCAGCGCACGCTTCGGTTCAGTTCGTCGCCGTAGATGTGAGGGCAGTCGTCCATCGTGCGACCCGGGATGGGCTGTCCGGCATCATCCTGGATTTCGACCTGGAGATACCCGGCAGCGGCCGTACTGAAGTTCAGGATCAGTTCGGTGCCTTTGAACTTCATGAGTCGGGTGGTGACCTCCCCGAGCGCGAAGGGTGTACTGAGCGAGACAAGACCGTCCGGCCGCATCGGGACGCGTACAATGTGAGCGCTGGGCAACGAGTAGTGCTGCGTGAAGTACAGCGACATTTCCGTCGGTGTGCCGTCCGGCAGTACCGGACCGGTGGGCACGATCCCGACCAACGGGAACATGGAGTGGCCGGTCCAGTTGTGGATGTCGGGGCCGGGCCGCAGGAACGCTTCCAGCAACCGCTGGAAGTTCAGCCCGTCGCGGGTGGTCATCAGCACGATGTCGTGGGCGCTGGGTTCCGCCACAGCCCCGTTCTGGTCGGCGAGGGGCGAGGAGCGGTCCAGGAACGGCTGCTCGTCGGCCACGCGGGCGGCCAGGCCGACAAACAGGTGCGGGGCACGGAAATAGGGTGTGACGGTGCTCGAGTAGTACTTTTGCTGTACGACGCTGTCCGCCGGGTAGTACGCCGTACCGGGCAGCGTCCAGAGCAGGAAGTCCTTGGACGTCATGGTCCGGACGGAGGACAGGCTCCAGTACAGTCGGTATTCGCCGCGGACGGCATCCCAGAATGTTGGCGTCAGCGCGCCGTACCCGCGCATGGTCTCGTCCTGGACGCAAGTCCAGTGGATGCCGTCCGGGGACGCGAACAGCGAGGTCAGACCGCCCGAACCGCGCAGGTGTTGTTCCGCGGTGCTGAGCCACGCGTACCCGGTGATAGAGTACGGGAAGCTGGCGATGGCCTTGTACCGTTCCTCGGCCTTGACCTCCGGGCGGGCATCCAGGAACGGCGCGAAGCTGTAGGAATAGACGCTTTTCAGGATCACGTTGTTCTGTTTCGATGGCGCCAGGTCGGGACGCGTCGGGTCCGCGTATTCGACCCGTCCCAAGTCGGGCTTGGTCCACTGGATGCCATCAGTGCTCTCGGCGTAACAGGTGACGGGCGGTGCGCTCAGCGAAGCCTGGCCGCGGTACCACATTCGGTAGCGTTCGCCGTCCTTGACGACGGTGCCGAAACACGAGAATGCACCGTCCCACGGACTGTCGAAGCGCAGAACCGTCTCGCGATGCTCCGGCGAGTGCTGTTTCAGGGTGACGTCCGTCATCTCGGCGATCAGCCAATCGTCCATGAATGGTTCGACCTGTGAGCCGATGTCCACGACGGTGTCGCGGGGCTCCGGCTCTGGGGGCACGAAGTCTGGCCTGACTCGCAGCGCCAGACGGTCGCGGTAGACGGCTTTGTCGCGCTCGTACGAGGTCCTGACCTCATCCGGGCTGAGGGCGCGACGGTAGAGGCGCAGCCGTCCGATGGCGCCGCTGAACGGTTCGCTGAGGTCGGCATAGCCGCTGACGCGCAGGGGCGATTGGTTGTCCAGCAACCTTCCCTTTTGTGCGGATGTGGCGGCTTCGTGGCCGTTCCAGTACAGTTTCACGGCCGTTCCGTCGTAGGTTCCGACCAGGTGCACCCACTCGCACAGGGGCAGGAACTGGCTGGCCACGGCGCTGCGGAAGCCGCCTTCGCCGGTGCGAACGCCGAAGAACGTCTCTGCTGAAGACGGGCCCTGTGAGAGAACGAACGCACACTCCGCGGCGGTGCCCTTGGTGACCATCTTTGCCAGGGCGCCCTGCGACGCGGCTGCGACCCAGACCTCGACCGTCAGGGCGCCCAGTTCCTCCATGCACGGTTTGTGGGGCACATCCACGCGGTCATTGATGCCGTCGAAGACCAGGGCGGCGCCGAACGGGCCCTTGCTCCAGGTTGGGCCAAGAATCTGGCCGTCGTTGCCGTTGCCGGAACTGTCTTTCGCGGTCGCGCCTTCGTTTTCTTCCAGTGCGAAGTCGAGGATCAGGTCGCCGTTGGTTGCGGCTGGAACGGCGGGTGGCAGGAAGAGCAGAGCCAGGAGTGCGAACCCAGCTCTGGCGCACGGCGGAAGTGTCAGCGGCATCTTCGTTTACGACCTCATGCTTGACGTCGGGTCGTCGTGCGTGGCGCCCATCGGAAGCGACCCTGCGGACGAGCCCGACGATCGTTGACTCAAGGCGAAACGTATTGCCCCGGCACCGTGTCGGCAAGCCGGACCGGCTTGGCCGGGTAATGCGTCAGTCGCGGTTGGACGGTTGGGCGGTAGATGGCCAAAGTGGCGGGAGCGGCTCGCTCCCGCGGGTGTCGGAGCGAGCCGCTCCGGCCACTCTATGGCGACACGCGAGTTCCATAGGAGGCGGAAGTGGCAGGCGAGCTTAAGCGAGCCGATCCCCGGCCGCTCGCTGAAGCGTCGCTCCAACTTCCGCCTAAAGGGCGGTACTCAGGCCAAGACACCGGCAGTTTCGTCCCGAGATGACCGGGCGGTACACCGCCCGGGGGACACTGAACACCCAAGACTCGCGCGTCACCATCTGACCATGGGCTCCCCGGATGAAAAGGACATGCGTCCCTGCCTACGCCCGCTTCTTCACGCTGACGATCTTGTACGTGCGGATCTCGAACGGATCGAGGGTCACGGTGATCGGCTTGGCACAGGCGACGGCGCGACCGTCGGTCCACTCCATGAGATTCGTCTCGACCAGGCGCGTTGCGGGGTCCGCAACCGTGAGTGTGCCGGACGAGCGGCTGCCGCGTGTTTCTACGAGACGGATCACGCGGCAGTTCTCCTTTTCCGCTTTTTTCAGGACTTCGAGTGACAGGCCTGCGCCCTCGAGCCGGCAGGGCGCCTGTGCGGAGTCCGCACGGCAACCGTCGAACGCCGCCATGCCCTGGTTCAGCTTCATGGCCTCGGTCATGACGTTAGACTGCACCAGCGTGCCGGTGTGGGGCAGGAGGCTGTAGGTGACTTCGTGCCGACCCTGGTCGGCGTCCGGGTCCGGGTAGGTCGGGGCGCGCAGCAGGTTCAGGTCGATCACGTTGTGGTGCACTTTGTGGGCATACTTGCAGTCGTTGAGCAGTGCGATGCCGTAGTCCGGACCGGATAGGTCGACGTAGCGGTGCGCGACCACCTCGAACCGGGCCATGTCCCAGGACGTGTTGCGGTGCGTCGGGCGCTCGGTGTACCCGTACTGGATGTCGAAGCTTGCCTTGGGTGATTCGACACGGGTCGGAAACGCGACGCGCAGCATGCGGTGTTTTTCGGCCCAGTCGATGACGGTCTGGAAATCGAGCCGCTTGCTGTTGGCCGCCAGGGTCACGTCCTGCACGATCTTCGAGCCCACGCCGACGGTGAACGCGAACTGCAGCCGCTGCCGGACCGGACCGGCGGCGACGGACTTGGCCGTGACGCACCGGGCCGTTTCCAGCAGTTCGTTTTCGTACGTGATGTCCACTTCCCAGGCGTCCCAGTTGTGCGGGCGGTCAATGTAGAGCGACAGTACGTTGCCCTTGGCGCCGCCGGCCAGGATGTCGCAGCCGGCTTCCTTGTCGAACGCGCCGGAAAGCGTGCCGTCCGCGGCGAACTCGTAGCGCACCCGTGCGTTTTCGAGAACCAGGTCGTGGCTGGGCTTGGCGGCTGCGGGCTTGCCGGTTGCCTTGCGCAGGGTCAGGAAGCCCTGGGCCGGCACGGTTGCCAGCGCCACGGCGCCATCGGCTTCGCGCTGCACCGGCACGGGCTGGCCGGCGGCGTCCTCGATCGCGCTGTCGCGCCACGCGGCCGGGAGCCGGACCGGATCGTCGTAGGTGCAGGACAGGCAGTTGAAAAGAACCAACGCCTTCTTGTCCTTGTGGAAGAGCTTGCCGGCGGCGCGGTCGGCCAGGTGCGTGCAGGTCTGCTCTGCGTCGGCGTACTCGTTGAGCGTGTCCTGGTAGACTTCCGTGATGCTGGAGCCCGGAATGATGTCGTGGAACTGGTTGCGCAGCAGCATTTTCCAAATGGCGTCGAAGTCGTCCTGCGGGTACTGTTCCAGCGGCAGGCAGGCGCAGAGGAATTCGACCTGGCGCAGGCGCTGCTCCAGCTTGCGGTTCCCGCGCTTGACCCAGGACTGAGTCGTGAGCGTGCCGCGGTGCAGTTCGAGGTACAGTTCGCCGACCCACGTCTCGAGCTTGCCGTCATACTTGCGCAGGCCGTCGAGATATTTCTGTGCGGGCCCGAACCGGACTTTGGGCGCGCCTTCGAGGTCCTTCTGGCGCAAGCCGCGCTCGATGTCTTCCTCGCGCGGGCCGCCGCCGCCGTCGCCGACGCCGAACAGCGACAGGTAGCCGTCGACAAGGTCCTTCTCCTTGAACCGGCGTTGCCCGGCCAGGAGCGCGCGCGGCATCAGCAGGCTGTTGTAGTTGTTTTCGGGCGGGAAGTGCGTGATGACCTCTGAGCCGTCGATGCCGCGCCAGACGAACGTGTGGTGCGGGAACAGGTTGAACTGGTTCCAGGAAATCTTCTGCGTGACGAAGAAGTCGCAGCCGGTCTTCTTCAGGATCTGGGGCAGGGCGGCGGAGTAGCCGAACACGTCGGGCAGCCAAAGGTTGCGCACGTCGACGCCGAACTCATCCATAAAGAAGTTCTTGCCGTGCAGGAACTGGCGCACCATGGACTCGCCGCTGATGACGTTGCAGTCGGCCTCGACCCACATGCCGCCCTGGACTTCCCAGCCGCCGGCCTTCACTTGGCGCTGGATCTTGGCGTAGAGCTCGGGGTACCGCTCCTTGGTGAACGCGTAGAGTTGGGCTTGTGAGGCGCCGAACACGTAGCCGGGGTAGCGCTCGATGAGTCGGATCTGGCTCGAGAATGTGCGGGCGCACTTGCGGTAGCTCTCGCGCACGCGCCAGAGCCAGCCGGTGTCGATGTGCGCGTGCCCGACGGCCGTGACGGTCAGGTCGGAGCTGCACGCCGGGCGGTCCATTTCGCGCTGCAGCACGGCGCGGCTTTGGGCGGCATTGGCGGGGTTGTCGGCGAACGCGTCGATCGCTTCGTTCAGGCAGCGGAAGATGCGGGCACGCCGTACGCTGTCGCCGGGGAGGTTGTTCGCCAGGTCCTTCAGGATTTCCATGTCCAGCCGCAGGTGCCACATTTCCTCGTCGAGCACGCAGAGGCGCATGCGGTTGACTTTGCCGAGGTAGTTGCCATGGCGGGTCGGGCAGTTCTGCGCCGGGTCTTGTTCCTTCTCGACCCCGAACAGCCCGTTCGCCGCCGTCTCAACCCACAACTCGACCTTCTCGCCGCCCTTGCAGGGCTCGAAAAGCCGGACAATGTCGCGCCCGAAGCCTTCCTTGAAGACCGAGCCGTTCGTGATGCCCTGCAGCGGCACGCCGTCCTTGCGGGACACCAGGCCTTCACCATTGAAGTCCAACTGTGCGGCGACGGTTTTGCCCTTCCACTCGCGCGGCACAGTGGCGGTGAGCTTGAACCAGGCGCTGTCCCACGTCTGGCCCCACTCGGCACCTTCCTGGATGGACCGGTACTTCGCCTTCAGCCGGTCCTTGAACGGCACCGGGTCCTTCGACGGTGCGAACCCCGCAGCCAGCGGCACGCTCGCCGCAATGACCCGGTCGTGCGTGCGGTTGTAGAACTGATCGACGCGGCCGCGGAGCAGGTTGTTCTTTTCTTCGTGCATGGGGTTGTTTCTCCATTGCGGGCAGGACGTACTGCCCGGGTTTCTTGGCTGTTGTCAACACCAATCGTTTGTAATTCGTGAGTAGGGGTATCCACTTGACGCAACTACCCCCTACGGCTTGTGGCTGCGACTTCTCTCTGCGCCACCTGCCAGGTCGCCTGGCAGGTGCGAGTGTTCCGTGGCTACCGTCGGACGGCGGCTATTCTATCTTCCCCCGCCCGGCCGCCTGTCGCAGGCGGCCGGGCGGGGAGGAAAAGAGGCGTGCATCGTCGTTAGCCGCTGAACCTGTTCACCTGCCGCGCGAGGCGGCAGGGGTCCGCGCCCCTACAGGTTGTGATAGGTTGCGTCAAGTGGATACCCCCCCAAAGGAAATTCCTATCAGCATCTGCAGCATCAGCAGCAGTGGCGGTCGATGGCGTGGACCATGTACAGCAGGTGCTCCAGGTTCCGGACAATTTCCTCGAGGTAGTCTTCGACGGCCCTGACGCTGCCCGGCAACGTGAAGATCAGCGTCGTGCCGATCACTCCGGCCACGCTGCGGCTGAGCAGGGCGGCCGGCGCGCGCGCGGCGGATTTGATGCGGATGTACTCCATGACGCCCGGAATCAGCTTGTCGCACAGAGGCGTGACGACATTGGGCGCAATGTCGCGCGGCCCCACGCCGGTGCTGCCGACAGTGAAGACGATGTCGGCCCCGGCCCGGACAACCTCGCCGATCGTGTCGCGCAGCTTCCCCGCGTCGTCCGGCAGCAGGCGCCGGTCGAAGGCCAGGTGCCAGCGCTTGTCGGCAAAGAAGGCGGCCAGCAACTGCTCCGTCCGCGGCCCGCTCCGGTCCTCGTACACGCCGGCCGAGGCGCGGTCGCTGAGGGTCACAATCACGACCCGCAGTTTGTGGGGGCAATACCGCACCGGGTCGCCGGCGGTTACCGTGCCGCCGCGGACCACGCGCGCGAACAGCCCGTCTTTCGGCATCAGGCAGGTCCCCACCTCACGGTAGATGGCACACGCGTCACCGTGGCATTCCTTGCCGATCTGGGTCACTTCCACTTCGGCGGCGCCGACGTGCAGGCGGTCCAGGGGCGCAACTTGGCGCAGGTCCAGGCCGCGCAGTGTGATGTTCTCGGCAAACTCGCCCGGCGTGATGGTCCGTCCGTGGCGAGTCGAGAACTCGGCGATCAGTTCCTGCGACAGGATGCTGACCTGGCGGTGCCACGGGCCCGCGTGCGCGTCACCCACGACGCCCAGTTCATCCAGTGTAATCGCGCCGACGGCAGACTTGCGCGTGCCCTTCTTCTCGGACACGTTGACGGAGACCACTTCGATCCGCTCAGACATCTTGTTTTACCTTCTTCACCAGCCGGATATCGGTGATTCGCATCTTCTTGTCGACGGCTTTGCACATATCATAGACGGTCAGCAGCGCCAGGGACACCGCCGTGAGCGCTTCCATCTCGACCCCCGTGCGCCCCACGCAGGCGCAGCGGGCCGTCGCGGTCACGCCGTCCGATGTGGGTTGCAGATCCACGTCAATGTGGTCCAGGAGCAGGGGGTGGCACAAGGGGATCAGGTGCGGAGTGCTCTTGGCGGCTTGAATGCCGGCCAGGCGCGCCACGCCCAGCACGTCGCCCTTCTTCATCAGGTTCTGTCGTATGCGCTCAAGCGTTGCCCGGGCCAGTTCGATGCGGCCGGTGGCCACCGCGACGCGGCGCTGGGGTGCCTTGGCGCCGACGTCGACCATGGTGGCTTTGCCGTCTTTCTTTACGTGCGAGAGATTTTTCACGCCAGCCGCCTCCTGCAGCGAAAAGACCGCAACGTCTTTCGGGTGTTCAGCGTTCGGTGTTCAGCAAAGAATGCGCCCGCTGGCGTCACCCCCACCGCAGCGCTGACTCCGAGGACTGAACCCCGAATGTTCCTATGAAACTCGTACGCTGTCTCCCGCCGCCAGCCAGCTTGTCTGGGTGGGGCGACGATTGGGAAAGGGGGGCGAGGGCCGCCCTTCCCCCCTTTCCCAATCGTCGCCCCACGGGCACAAGGCCCGTGGCGGCGCGGAACTACTCGAATTTCGCCCTGAGATGACCGGGCGGTCCGCCGCCCGCGGGTCACCGAACACTGATCCCACCCCGCCGGCGGAGTCCCTGCCTCACTGCAGCCGGTCGGTCCAGTCACCGTCGCAGCGTCCACTCACGGAAGTCGACCCACGAGCCAGCCGGCAGTTCCTTGGTGCCGGGCGGGACAATCACCGTTCCATCGGCCCGCGCGCCGGCCACCAGATCCGCGGTGCCGACCGTGCGGACCATGACGGCCTCGGGGCCGTTGGTGGTCCAGTCGAGGCGGGCGAGCAGATACTGCTGCCGGTCGCCTTTGACCGTCAGGGCGCGTGCCAGGCGCACCGGCAGCGCCGTTCGGCAGCGCGCCGGCGGGCAACCCGCGATGCGGCGCAAGGCGGGCACGACCAGTTCGTAGAGCCCGGTCATCGCACTGAGCGGGTTTCCGGGCAGGCCGAAGATGAGTGTGGCCCCGGGCCCGGTGGCGAACAACTGCGGCTTGCCAGGCTTCATGGCAACCCCGTGGTAATGAATGGTAGCGCCCGCCTGGCGCACAGCTTCCGCAACCAGGTCGTATTTTCCCACCGACACGCCGCCGGTGAGGATAACCACGTCACTGCGCGCCGCCGCCGTGAGCAGGGCGGCAATCAGGGCGTCGGGATCATCGGCGACCGATCCGGGGCTGATAGAGAGGAAGCCCTGTTCCGCCAACGCCGCCTCGACGAACGGACCGTTCGAGTTGCGGGTCTGGTGCGAAAGCGCAGGGCTGGCGGCGTCGAGCAGTTCCGTGCCTGTCGTCAGAATGGCTGCCGTCGGGCGCCGGTGCACGCGGACCTCGGCGCAACCTGCCGCGGCGCAGACGCCAGCCCCGGCGGCGGTCAGTGCCATGCCGGAGCCGAGGAGTTCGTCGCCGGCGTGTGCGTTCTCGCCCCGCCTGAACACGTTTGCGCCTGCCGATACCGCTTTGCGGAAGCGCACCTTGCCCGATCCCGCTGCGGGCTCGGTGTCTTCCTGCATGACTACGGTGTCCGCGCCAGGCGGAATATTGGCGCCGGTGAACACGCGGACGCAGTCGCCGCCCGCTAACGGCGGTGCGGACGCCGAACCCGCTGCCACTTCCGCCGTCAACGTCAACTCCACAGGCGCGGAAGACACGTCGGCGGCACACACGGCAAATCCGTCCATGGCCGATCGATCGGCGGGAGGGATGTCGCGGTCAGCAAGGATCGGTTCGGCAAGGAAACAGCCGAGAGCATCCTGCAACCGGACGCAGACGACCGGCAACGGTGACGAATGGGCGAGGATCGCCGCCCAAGCTTGGTCTGGACTGGTCATACACCGCCTCGCTGCAATTGTTCAGGCCGCTTGGTCTGGAAGGACATGAGGTGCGGGGGCGTTCAGGCTGCACGGCATCCGTCGGTAGCCGAGCGCGTACTATACAGTGAAACCGCGCGGACTACCAAGTCCGGCTGGTCTTCGCCAGTAATGCGTCAGCACCCCCCGGGCGGGGACCGCCCGATCATACCCTGCGGGGTACTGACCGGTTCGCGCCGCCACGGGCCTTGTGCCCGTGGGGCGTCGATTGGGAAAAAGGGGGGCGGTTGGCGCCCCCCCCTTTTTCCCAATCGACGCCCCGCCCGGACGAGCCGG
>Ga0156531_1056_pt2 | contig 14579 bp, 8 predicted proteins | sample RifOxyB3_FD_111926 | JGI IMG/M metagenome (GOLD analysis project Ga0156531, IMG submission 111926) | Lentisphaerae bacterium RIFOXYB12_FULL_65_16 | reverse complement strand
ATTACGAGCGGGATTACGAGAAGAACCGCGATTCCTGTAATTGTCGAACTCTGGGAGTCTCTCCGGCTGAGCCGGAGGGTTACCTGTTGACTCAGCAACAGGAAGATCGACCCCGATGGACAGACCTGCCACACCGCTGCGCCACGGGAACGACGCGAGGTTTGTAGTCCCGCGTTCACGCGGTCCGGGCGGTGCGCAGCCACGGGAAACCACGTTCACCCTTACTCGACTCGTCGCCGCACTGCTCCTCCTGGCCTGTCACGTCCCGATGTGGGCGCAGCCGGTTGCACCCACGACCGGGCTTGACGCCGTACTGGAGCGGTTCGGCGACAACGTGCTCCTGCACGCCAGTTTCGACGGTGCGGCCGATGCTGCCATGGCTGCGGGAAGTCCCGCCGGGACTGTCAGCGAAGGCCAGGCAGCCTACGCGCCAGGCAAGTGCGGCCAGGCGCTGGCCGGTGGTGCGATCCGGTTCGACGGCGGCGCGAACTTCAGTCCGGCGATGCCCGGGACCGTGCTGCTGCCGGCACAGTGACGGGTTCCGGCCCAATCGCCGACGAGGTCCGCGCATTTGGGCGAGACGCTGAAGAGCGAGAGGCCTCAGTGCGCCGCCAAGGCCTCGCGCACCAACCGCGAGAACTGACCGACCAGGTATAGCGGCAGCGAGACGAGCCGATAGGACCGACGCCGGGCGGCAGGATCGACAATCGGCGCCTCCACCACGGACGGAAGGTCGCTGTTGAAGCGCACGGCCAGGCGCGAGGACTTCTGGTCCATGAAGACCTGCACCGACCGCAGCCGCCCCGTCTTGCCGGCCTTGACCTCAATGGGAACGATGTCGGGACCTGCCGCCACAACGTAGTCGACTTCCGCCGCCGCCGTCGGTTTCTCGCGGACCCAGTAGTGGAGTTCGGGCGGTTGGTAGAATGGCAGGGCATGGAGCAGGTGCTGGCCGACGAACTGCTCACAGACCGCCCCCTGGTTGACCAGCACCAGTTCCTCAACGTTCTCAAAGTCCAGGAGCGACAGACCGCACGCGGCCGTCATCAACCCGACATCCAGGAAGAGGACCTTGAACACATCCTCGCGAATCTCGGCCCGCAACGGAACGCCGTTGCAGGACGTGTGACAGACCGGGTAACCCACGCGAGCGGCACAGAGCAGGTTCAGCGCGGCCCTGATGCTCCCGGCACGTTCGTCCCTGGACACATTCACGTACTTGAAGCGTTGCCCCACGAGCAGGGGGATCTTCCTGAAAACCGTCACGAGACGGTCGCGCGGGACGCGCTTGCTGTACTTGCCGAAATCGTCTTCGAGCGTGGACAACAGCGATTGCTTGGCGGCATCACTGTCGCCGAAAGCACGGTCTCTCAGCCAGGCGCCGACCACGGCCGGCATGCCGCCCACGGCGCAGAAGACGCGGACCTGCTCAATGAGACTCCGATGCAGCGGGTCGGGAATCGTGTCGCCCAGGGAGAAAGACGCCAGGTACTTGACGGCGCGCTCCTGGCCCGTTGCCGCCAGGTACTCCTCGAACGTCATCGGCCCGAGGTGCAGGTATTCGATCCGACCGACCGGCATGGAAAATGTGTGGTCGGCAAGCACGAACTCCAGAAGCGAGCCGGCAGCGATGACGTGGAGTTCGGGCATCTCCTCGTAGAAGTAGCGCAACGTGCCAAGCACTTCCCCCGCTGCCTGGATCTCGTCCAGGAACAGCAGCGTCCGGCCAGGTTGGATGGGTACGTTGAGCTGCAACTCCAGAAACTGGATGATCTTCCGTGGGTCCTTGGAGGAGAACAGCGCCGCCAGATCCGACTGGCGTTCGAAGTTGATGTGGACGAGATTGGCGAAATGCTCGCGCCCAAACTCCAGCACGAGGTAGGTCTTGCCAACCTGCCGCGCACCACGGATGACCAGCGGCTTGCGACCGGGCGAGTCCTTCCACTGCACAAGGTGCTCAATGGCTGTCCGGCGCATGGTGATACCCCCGCTTGCCAGAGACGTGGCGATGCGATAGGGGGTTATCATAGCATCATGCGGGATATTGTAAAGGGCTATTGTGGGCATTTCGGCGCCGCCACCAAGGGGAGGTCGGGCGGCAGACACGCAGGCCTCGCCGCGTCACAGGACGCCCAGCGTTCGGCGCAGCCACCAGTCCTGAAGGAACGAGAAGACGACCAAACCGACAGGCAGCATCAGGAACATGGCGCTGTACAGGTACCACAGGTCGCTCCGGGTCGGTTCACGGCGGCGGCGCACCGCGACGATGGCGAACCCCGCAAGCCATGCGGTTGCTGCGGTCAGAAGAGTGAGGCTAACCACGGGATCCTCGCCGCCCTCGAACAGGAGCAGCCCAGGCCACATGATGCAGTTCAGGACCGCCGGTTCAGTCAGTTTCCGGCTGACGAAATAGGCCCCGCAGGCAGCGACGAGGAATACCACGAGGTAGACGCCCAGCAGAAGGCCCGTCGTTTGTGCTGCCAGGTTTGCCGACATTCCACGGCCTCCGATCCGGCCACCTACACGTTCGCTTCGAGGACGATTTTCATGAAATGCGCTCGAAAACGTCCTCGTCGGTTAACACGCCGTGTGCTGCCGCCTTGGCTGTCATCGACCTGCGGAGAGTGCGGAAATGGCGGCGAAAGAGATACTCCCGAACTGATCTGCGCACGATGTCGCTCCGGGATACGCCCTCGGCGCGGGCGGCCTGGTCCAGCTCAACCCGCAACGGGTCCGGCACGCGGACGGCTATCGTTCTGCGCATAGTCGCCCTCAACGCCTTCCAGCACAAGTTACCCGCCTCCCTCGCTCGCGTCAATGTCACGACCCAATGCTGCGTTGACGCTGCGTCACTGGCGGGTATGCTTCCTCCCGCGACGCCGAAGGTGTGAAGAGATCGACCGCAGAGCGCCGTCGATAGCCCTGGAGGGCGGGTTCTCCGCCTGAGGCGGACAGGTCCCGCAACCCGCCGGCCCCGGTTACGGAGAACCGGGGCTCCATGTCGGGGACGTCAAAGGGGTGGGTCGTTGGTCCGGACACGGACCGACGTTCCCCCGCCGCCACTTGCGCACCGTCCGTGCGCGTGGTACGTTCCACTTTGGAATAGCAACCGATTGGTTGGCTTCTTGTCCACCTGCCCTTCGGGCCCCGGGGGCGGTGACGGGCGGAGGGTTACACATCATGCTCCGGCATCCGATGCTCGGCGTCGCACTCTGGGGGTTGGCCGTCGGCGCGGCCGCCACCGCCTCTGCCGCTCTCGAGGTCCTGGACCGGCCGTTGTGGGTTTTCCCGGGGCAGCCGTTCCGGGTCTGCCTGGGCCAGGCGGCGGGGTCCGGCGAACTCGCCGTCGAGGTCCCGCCCTCACTGACGCTCTACGACCGCTGGGATCAGGACGCGATCCAGCGCTACTACTTCCGCGCCCTGGCGCCGGGCAAGGTTGACCTGAAGTTCACCGGCAAGGGCGGTGAGTTGACGGTCGACATCGAGGTCCTGGCGTGGGCCGATGTGTTCCAGCCGCACCGGCACAAGGCCCTCGACCTGCCACGCCTCTGGCCGCTCGGCGTCACCGACTACGGTGAGTTGAAACAGCAGCGGACATTGCACACCGACGCTGAGATGGCCCGGCTGCGCGCCACGCCTGCCGGCCCGCCACCGCGCTGGGCCACGACCGATGACGAGGCGATCTTCAACACCATTCCCGGGCCGGCCGTCCCACGCACCTGCCTGATCAGCATGAGTTACGAGAGCGTCGGCAAGGGCTGTCCGGTCTGCCGCATGAAGATCCACGAGACGCATGACGCGTTCTATCCGTGGGTCTTCGATCCGGAGAAGCACCCGTGGCAAGTCCAGTGCCCGTCCTGCCAGACGTGGTTTCCCTTGAACAAGTGGCACGAGGGCGACATGCACTCCGGCGCGTTTCCCGACGACGGGTTCGGATGCGAGCCGGTCGTGCCCATCAAGGACGCCGCGGGCAAGCTCTGGCGCTGGCCGTTCATCGCGTACTACCACCAGTGGCAGAGCTACATGCGCGAGTTCACGCCGGAGATCCTCAAGTGCGCGCGTGCCGCCGTGGCCACCGGCGACAAGGCCCTGGCGCACAAGGCGGCCATCGCGCTGTTCCGCATGGCCGAGAGTCATCTCGACATGGCCGTAAACCTGAACCACCGGAAGATTCCGAACCGCGACGGCATCCTCCAGTGGCCGGTCGGCGCGCCGCAGGTCTCGCGGTTCGACAAACTGGCCGGCGGCTTTCTCTACATTCAGCCGAACTGGGACACGCCGCGGATGGAGGATGCGGCGCGCGCCTGGGACCTGATCTTCGACCAGCTCGAGGGCGACGCCGCGTTGCTCGCGTTCTGCCAGGCGCATCACCATCCGGAGATTCAGACGGTCGAGGACTTCCGCCGCTTCGTGGATGCCGGCATCCTGCGCGTGCCGCTGCAGGCGTGCCTGGACAACGCGATCTCGCGCAACTACCCCATGCAGGAGGTGACTGCCGTCACGCTCGCGGTGGCGCTGGCCACGCCCCGCACCCTGGAGATCGCGGACCACGTGCTGAACCGCGTCGGGGTGCGGTTCGCCCTGACCAACGAGTACTACATTGACGGTTCGGCGCACGAGTCGCCCGGGTACAACGGCATCCAGATCCGCGACATGGCGCGGCTGTTCGAGACGCTCGAGCGGCTCCGGCAACTGCACCCCGACCTGTACGTGCCGCCGCGGTTCGTCTCGCCGGCACAGGACCCGAAATTCCGGCGCCAGTACGACTTCCCGCTCGAGTTCAGCCTGATCGGGCGCACGTTCCCGGTGATCGGCGACACGGGCCAGGCGGGCCCACCCCGAGTCCTGCCGCCCGCGCAAGGTTTCCCGTGCGAGTTCGACGACTGGGTCTCGGCCTACAAGCTGACCCGCGACCCGCGTTTCGCGCAGGCCATGTACGGCCCGAACGGCGTCACCCTCAACAGGATCGAGGACCCGCAACTGCGCGAGGCAGCGGCGGAGGCCGGGCGCACGCGCGGCTGGCAGGTTCAGGTGCCGAGCAACATCCTCGACGGGTACGGCCACGCGATCCTGCGCTCGGGCGAGGGTGAGCACCAGCGCGCGTTCTGGGTGCGGTATTCGCAGGCGGCGCAGCATGTGCACTGGGACATGCTCACCATCGGCCTCGCCGCCATGCAACGCGACCTGCTGCCCGAACTGGGTTACCCGCGCGGCTGGAACCACGCCGCAGTCTGGGAGAACAGCTGGGGCACGCACTACGGCACGCACATCACCGGTGTCCCGGCCAACGCGTTCAACAAGGGCGAGTTGACCACGTTTGTGGCGACAGCGCCGGTGCAGGTGGCGGCGGCCGAGAGCCGTGCGACGGTCAACGGCAAGCCTGTGCTGCGGCAGCGCCTGATCGCGCTCGTGGACCTGCCGCCGACAGCGTTCTATGCCGTGACCATCGAGCGGGTGCAAGGCGGCGAGGAGCAGACGTTCAGTTTCCACGGCCCGGATGGCGAGGCCACGGCCGTAAACGTCGCACAGCAGCGCTACGAAGGGACCGCGCTGGGCGAAGGTCTGGCACTCAACGATTTCTCGAGCGTCGTGAAGACGGACCGCGACCTGGCGTGCCTGGCGTTCATGCGCGAGCCGAGCCGTGCCACACCGTCGGGGGTTTGGGCGCTCGACTACGCACTGCGCGACCAGCCGGGTCTGAACCTGCGCATGACGTGTGTCGAGCCGGAGGGCGGCGAACTGGTGGTGGCTAAAGCCAAGGCGCCCGGCGGCAAGTGCAACTACGACCTGACCTGGGCGATCCTGCGGCAGAAGGGCACTGCGCCGCTCGCGCGGCAGTACGTGACCGTGCTCGAGCCCTATGCCGGACAGCCGGTCCTGACCCGGATCGAGCGCGTTCCGGTCACGGGCGGCGCTGCGGACGCGCCGTTCCCGCCCCTGGCGCTGCGCATCACCGCGGGCACCAACGTCGACACTATCCTGCTGCAGTACCAGGCCGGTCCGGAAATGTCGGCCGACGGCATCACGTGCAACGGCGAGTTCGGGCTGTTCCGCGAGAGCCAGGGCCGGCTCGCGACCGCAGCCCTGGTGCGCGGCACCGGGCTGATGAAGGCCGAGGTGGGCGTGACGCTCGAGGCAGCCGAGTACCAGGGCACGATCGTCGCGTGCGACTGGCGTGAGGCGATCGTCACGGTCGAGCCGCCGCCGTGCCCGGGCACGCTGACCGGGCGGCACATGCGCATCACCAACGAACATGGCAGCTCGAGTTCGTACCAGATCGTCGGCGTCGAACCGGCCGGGAATCAGTGCCGGATCAAGCTCGCGCTCGACCCGCGCATCGGCGAAGGCTTCGTGCAGACCTGCCGCGACGGCGTCCTGGTCAGCGCGACGCACCTACGCCTGTATTTGTACGACTACTACGCCGGCAAGACCCTGGCGAACGAAACCGGGACGCAGTGGTTCAGGCTCAAGAACGTCGAGAAGGGCTCCGACTGCGTCATCCTGCCGCCGCCGGGTGCGACAGCACCCAACGCAGCACAACTCGACGCCGCGTTCAGCGACGGCGATGCGGACGGACTGCGGCGCTTCGCCATCTACGACTACGGCCCCGGCGACCGAGTGACCATGGAGGCGTTCGCCACCTGCGGCGCGCAGGAGTCCGAGTAAGGCGTCACGGCAACTTGGAAGGCGAGCGGCCCCGCGAGCCGTCCGGGTTTCACGTTGGGTGCGAGACGCGGCTCCCGAGGCCGTTCGTCCTCCATGACGTGGCCGGTAACAGCGGGCGGCAGCATGCGGGCCGCAAGTTGGAGGGGACAATGCACAGGAGACTCGTCATGGGGATCCTCGGCCTTGCCATGTGCGCTGCTGCCGGCACGAAGACTCAGCCCACCTACTACACCCCGGCGCGGGTGGCGATCGCACGCGAGAACGTGGCCCGGTACGACTGGGCCAAGGCGTACCGCACCAAACTCCTCGAGAAAGGCGACCCGGTCAGTTACTACATCGGCGCCGGCAAGGTGACGGCCGCCGACGCGTACGCCGCGCAGGCAGACGAGTTCATGTGGCTGCTCCAGCCCACGACACGGATCCGGCGCGTCTACCCGCAGGACCGCACGGCGCTCTGCCCGGTGTGCGGCGACAAGGTCAAGACCGTCAGTGTCTGGAACCCGTGGCGTATCGACCCGCTCACGCACCCGTACAAGGTCAACTGCCCGCTCTGCAAAGGCTGGTTCCCGAGCAACGACTACGCTTCGGGCGACATGACCAGCGGCGAGTTCGCCGACGATGGCAGCGGTATGACGTACAAGGGCGAGAAGTACTACGTGCTCTGCGAGTACGCGCACATGACCTACGGCTCGGTCGTGGTCCCGACGCTGCGCGCACTTTCGCAGGCGTACGCGCTGACCGGCGACCCGAAGTACGGCCGCAAAGGCTGCGTGCTGCTCGCGCGCCTGGCCACCGAGTACCCGAACTACGGCTGGGACGCCGCCGACTCCGCGCTCGAGAACCGGTTCGACCGCACCTTTCTCGGCCCGTACGACAACCACCACCCGCACTACAAGTGGAAGCAGGGCGGCATGATCACCGACCTGATCTGGGAAACCTTCTGCCTCGAGATGACCGCGTTGGCCTACGACGGGCTGTACGAGTACATGGACAAGGACCCGGAACTGATCGCATTCCTCAAGGGCAAAGGCATGCCCATCGAGAACGGCGCCGACCTGCGAAACTACATCGAGACCTACATCTTCCGCGCCGCCATGCGAGGGCTGCTCGCGGGCTGGATCAAAGGCAACGAGGGTTTCCACCAGGCCGCCGCACTCGCTGTGGCGCTGGTCATGGACGACTACTCCGACCGCCACCCCAACAGCAAGGACATGGTCGACTACGCCTACCACGGTCTCGGGCACTGCGCCTACATGCTCACCAACGGCCTGACCCGCGACGGCGCCGGACACGAGAGCCCCGGTTACAACGAGATCAAACTCGATTTCATCAAAGTCGCGCGACTCATGGAGGAGGTGCGCAAGCGCCGTCCCGACCTGTTCCCTGCCGACCGGTATCCGGATCTGTTCGCCAATCCCAAGGCGAAGGCGATGTTCGACTACTTCATCGACCAGGTCACCTGCGACTACGCCTACCCGGCCGTGGGCGACTGCGCCGGGATCCGCACCACGGTTCAACGCAACACCAGCCGCGTGGTGTCGCCGATCAAGGCGGAGAATCTCTACGCGGTTCAGCGGTACGGTGACCCGCGCCAGGCCCGAGCCTGCGTCAACCTCGACGGGGCGTTCCACACCGGCGAGCTGTGGGAGCCCTATCCGGAAGCGAAGCTCAACGAACTGCTGGCGCGGCCCGAGTCGGAAGTCCGGCGCGAGTCGCGTCTGCTCGACGGCTACGGTCTGGCCTTTCTCGAGTCCGGCGCGTGGCCGAAGCGGCACAGTGCTGTCCTGAACTACTCGTCCCTGCGCGGGCATCGGCAGTACGACAACCTGACGTTGTGGCTGCACGCCCGCGGCGTGGACCTGCTCCCGGACCTCGGCTACCCGGCCACCTGGGACTACCGGTCGCCGTGGGACGCGAACTCGCTGACCCACAACACGGTGACCGTGGACGAGACTCAGCCGGGCCACGGGATCGGCGGCGCCGCCCGACTCTTCGCGTCCGCAGGCGGCGTGCACGTCATTACCGCGGGGCACAACCCCTACGCCGGAGTCGCGCTCGGTCGCGCCGACGCCAAGCCGGTCGATCTGTACGAGCGTACGGTGGTCATGATCGACGTCGATGACGACCGATACTACGTCGTCGACCTGTTCGCCGTGAACGGCGGCGAACAGCACGACCAGAGCTGGCACGCCATGCCGGTCGTGCCCACGTGCCCGGCCTTGGACTGGCAGACGCAGGCGGCCGGGACTCTCGCCGGGCCGGACGTGACGGAGTTCGCCGGCTGGACCGACCGTTGGGGCCGGAAGCGCGCCCCGGACTTTCCCAGCTACGTGACCGAGGTGCGCCGCGCCGAACTGCGCGAGCCGGGCCTGTGGCGGTGGGAAAGCGGCCTGCCCGAAGGCGACACGCTCCAGCTCCACGTCGTCCCCCTCGGCGGTCCGGCCGAAGTCATCATGGGCCGCGGCCGCTCACCGGTCCGGCCGAAGCTCGACTTCCTGCTCGTGCGCCGCCAGGTCGCCGAAGGCGCCGCGTCGCGGTTCCTCAGTGTGCTCGATGGGTTCCAAGGCGCGCCCGTGGTGGACCGCGTCCGCGTCGTTTCCGAGGACCCGGTCGTGCTCGAAGTCACGCACCCAGATGGCCTCGACGAAGTCACGATCCGGCTCCCGCCCGGACCGAGCTGCACCACGGCATTGCGGCCGGTCGGCGTGCGCGTGCGGTCGCGCCGCGGCGACGCCTGGGAGCGCGATGTCCGCATCGGCCAGGTCGATCCTGCGCCGGGCGCGGGGTACGTCACGTCACGCATCGCCGCGGCGGACTACGCGCGCCAGGAAATCACCGTGCCGCTGACCGGTCCGGAACGCAACGCGTTCGTCAAGGACCGCACCGTCCGCATCTACAACGCCGACCGGACCGCACGGTTCCGCGTCTGCGGTGTCCGCGAGGACGGGCAACAGCTCCGGCTGACACTCGACCAGACGGCGCTGGTGGCGCAGGGCCCGGTCAAGGAAGCGGCTGGGGACCGGGTACTGCTCGACGCCTACCTGACGTTCGCGAACAGCAGCATCGACGGCAACACCGCCAAGCCCGGGCTGCACGAGTTTGCGGGCGCTTGGCTGGGGGAGGAGGCCAGCGCGCGTCAGGTCCTCGCCGCCGCGTCAAACGGAACCGTGCTGCTCAAGCCGGCGGCGGCGGACATCGCACCTGTGGCGCTTCCCGCGCCGGGAACGGTCGTGTCGATCTGGCAGTACGCGCCGGGCGACGCGATCGAAGCGCCCGAGATCACCACGTCGCCCCAGCCTTGAGCAGCCCGATGCCCGGCCGCGGCATGTGAAGTGCGGCGGCAGAGTCCTGCTGGCCAGCAGGACGGCGACGCCGCTTTGGCTGCCGGCGGAGCCGGGTCCCGACGTCGCCAATAGGCGCGGGAGAAGGTATTGGGCGTTGGGTGTCGGGTGTCGTGGGGTCACTGAGTCACTGCGTCATGGAGTCACTGCGTCACCACTGAGGCCGCGACTGCGCAACGCGCCACTTTTTCCGCGCGTCAGTCGCGGGAAAAAGCGCGACCTGTGCAATTAGCGGAACAGGGCCACGACACCTTCTGACCGTGCCGCGGGCGGCCCCCCGCCCGCTTCTCGACACGCACGTGGCACAAGGCTCGGATGGCGGGCGGAGGACCGCCCGCGGTACGGTCAGGCGGGGCCGGGCTGGCGTCGCGACCGACCGACCTCGCTCCGCCTATTGCACAGGTCGAAAATTCTGGACTGAGCGAAACGGTGATGGGGGGGGGCAAGGGCACCCGCGGGCGGTTGCACAGGTTTCTGAGTATCCAACCAGGTGGTTGCTATTTACCGCCCTTCGATGTACTGTATGGGAGGGTGCGAAGAGAGCTTCTGGTGGAATACCGCGGGGACGCCTGGTGTCTGCCCCGTGGACTTGGGCGGCGCGGGCGGCGGTGGTGCTTAGGGTCCGTGCAAGAATAACTTGGCAGTTTGGCGTGGCGCCAGGCCGTCAGATTCTAGGAACGAGGACTGAGCATATTGGAATATGTGAGGGACGAAGTGACGACGACGATGACGGCCTGCCGCCACGCCCCGGAGGGCGGCCAGCTCTCTTGGCCGGTTTCCGCGTTACTCGGTCGTTACATAGCTCAGGCTATGCGCCGCCCTCGTGCCTTGAAACCGGCTCAAGATAGCTGGCCGCAAACTGCCAAGCTATTCTTGCACGGACCCTTAGGCGGAACGGAGGCGGACGATGAGAGGAAGTGAGTGTGCGGCATGGCACCGGGGGCCCACGTGGGTTGAGTCCGTCGACGGGCTCACGGCTCGACGGTTTACGCTCGTGGAGCTGCTCGTGGTTATTGCGATCATTGCCATCCTCGCGTCCCTGCTGCTGCCGGCACTGCGTCAGGCGCGCGAGAAGGCCAGCGGCGCGGTGTGTCACGGTAACCTCCGGCAGATCTGCCTGGCGCAGCAGATGTACGGGCAGGACAACGACGAAGTCGTCGTGGAGGCACACTACTCGAACTCGGGGACCGCCTGGGATGGGGGGTATTTCGACGACCGGCTGGATGCGTACCTCAACACGGAGGACATCTGGTACTGCCCCAGCCGGCCGCAGCGCACGCCGCGCGAGCGCGGCTACTACAACCAGTACGGCATGCCGTGCGGATTCTACAGGCAGACACGACCGACCGCGCTTCTGGGCTGCAACGGCGTCATGGTCAAAGCGGTGCAGATTCGCCACCCGGAAGCCACGCCGCTGAACGCGGAAAGCGCCCAGGGAATGACCGGGCCGGTTTTTGGCGATCCCGACCCGTCGCGGGGTCTGTACCGCACCGCGGCGACCTTCCTGGATTGGCCGCCGCCGATCTACCCGCACATCAATCAGCGCAGCATCCTGCATTTCGATGGACACGTGCTGAGTTACGCTGTGCGGACGGAGAGCAAGCTCAAGTGTTGGACGACTCCGCCTCGGAACACGCCGTGACGTGGCGGCGGCAGGCTTCGGGAGTCACGCCAACGGCATCGGACGGATCAGACGGATCGGACGGATCCGACCGAATCAGGCCCACCGCAGGAGTCACCCATATGCTGCACGGGGCACCAGGCCGTTGTCTGCCGGTGCTGGCTATCGCGCTGGCCGCCGCCACCTTCTCCGCAACGTCGGCAACCGCCGGCGGTCAGGCCCCCGCGACAGGCTCAGGGCAGGCGCTCGGGGTCAAGCATCCGGTGCTGGACCACAAGCTCGATCCGGCCCAGGCCGCCGAGTATGAAGCCGGCGTCCAGCGGGTCATGACCATGGGCGAGGAGCGGATGCTCTCGTTCATGCCCGACTGGGCCTACGCCCGGTTCTGCGAGTGCCCGGCCTGCTACGGCGGCGTCGAGGGGAACGGCATCTTCACCTGGACCGTCGAGCGGCCGGACGAGATGAAATGCCGGTTCTGCGGCCTGGTCTGGCCGGACCCCAAGTACCCCGAGGACAAAGTTCTTGCCGGCACGAACAAGCTCGGCGAAGAGGTCAGCCTCCCCTACCACCTGAACGAAGAGAAGAAGATCCCGCATTTCCTCGGCCTCCACCTGCTGCTGCTGAAGCGTCAGTGGCTCGAGACCCAGTGTGTCGGGCTCGGCAAGGCGTACCGTGTCACCGGCAAGGAGGAGTACGCGCACCGGGTCGTGCTGGTGCTCGACAAGCTGGCGCAGCGCTATCCGCACTACCCGGTGCTGCAGAATGGCGTCCGGCGTGTCGCATTTCGCGAGTCGCAGGACGTGCCGTACGCGTGGGATTCCGGGAAATGGGGCTGCTTCCACGACGAAATCCCCAAGAGCATGGTCAACGCCTATGACCTGGTCTGCGAGAGTCGCGAGTTCGACTCGCTCTCGCAGCAGCGCGGCTACGACGTCCGCGAGAAGCTCGAGAACGACTGTTTCAGGAAGACCTTCGAGGCGATCGAGAAGAGCCCGTACCACGTCAGCAACGTGACCGGCTATGACATTGCCGGCGCCGCGTTGCTTGGGCGGGTGATCAACGAGCCGGGCTATGTCCACCGTGCTTTCGGCTGGATGAAGCAGAACCTGGACGAGGGCTTCTACCGCGACGGGATGTGGAACGAAGGGAGCCCGGCCTACCATGCGATGACGATCGGCGGCCTGAGGTATGCCTTCAGCACGGTGCTGGGCCACTCCGACCCGCCCGGCTACACCGATCCGGTGGATGGGACGCGATTCGACAACCTTGACCCTGAGAAGCAGGTCACGTTCTGGGCCAAGTGTATCACCGCACCCGCGGTGATTACCGCGCCCAACGGTTTCTCGGCCAACGTGCACGACACGCACCCCTACGCGCGCGAAGCGCCGGCGCGCGACAAGACTGTCTCGACCATCATGCCTGCCTTCGGGCATGTGTCGCTCGGCCGCGGCACCGGCGCGGACCAGATGCAGGCGCAACTCCACTTCTCCGGCGCCTATGGCCATTCGCACGCGGACAACCTCAACCTCATGCTTTGGGTCAAGGGACACGAAATGCTGCCCGACGTCGGCTACACCTGGACCCAGATGCGCTGCTGGACAACCTGCACACTCGGCCACAACACCGTGGTCATCGACCGCAAGGACCAGGCCGGGCGGCCGGGCGACGGCGAGCTGTTGCAGTATTTCCCGAACAGCAGCGGCGTTGCCGTTGGCGAGGCGGAGGGTCGGCGCGCGTATTCGAACATCAAGGGCGTCGAGGTATACCGCCGACTCGTGATCATGGTCCCGGTCTCGGCCGCCGACGCGTACGTTGTGGACATCTTCCGGGTGCGTGGTGGTGCCATGCACGACTGGACGCTGAACGGCGATGCGGACCAAGACACCACGGCCGTCTGTTCGCTCCCGCTCACGGGGAACCGCAAGTGGATGCTCGAGGACGGCGAGGAGTGGCAGGAGCCGACCATCGTGAGTGCAAGACACCATGCGTACGGCATGGTCCGCGACGTGCAGAGAGCGGACGCGGCCGGCAGTTTTCAGGTTAGCTTCACTTACACGGACAGGCCGGACTGCGGACTTCGCGCCCACGTGCTTCCCGGCGGCCCGGCGGAGGTCTGGCTCGGCAGAAGCCCGTCCGTGCGTCGGATGGGGCAGGGAACCGGTGGCGACATGCGCAAGGGCTACGACTTCTGGATGCCAAAGCTACTGGTACGGCGCAGCGGCGTGGCGCCGCTCGAGAGCCAGTTCGTGGCCGTCGAGGAGCCGTTCTCGGGCTATCCCTTCATCACGGCGGTCGAGCGGCTGGACGTGACGCCCGCGGACGTGAACGCTGTCGCGCTGCGCGTGCGGCACGGTCAGGCGATCGACACTATCATCAGCACTTTGGATGCAGCCGGCGCGCCGGACCGAACCGCCGGCGACGGTGTGGTGTTGCGGGGCGGGCTCGGTATTGTGCGCCAGGTGAACGGGCAGGTGACGGGCGGGTGGCTCTTCGGCGGCGAGGAACTGCGGGTAGGCGATTTCCGATTGACCGGCGCGCCGGGCGAGTACCGCGGTCAGGTCCAGGCCGCGATGCGCAAGGCTGATGGTGCCGCGGTCGATGCGTTCATCACGGACGCAGTGCTGCCGGCGGGGACCGTGTTGCATGGTGTCTGGCTGGTCCTCACATACGGCAGCGGCTTCACGCAGGGCTTCGAGATCGACCGTGTCGAGACACAGGACGGCAAGACGGTCATTGTCCTGACCGACGATCACGGCTTGAGGATCGACGGCGAGCAGACGCAGGAGGTTTACTTCCCGCGCCGGAAGAGTTCGGGCGTGAACACGTTCCGGATGCCTTTGGCCATGACGTTGTGCCGGGAGTAGCGGCTTCGGGCAAGGCGACACGGCCCAGGCTCGTAGTCCCGCCTTCAGGGCGTGTCGGTTCCGTGCAACAGCAGGCATTCCAGAGTG
>Ga0156531_1047_pt3 | contig 14712 bp, 8 predicted proteins | sample RifOxyB3_FD_111926 | JGI IMG/M metagenome (GOLD analysis project Ga0156531, IMG submission 111926) | Lentisphaerae bacterium RIFOXYB12_FULL_65_16 | reverse complement strand
ACGCCCGGCCGACCACCAACCGGCCCCTGCCAGACCGCGGGCCACAAGGCCACGTTCAGGCCACTGGCGATTTTTTCACAGCTTCTGACGCATTACGCCCCCACGGTGGCTCGGCGCGTCCCGCGCCGAAGCGGGGTGCGCCGGCCGGTCCCCGGTCGAGGGGGCCTCGGTCCGGGACGGACCTGAGCACTCTGCTGCGGTCCCGGAGGTCCCGCGCCACTGCCGCTCGGCGCGCTGGTCCGCCGCCGCGGAAACCGCCTCGTGAGCCGCATCCCGGACAATACGTGCATCCCGCCAGGCTGGGCGGTTCGGCAGCCGCTGAAGTTGCGGGGCGTTCGGTGCGAGTTTCTGGCGATGGTGTAGAGTATGGTCTTGTGTTGAACGCCTCTGATCGAAACATGCCCTGGACCTGGGGATCGTGCTCCACGCCATCGCCCTGGTACAACGGGCCCAACGAATGCAACGGAAGGAAAAAACACAGATGAGTCCGTCTTGGCAGGTCGCGAGGTCCGCAGTTCGCGTTTCAAGCATCCTGGCCGTCGCGGCCTTGGGTTCGCTGGCGGGTTGCGGAAAAGGCACTCCGTCAGCGGTGCCGACTCCGGTTGGCGAGAGGGTCTACCGGGTCGGGTTCGGGTATTTCGGCCCCGATGAAGCCTGCGAGAACGCCATCGCCGGGTTCCTGGACGGCTTGAAGGAGGAGGGGATCGAACAGGGTCGGAACCTGGAGGTGGTGCGCCGGCATGCCGCCGGCGAGATTGGCCAGTTGCCGCAGATGATGCAGGCGCTCGAGGCGCAGGGGCTGGACTTGATCGTGCCCATGACGACACCGGGACTGGCGGCCGCGGTCGGCGCCGTCAAGCAGACGCCCATGGTCTTCGTCTACACGTATGACCCGATCGGGGCAGGGGCTGGCAAGACGTTTGACGACCACCTTCCGAACATCACCGGCGTGGCCTCGTTCCCGCCGATCGAAGCGACTATGGACGTCATCCTCCAGCTCTTCCCGAACGCGAAGAAGATCGGCACACTCTACAACGCGTCGGAAGCCAATTCGGTCAAGGCTGTCGGCATGGCCCGCGGCATACTCGCCGCCAAAGGCCTGACCTTGGACGAGGTCACGATCGCCGGCACGGGTGAAGTGTTTCTGGGCGCGCAGGCGCTGGTGGCGCGGAGCCCGGATGTGGTCTGGGTTACCGGAGACAATACTGTGGTGCAAGCATTGGATGGCGTGATCAAGCCGGTGATCGACGGCAAACTGCCGTTGGTCCTCAATGATCCGGAGTTTGTCAGCCGCGGCGCGCTCCTGGGGGTGGGGATCGGCTGGCATCCCAGCGGGCTGGCGGCGGGGAAGATGGCGGCACGGGTCCTGCGCGGGGAGAGCCCGGCCGGCATACCGTTCGTCGCGCTGGCCAAGCGCCGAATTGTTCTGAACCAGGACGTGGCGCAGAAGCTGGGTGTCGTCTTCCCGCCCGCCATCGTGGAAGAGGCGGGCCAACCCGTCCAATGACGGGATCTTTCCGATCTGTCCGGGTAGATCTGCAGCGGAAAGTCCGCAGAGCGGAAGTGGCGCGGGACCTCCGGGACCGCGGCAGGGTGCCCTCGGGCCGTCCCGGCCCGAGGCTCTGGGCCGGGGATCCGTCTTCGCGTAAACCGCTTCCGCCGTCGCTTTGGCTATGGCGGACATGTCGCCGGACAGAGCCGGTCGGCGCACCCCGCTTCGGCGCGGGACGCACCGAGCCACTGCGTGACCGGTCGCGTCCCCGCCCAGGCAAGTCGCATGCCGGACCCTTTTCGCGGCAGCACCGGTTAGAACTTGTACGACGCGTCGAACTGGAGAAGCTGCGCCTTGTCGGCTTCAGTGCTCTTGACGTCTTCGATCCGTTCCAGCAGGTACAGAGTCGTGCCCAGCGAGAGGTTCTTGAGCGGGGCATACGCCAGCTTGATCACGTGTCCCTGAAGGTCCGTGTCATTCAGGCCGGTGGTTTCGCCGAAGTCGCCTTCACGTGCCGGCCCGAACACCGCGTCCGCCTCGATGTAGGCATAGCCGTAGCCGAGCGACCACTTGCCGCGCTTCAGGTCCAGGCCGAGCATCCAGGCAAGGTTGTCGTGACTCGGATCGATGGTCGTCGAGGTGGCGTTGTTCTTTGCTTGGCTCATGTTGCCGTCGGCGCCGAAGTTCATCGCCACATGGCCGTAGGGCTTCAATTCGATCCCGGAGACCGAGGTCTTGACTTCGCCATAGACCTCGCCAACCTGGTACTCGTACCCGCTGTCAGCACCGCCCCAGGCGGTGTTCGGGTTGCTCGAGTTGGTGTTGGCCCATGCCGCCGCTGCGATGTTGCGGTAGGTGCTGGTTACATGTGAGCACCCGATCAGGCCCAGGGCGTCGAACGAGTCGCTCTTGTGCGCGTAACCGAGTTGCGACGCGTACAGCCAAACGTTGTCGTCCCACTTCTCCTGGTTGTCGCCGTCGATCTTCTGCCCGGTGGCCGTGTAGCTCAGCACATAAGCGCCCAGCGTGAGGAACGGACCCTTGTACTCCTTGCCCTTGGGATCGCCATACTGCGCCGTGAACCCGGCCGGATTGATGTCGCCGTCCCACGTCACCAGGGTGCTGATCAGCGGGTTCTTCTGTTGCCCGAGGGTCAGCGAGACTGGGCCGGAGAAGGTTTCCGAGCCGAACGGGTCCGTCCAAGTGTGCTTCGCGTACGCGTAGTCCAGGTACAGGTTGCCTTTCTCGAAGATGTAGGAATCATGCCCCCACGTGTCGTTCGTGCTACGGTCGTCGTTCTTCTCGCCCGTGGCCACGCCGGCGCCGACTTCCCAGCCTTCGTCCTTGTTGGTCCAGATGCCGCCCAGTCGCAGACGACTGCGGAAGCGCGCCCGGTCCTGATCGCCTTTCGAGCTGTCCTCCGGGCCGCCGTTCAAGTGCCGGTCGCGTTGTTCGTAGCGCACGCGCAGGTCGCCGGTCAGTTTCAGACCGTCAATCCCCTTGCCGAGGATCAGCCTGTGGTCCAGGGCGTCGAGTTTCTTGTTCGTCGCCGCCAGCGCCTCGTTGGTTTCCGTCAAGCCGGCCTTGATCTGGCTCGTGTCGCCGGCTGGGGCCGGGGCTTGCCGCGATTCGAGTTGCTGAATACGTTGGGTCAGGGCCTCGATCTTCTTATTCTGTTCCTGGATGACCTTCATCAAGTCTGCGGTGCTGACGTTCTCCTGTGCCCAGTTGGCAGGCGCGCCCAGAAGCAGCAGCCCCGCCCCGATCCCTGCAAGCAGCCTTCTCATTCGTCTCTCCTCCGTTTTGGGGGTTCCGACTCTCCAGTTCCCAATACGCGGCACTATAGATGCTCAGAACGTGGGAGGCGCGCGCCGCGCGGCGACTCTGAAATCTCCCACTTGGGCAACGCTGAGGCTAGTGCTTGGCCGCCAGAGGTCTTTCCGCAATTCACCGAGCTGTACGGCCGGGACGGCTCGGCGACCCCACTGGCCTTGCGCCGGCGGTGAAGCGGGTTCAGCGGCTACCCGCGCTGTCCACCCCCGCGCTGCTTCTACAGGCGGATCGCGCCGCGGCGCGATCCGCCTGTAGAAGCAGGAAAGACTGGAGAGGTGGGCGACACACGGTCCAGCCAACGAACCCCCTTCACCACCGGCACGAGGCCGGTGGGGTCGTTGCCTGCACAGGCAAAGGAAGTGCGGGGGAATTTCTGGCGACCGAGCACTAGAACCTCCTCAGCTCCTCTTCGTCCAGGGGGATCACTTCTTCGGGTTTCTGCCCGATTGCGACCGACTCCGGCTTGCCGTTCCGGTGGCCGTTTTTCTTGTGGTGCGCGAGGGGCGGATTCGCGCGCGGCCGCGGCGTCGACTTTCCTGTCGGTGCCGGGCCGGCGCCCAGCGCGTGGTGCGCCGCCGCAGGTGCGTGTCCGAGCCGCGCGGGCGCTCGCCGGTCGTCGCCGCTGGCGCCGCCGACAATGGCCGTCAACTCGCCCACTATGGTAGTGAGTTCCTGGGCCTGTCCCGAGAGTTCTTCCGTGGCGCTCGCGGACTCCTCCGCATTGGCCGCGTTCTGCTGCACCACGTTGTCCATCTCGGCCACGGCCGTCTTGACCTGCTCGATGCCCTGCGACTGCTCCTTGGACGCGGCCGCGATCTCCGCCACCAGCGCGGCCACCTTGCCGGCGCTTTCCTGGATGGCCGACAGCGACGTGGCCACTTCGTGGGTCACGGTCACGCCGGCCTCGGCGTTCTTCTGTGCGCCGCCGATCAGGTCGGCGGTGTTTCTCGCCGCCTCGGCACTGCGCCGCGCCAGGTTCCGGACTTCCTCGGCGACCACCGCGAAACCTTTGCCCGCCTCACCGGCGCGCGCCGCCTCGACCGCGGCGTTCAACGCCAGCAGGTTGGTCTGGAACGCAATCTCATCGATCGTCTTGAGGATCTTCGCCGTCTCGCCGGTCGAGGTCTTGATCCGGTCAATGGACTCGGACATGCGCTTCATCGAGTGGACGCCAGATTCGGCCAGTCCGGCGGCCTGTTTGGCGACCTGGTTGGCCTGGTCGGCGGTGTCGGCGTTCTGGTTTGTCTTGGCGGCCAATTGCATGAGAGAAGCACTCGTCTGCTCGATGGCCGCGGCCTGTTGGCCTGCACCCGTGGCGACCCTCTGGCTGCCTTGACTCAACTCGGGCGCCACGGTCGCCAGTTGCGTAACCCCGGTGTCGAGCCTGCCAATCAAGCCAGTGATCGGGCGGACGATCTTGCGCCCAAGCAGAGCGGCCAGGAACAGCACGTTGAGCAGCGTTGCGGCGCCCAGACCGGTCAGGGTGTACCACCAGATCCGCGCCAGGGCCTCGTCCCCGTGGATGGTACTGACCGTCACGCTGACCGCGCCGAGGACGTCGCCGGCCTTGGCGCTGGAATGACAGGAAAGGCAACTCCCTTCCGCCATGATCGGCAGGACGAAGCGAATCTGATGTCCCGCCGGATCCTGCTGGATCGCCTCTTTGCCGTCACGCAATACGGCACTCTCGATGGCGTCGCGCGGCGCACTGCCTTGGCGGTCGTTGAAGTCCCGAGTCGTGGCCGGGGCGCGTAACGCGTGGACCTCCTTCACGGCCTGAAGTGACGCACTGTTTTCGATGAACTTTGCCAGGCCCGCCATGTCGCCGATCTGGCCAAACGTCATCATGGTCGCGGCGACGACTTCCGCGTTGGCGCGGGCCTCCTCGACACTGCCCGCACGCAGAGCGCTCCCGGTTCGGAGCATGATGACCACGGCACTTGCGCCCAACGTTACGACCAGCGTCAGCGTCACCAGCAGCGAGAGCTTCGCCTGTAGTCTCATATCGCCCACAACCCCCTGTCTTCTCGTTCCGCAACCTGATTGCGGCTTCCGCAATCAGCGCCCAAACCTCCGGGACTGCCGCCAGGCCGGGAGATCTGGCGGCCGCCCTGGAGGGACATCAGAACTGCTTCAGTTCGGCATCATCCAGGGGGATGACCTCTTCGGGTTTCATACCCGCGCCCACCGCAACCAACTGGGGCTTGCCACTGCGGTGCCCGTTGGTATTACCGTTGCCATTGCCGCCGTGCATTCGCACTGCCTGCGTGCGCGGCTGCAGCGTTGGGTTCCTTGTCGGCGCCGGCCCGACGCTCAGCGCTTGACGCGGTCCTGTCGTTGCGTGGTCGAGCCGCGCGGGCGCCTGTCGCTGACCCTCACCGCTCGAGCCGGTGACAATGCCTACCAACTCGCTGACCATCGCCTGGAGTTCCTGGGCCTGGCCCGAGAGCTCTTCCGAGGCACTGGCAGACTCCTCCGCGTTGGCCGCGTTCTGCTGCACCACCTTGTCCATCTCGGCCACGGCCGTGTTGACCTGCTCGATGCCTTGTGACTGCTCCTTGGACGCGGCCGCGATTTCCGCCACCAGCGCCCCGACCTTGCCGGCACTCTCCTGGATCGCCGCCAACGACTTGGCGACATCGCTGGTCACGTTCACGCCGGCGTCGGCGTTCTTCTGTGCGCCCTCGATCAGGTCGGCGGTGTTCTTTGCCGCTTCCGCACTGCGCCGCGCCAGGTTCCGGACTTCCTCGGCCACCACCGCGAAACCCTTACCCGCCTCGCCGGCCCGCGCCGCTTCAACAGCAGCATTCAACGCCAAGAGGTTGGTCTGGAACGCGATCTCGTCGATCGTCTTGATGATCTTTGCCGTCTCGCCCGCCGACGTCTTGATCTTCTCAATCGCCTCCGACATGCGCTTCATGGACTCAACCCCGCCGCCCACCGTGCTCTTCGTCTCCCGCATCAGGGTGTCGGCCTTGTTCGCGTGCTCGGCGTTCTGCTTTGTCATCGACGCCATTTCCTCGAGGGCCGAGGAGGTCTCCTCCAGGCTCGATGCCTGTTCGCTCGCGCCCTGAGCCAACGACTGGCTCGCACTCGAAACCTGGCCGGATGCCGAGGTGACTTGCTCGGACCCGGACGAGAGCCCGGAGATGATCTGGTTCAAACTTCGGGTGATCGACGTGCTCAGCAGAATACCAAAGGCCAGAGCCACGACAACCCCGATCCCCATGCCGAGGCCGCTCATCCACTGCGATTTCAGCGCCAGGGCATTCCCCGCCTTGCGCGCCGCCACCGCCCCGTTCATGTTGATCTCGATGACCTTGCGCAGGTGTTCCAGGGCGATCTTCTGCTTCCCGACGCACGCGCCAGTGGCCTGCTCGCCCATCTGCCGGTACATCTCGGTCGCTTTCTGGGCTTCCGCCTGCATGCCGGAAAAGGCCGCGAATGTCTTGGTCATAGCCTCTTCCATGGTTCCGTGGAGGATTTTGGCTGCCTCTTCCTTCTTGCCTTCCGCGACGCCCTTCTTGACCGTGCCCACGTGCTCGTGGAACGCCTGGTGCACCGGCTGAATTTCGGCCAGCAACCGTTGCAGTTCCTTGTTCTCGGTGTGGAACGTCCCCAGCCACTTGCCGAACCGACATGCCGTGTGGTCGTCTCCGCCCTCCAGTTTCGTATTGCTCTCGATCAGATCCAGGACCGCTGCGCTGAGCTTGTAGTGATCGCCGCGGAACCCCTCCAGCTTCCGCTCCATGTCGGTTGGGTTGAGGATGTCCGTGGCTTCCAGTTGCTTCTCCAGGTCGAGAAATTTGTCGTTCTCCGCTTGCCAGGCCTCCAGTGCCGGCTTCCATTGCGCCCACACCGCAGCCTCTTCCTGGCCCCGGGAAAGCGCCTCATAGGCCTCGAGCGCTCCGGCATAGGTTTCGCTGGCCTTGGCAATGTTGGTGAATTGCCGCTTCCGCGTCGCATCGTCGATACCCGGGCACAGCAGGGTCCGTTGCGCCACGCGCAGCGACTCAAGATTCCGGTCCGCCACCAGGAGGTTCTGTACGCTCGGCAATTGGACCTCGCCGATCTCGTGCAGGCTGCCCTTCAGCTTCACCGTCGCCCAGAACCCGACGGCACCGATCGCCAGCGCAATCGCCGCGACCATCGCAAACCCGCCTGTCAACCTCGCCCGCAGTGACAACTTCCCAGCCATGGTTCATCCTCCTCTGTTATTCAACTCTGTCTCATTCAGTTCATCGATCCCAGCGCGGCCGCTTCGGCCGTAGACAGCACTTTGTCCACATCCAGCAGCATGACGACTTTCTTCCCGACTTTGCCCATGCCGAGGATGAACTCGGTGTCGGCGCTTGACCCGAACTCCGGCGCGGGCTCGATCTGCCCGGCCGTGACGTCGAGCACTTCGGAAACCTCGTCCACGATGATGCCCATGGTCACGCGCCCCTCGCCGTGCGCCACCTGCACGACAATGACGCAGGTCTTGTCCGTCGTGGCCATGGCATCCATGCCGAATTTGAGCCGCAGGTCGGTGACCGGGATGACTTTGCCGCGCAGGTTGATGACCCCGCGTACGAACTCCGGCGTCCGCGGCACGCGCGTGATCTCCATCATCTTGATGATCTCTTGAACCTTCAGGATTTCGAGCCCAAACTCCTCGGCGCCCAGCTTGAAGGTCAGGTACTTCCCTGCCTGGGCGCTCATGCCCACGGCGGTCGCCATGTCTGTCTCCGCTCTGCTGCCTGCCATGGTTCATTCCTCCTGCTGCAAGTCTGTGTCGATCTGTGCGCCCTGAATTGCCTGCCATCCCAGCGCCGCTTCTCGGCGCGTATTCATGCCACCATGGCCGGCGCTGCTTGTTTCACCGCGGCGCGAAGACCGCGATGGAAACTCGCTTGCGCCGCACTGCCCATGCCGAGGGGGCCCCTGAGTACCCCGATAACCCCAACACGCTGCGCCCTTTCCGCCAGGGCCGTCAGGGCGTCGTCGGTCTCTGCCCAGCCCTGATAGATCAGGATGACGGGTACTTCTCGCACGGCGCGAACCTGCGCGGCGATGTCCAGGCCGTTGGTGTGCGGTGGATGGTATCCCACGACGACCGCACTCGTCCGCTCGGACGCGAGGATACCAAGCGCGTGTGCGACGTCCGCACTGCTCTCCAGGACCAGAATGTCCGGGTCGGCGTTCAAGGTCGCCGCAAGGTAGTCCCGGGCGACCGGTGCATCTTCGATGAGGACAACTCCAAGCATGACGTTTTCGCCTCCGTGTATGGTGTTTGCCGTTGCAGCCCCTTAGCATGCGGCGTGCCTGCAGTAACGAAGGCAGTCGCAGGATGAAATATAAGTCATTGGTGAATAGGTAGATAAGGACAATCACGGTAAGGCCTTGGCCGCCGCTGACAACACCCGAGGAATCGCGGGGCATGACAGAAGTGTCAGGCGGGGCATGACAAGAATGTCAGGTGGCTGGGGGTGGGGGACGGCAACCGACGGAGTGCCGCGACTGGGCCGTGACGTCGCCGGGCAGAGGCAATCCCCGCAGGGGACGGCAGACCGATAGCCACGGGCGCGAGCTCGTGGGAATGGCGGGGTCAAAGACGATTGAGCCCCCCCCGCAGGCACGCGTGTCAACTCAGGAGCTGATGCGCGCATTCACCTGCACCGCCAAGAAGCGGGAGTGCAAGGCTTGCAGTTCCGCGTTTACGCGGTCCGGATTGCGCGTGAAACCACGGGGAACGAAGACCGCCTGAAGGGCGTGTCGATTTAGCCGATGCAGCACCAAGACAGCCCGCGAGGACGCGGGCGCTCCAGTTCGGGTTGAGCACGAAACTTGGAGCGCCCGCGTCCTCGCGGGCTCTTGGTTTGAATAAACCGACAGACCCTGAAGGCGGGACTACGAGCCTGGGTCGCCGCTGCCCGACTATGCCGAGGTCGCCTGGGCGCCGTCGGTTGACTGAATCAAGCGGTACAACTGCCTTTCGCTGACTCCGAGGACTTCAGCGGCCCGCTTGCGGTTGCCGTCGCAACGCTTCAAGACGATATCAACGTGCCGTTTTTCCGCCTCGCGCAGGGACAGCATGGCGGGATCGACCCCGGCGCCGGGGTGCGCGCCCGGCAATCCCAGGTGCGGCAGGTTGATTTCGGTCGCGCCGGTCAAGCGCGCGGCGAAACAGGCCCGTTCGACGGTGTGAAGCAGTTCCCGGACATTGCCCGGCCACGAGTGCGCCTTCAAGGCTGCCTGTGCCGAGGCGGCGAATGGCAGCACCGTGTGCCGCGTGCCGCAGACCCGGTCGCGGAACGTTTCGGCCAAGGGCTGGATGTCCTCCGTCCGTTCGCGCAACGGCGGGACGGTCAGGCGGAAGACGACCAGGCGATGGTAGAGGTCTTCGCGGAACCGGCCCGTGGTCACGTCCTGATCGAGTTGGCGATTGGTGGCGGCCAGGACCCGTACGTCCACGGCCTTTTCCACGCGGCCGCCAACGCGGCGGAAGGTGCCGTTCTCCAGGAACCGGAGCAGGCGTGCCTGCACGGCGAGGGGCAGTTCGCCGATCTCGTCCAGCAGCAGCGTCCCGCCGTCCGCCACCTCGAGCATGCCGGGCCGCGCGTCCACGGCGCCGGTGAAGGCGCCCTTCTCGTGTCCGAACAGTTCTGAGTCGACCAGGTTCTCGGCCAAGCTGCCGCAGTCCAGGACGGTCAGGGGAAGGTCGCGGCGTTCGCCGTTGGCATGAATGAACTCGGCAATGACCTCTTTGCCGGTGCCGGTCTCGCCGTCGATCAGGACCGGCAGGTCGGTTTTGGCGAACCCCTCTGCCTGCTGCAGGATCTGCCGCATGGCCTGCGAACTGGCCACGATGTCCGTGGCGATGCGCACGCGGTGTTGTCGCTGCATCTCGCGATAGGCACGGTTTTGCCGGCTCAGGACGGCATTCTCCATGGCCCGCCGCACGACGGCTTCAATGTCGCCCAACCGGATCGGCTTGGCGACGTAGTCATACGCGCCGCGCCGCATCGCCTCGACCGCCGACTCGATCGCGGCCTGGCCCGTCAGAACCACGACCTGAACGAGCGGGTCGACCTGCTTCAGCGCGGTCAGCAACTCCAGGCCGTCCATCCCCGGCATGCGCAAGTCGGTGACAACGACGTCAATGTGCTGGGCTTGCGCCAGCTCCAGGGCTGCGGCGCCGGAACTCGCCGTCAGGGTGTCAAACCCCTGCGACTGGAGGTGTTCGGACACAGGCGCGAGAAAGCTCGTCTCGTCGTCCACCACCAAGACTCGGCCTCTGTTTCTCATACGGTTTCTTCCGCACTCCGACGGCTCGGGAGGCCTCTCGCCCTCCATCGTTTTCACTCTCACGATCAGACCTGGAGGGCAAGCGGCATGCGAGCCGTCCACCTAATGAGGCGCAACCCTTGCGCATTCCTGAACACTGAACACCGCTAAACGCACCCGCACACCAGGCGACGGTTTAGCCCGCGAGACGCGGGCGGGGGCACCCCTTTCCGGTGCCCTGGCCCTGCCACCGCTACACGGCGTCGAGCACATTGCGCACCGTCGTCGCCATCTGCTCCGGGCTGCAAGGCTTGGCGAGGATCGCCCGAATGTTCAGCTCGCCCAGGCTTGTGGCGGAGATCGTCTCCGCAGAGCCGGAGTAGAGTATGATCGGCAGGTTCGGCCGGATGGCGAGGAGCCGCCGCGCCAGTTCGCTGCCGCTCAGGTGCGGCATGCCCTGGTCCGTGATCACCAGGTCAAAGTGGTCCGGCGACTGGCGGAACAGTTCCAGCGCTTCCAGGCCACTCATGCTGGTCGTGACCGAGTAACCGTGTTCCTCCAGCACGTCGCGGCCGTAGTTCGCCAACACCTGCTCATCCTCGACGAACAGGATGCGCTCGTTCCCGCCCAAGGCCGGCCCGGTCGTCGGTTTGGTCGATGGAGAGGACGCCTCGGCCGGAGGCAGCAGGACGCGGAACGTCGTTCCTTTGCCGACCGTGCTGTCCACGCCGATGGCGCCGCCGTGACTGCGCACAATCCCGTGCACGACGGCCAGCCCCAGCCCGGTTCCTTTGCCCTGTTCCTTGGTCGTGAAGAACGGATCGAAAATATTGCCCATGATTTCCGGGCGTATCCCCGTCCCCGTGTCGCTGACCGTCAGTTCGACATACGGCCCGGGCGCCAGGCCGGGAAAGGCCATGGCGGCTTTCTCGGCCAGGGTCACGGCCCCCAGGCCAATGCTCAGGACCCCGCCGTGCTCCTCCATGGCGTGCACCGCGTTGGTGCTCAGGTTCATCAGTACCTGGTGCATCTGCGTTGGGTCAGCCGTCACGGTGACCGGCGGACCTTCCGTGCGGAGGCGGACTTCGATGCTGGCCGGGACCGAGGCGCGCAACAGGTTCACCGCCTCCTTGACCAGCGGCTGCAGGGCCAGCGGCTCGCGTTGCGGCAGGTTCCGGCGGCTGAAGGTCAGGATCTGGCGCACCAGGTCGGCGGCCCGCAAGGCGTGGTGCAGCACCGCTTCCAGTCTCTCGCGGATCTCCGGGCGGTCAGCGGCCTTCCGCAGCGAGGTCTCGATACCCCAGACGATGCCCTGCAGGATATTGTTGAAATCGTGGGCAATGCCGCCGGCCAGCGTGCCGATAGCCTCCAGCTTCTGGACCTGCAGCAGTTGGGCTTGAAGTCCGCCGTGTTCCGCTTCCGCCCGCTTGCGCTCCGTAATGTCCTGAGCGGTTCCGCGAAGCCCGACGATCCGACCCTCTTCATCGCGTTTGGTTTCGCTGCGTGCGGTGACCCAGCGGCACGGCCCAGTCGTGTCGGCCAATTCCAAATCCAGTTCGTACGGTTCGCCGCTTTGCATGCTCCTTTTCACCGCCGCATCCAGGCGTGCCGCGCTTTCGGGCGTGTAAGCCTTCAGATGTTCCTCGTAGCCCGGCGGGCGTTGCCGCGGATCGATACCATAGACGCGGTAATACTCTTCGGACCAGGTGATCGTGTCGGTCTGCGCATCCCAGTCCCAACTGCCGAACCGGCCCAGGCGTTGCGCCTCCTTGAGTCTCGCTTCATTCTCGCGCAGTGCTCTCTCCACCCGCTTGCGCTCGGTGATGTCGCGTTCCGAACTCACGATCACCAGCTTGGGGCCGAGCCGCACAGCCTGGGCTCGGACTTCGACTTCGAACAGCGAACCGTCCTTGCGGCGGTGCTGCACGGTGAACATGGCAAGGTTACCGCTGACCAGTGCGGCGATCCGCTCCTTGTGCGCATCCGGTGCGGCATCGGGATCAAGGAAGTTGATCGGCTTGCCCAGCAGTTCGTCCCTCGAGTAGCCGTGCGCCTGGGCGGCGGCTTCATTCGCCTCGGCGATCACGGGGACTCCGTCCGCACCGACCTCCATCAGCATGATGTAGTCGCCGGACTGCTCAAAGAGCGTCCGGTATCGGGTCTCGCTCTCGCGCACCGCCGCCTCGGCCCGGTTGCGCTCCGTGACGTCGGTCAGGGAAACCACAACCTTAGAGAACGTCTTCTTGTGGCCCGGACACACCGACCATTGCACGATCACCTGCCGCGGTTCGCCGCTCAATGTCCGAACGACCGCATCGCTCACCATTTCCGTCTTGCCATTCCAGATGGCCACCAGTTCACGCTGGAACGCCACATAGGACTCGTGGGTGAACGTCTTGGTCAGCCCCGCGAGCAAGTCTTCCTTGCTGGTCGCTCCGTGCAGCACCAACGAGGCCGGGTTCACGTCAGCGATCCGAACCTGCTCCGCGCACTGTTGCACCACCTCGGGATGTTGACGGAAGTAGGCGTCGATGTCAGTAATGCCCTTCTCCCTGAGAGCGTCCAGCAGCGCCTTCACGGCCGAGAAGTCCTCTTCCCACAGGGACACAGGCGAGTTCTCGAACACCAGGCGGAACCGCTCTTCGCTTCTCCTGAGGGCCTCTGCGGCGCGGTTTCGCTCGGTCGTGTCACGTTCGGCCGACAGCATGATCGTTTTCTCGCCGACACGCACGAGGGTGACGCGGACCTCGACATCGAAGAAAGACCCGTCACGGCGCCGGTGGCGCGTGTTGAAGAGGGCCACGCCTTCGCTTTCGAGGGCCCGAGCTCTCTGCGATATGGCGTCGGGCGAGACCTCGGGGTCAAGGAAGGCGATGGGCTTGCCCAGCAGTTCCTCGCGCGAGTAGCCGTGCGCGCTCAACGCCTTCTCGTTGGCGTCGATAATGACCGGAGCGCCGTGCCGGTCCGCCTCGAAGACCAGGAAGTAGTCGCCGGCTTGCTCGAATTGGGCCCGGTATCGCGCCTCGCTCTCCTGCAACGCGCCCAGCGCGCGGCGGCGATTCTCCTCCGCGCCCAGCGCGGTGGCGATGATGCTGAGAACCTGTTGGTCCTCTTCGCTCAAATCCACGGGCGCCTGGAAGACGGCGCACAGGGACCCGACCGCCTCGCCGCCGCACCGGACGGCGACACCGATGTACGTTTTCAACCCGTACTTGGCGACATTCGGGTCGGTTGTGGCGTAGGGAGTTGAGGCCAGGTCGCGGATGACGACCGCGGCGGTCCCGGGTTTCTGGATGACGTCGTAGCAGATGTGTCCGTCCGGCTTGTCGGTCGGCACGTAGTCGGGGGGCGTCTGCCAAGTGCCCAACGAACAGAGCATTCCCTTGTCGAGCCGGTTGTACAAGGCGCAGGTGGCGCCGAGTTGTTCCCCGCACAGCCGTGTGAGCCGCTCCACGTTGGTGAGGTAGTTTGCCCCGAGGCCGACCAGGCACTCGTTGATTCGGGCCAACCGGTCTCTGCTCTTGCCCTGGACTTCCCCCGCACGCTGGCGCCCAGCAAGAACCGGCTCGAGCCCCATGAGCCCGAGAAACAGGAGCAAGGACAAGGCCAGCCCGACCCACTCATTGGCCGGGTCGACGGTGTAACCAGGTGTGGCAGACACCAGGTGAAACAGCGGAATCAGGCGCCGGACGCCCATCAGGAAGAGGGCCACGGCGATGAATATCCAGGCGTACGTCCTGCCGGTCACTCGGGCCAGTCGCAAGGCGCAGAACGTCGCCGCGAACTGCAGGAGTGCCGATAAGGCCAGTATGAGAATGACGAACATGCCCGCCCTCTCGTCACCATTTCCCTGCGCCCTCGGCATCCATTTCCGAGGCAGAACCGATGCCTGCGGCGGTCGTGGGTGGAGCTCTCAATCGGTTCGGAAATAGAGATTTACGCGTACCGTCGTGGCGACACTTCGCTTCCCTTGAATGGAACCCTGACCGCGCCGATATCCCGGATCCCAAGGCGCATTGCATCATTCAACACTACGTGGACCATACACTCGCCGATTGCGCTTTTCCAATCTGCGACCCAGTCGGTGGTGATGCGTCAGCGCCCCCCGGCCGGCGGAC
>Ga0156531_1358_pt2 | contig 14830 bp, 10 predicted proteins | sample RifOxyB3_FD_111926 | JGI IMG/M metagenome (GOLD analysis project Ga0156531, IMG submission 111926) | Lentisphaerae bacterium RIFOXYB12_FULL_65_16 | reverse complement strand
CCCGCCACTTTGGGCAGCCACCCCCAACCCTCCACCCGCGACTGACGCATTACGTGATTTGCGGGCGGTTCCGTTGCTTTTCGGTGCGGATGACCTATGGTCCGGAACGAGGCGCAACGAAGGGAGCAGGTTCGATGTCACAGGCGGTTTCAGAGAACGCGATCTGGTTCTGGTCCAGGCTTGGGTTCCTCCCCGACCCGCCGGGTTTCTGCGCCGCCGCGAACACGCCGGAGGAGCTGGGGCGGTTCTGCCGGTTCCACCGGCAGATGCTCGATGCGGGGATCAAGGTGCACACCTCCATACTCCCGTCCGGCTGGATGGGGAGCGGGACGTACGACTACGCGGCGACGGATACGATCATGGACGCGCTTTTCGACGCGTGTCCCGACATCCTTTATGTGCCGAGGGTGAAACTGAATGCGCCGTTGCTGTGGCAGAAGGACCATCCCGGGGAGCTCTGCGTGTATTACGGCGGTCCCGAGACACCGGACGAGATCGCGCTGTTGGTGGGCACGCCGAAGCACGATATTCTCGGCTACGACTCGCCTGCGGGGCAGTACGGCGGCAAGGTCAAGCGTCCCAACGTGGGCGGCTTGATCTGCAACCAGAGTTTTGCGTCAGGCGTGTGGCGCGAGGATGCCTCGCAGGCACTACTGGCCCTTGTCGATCACATTCAGTCAGGGCCGCACGCCAAGCGCGTCATCGGTTATCACATCGGGTATGGGGTTTCCGCCGAGTCCATGGTGTGGGGTTCCTGGGCGGGCAAGTTCGCCGACTACGGTCCGGCCGCGAAGAAGGCGTTTCGCGACTGGGGACTGAGAAAGTACGGTTCTGAGGCGGCGTTGTCCCAGGCGTGGAGGCGCGATGTTGCCCTTCGGGAGTTCAGGCTTCCCAGCCCAGACGAGAGAAAGGGAGGTATTGCCAGTTTCGAGGAGCTGTTCCGGACCCGGCCCGAGCACCGGATTGTGATCGACTACGAGGAATTCGTGTCTGAAGTGAATGCCGACCACCTGATTTCCTTCTGCAAGTCCTTGAAGGATAAAGCTGGACGGCAAATTCTGGCGGGTGGATTCTACGGCTATTTTGCTGGCTTGGCCACGGCATCCGAGTCCGGGCATGTGGCCATTGGGAGAGTCTTGGAGTCGCCCCACGTGGATTTTTTGGCTGCCCCGAACAGTTACGTGCACCGGGCCCCCGGCGATCCGGGGATGTCGTTCACCGCGGAGAAGTCCGTCGCCCTGTGCGGGAAGGTCTGGATCAATGAGTGCGATATCCGCACGCATCTGTCCGCGCCCGACGCCGGTTGCGGCCGTGCGTCGAGTCAGGAGCAGACGGACGCCGTGATGTGGCGGGACTTCAGCCGTTCGATATGTGCCGGAACGCAGTTGTGGTGGATGGACCTGTTTGGCGGCTGGTTCGATTCACCGGAGATACTGGCGACCGTGACTCGAATCAACTCAGTTCTGGACGATGTGCGCCGGCGAGGTACCGTTCAGAGAGCCGAGATGGCGTTCGTGATCGACGAGAGATTCTACTACCACGCGTCATCGAAGGCCGACTGGCATCGCCATCTGTTGGTTGACATGGGCTGCGCGGTGCGCCGGAGCGGGCTTCCAGTCGATTTCATCCGGTTCGCCGATGTGCTGGAGGGCAAGGCGCCCGACTACAGGTTGCTGATCTTCCCGGCCAGTTTTTTCATCTCCGACGAGGAGAGGGCGGTCCTGCGGAAACGCCTGGCTGGGCGATCCGCGCTGTGGCTCTACGCGCCTGGCGTCAAGTCGCCTGGGTTCAGCCTCGGGCGGGTCGCCGAGATCGTGGGGTTTGAGGTGCGACAGTCTTCGGTTGGCGCTGATGCGGAGATGATCGTAGAGACGTCTTTCGGAGGGCAGTTCCGGGTGACGGGATGGCGGCTTCCGATGCTTGAGGTGGTGCCGGGGGTGGGCGTCCGGCATCTCGCCCGGACGGCGGGTGGCGTGGTGGTAGCAGCTACGGTTCACCACCCGGATGGATACCATTCGTTCTACTCCTCCGTCGCTCCGCTGCCGCCTGAGTTCATTCGTTCGGTCGCCAGAGAGGCGGGGTGCCATGTCTATGTGGAGCAGGACTGCGCCGTGGATAGCTGCGGGGTGCTGCTGACCGTTCACGCTGGGCGCGGGTTCAGCGGTCTGGTCCGGTTCCCGCGGACGTGCGACGCCACCTCGGTTCTCTGTGGGCGTGTGTGGAAACAGGTCCGCGAGGTAGATGTATCGGTGGGTGACGCTGCGACCTTGGTTTTACGGCTGGATTGAGGGCCGGCGTGCGGTTGGGGCGGGTGCCGCCGGCGGCCGTGCGGGGAGGGTTGCAGAATTGGCCTGCCGTAGTATGGTGGATTGCGTCCCCCGTTCGGGGGGTGTTGTACCAGCGGGACAGGAGCGACAGTCTACGTTGTCCGAAGCTTGGGGTTTGATGCGGGGGACTTCACCGTAAGAGATAATGTTACACGGGAGGACTCGCCGCAGAGCGGCGGGTCGCAACACACGGAAGGAGAGAGACCATGGGCGACAAGAATCACGAGGTCTTCAAGCGGAAGCTGCGGTTTGGCATGGTGGGTGGCGGTCCGGGCGCCTTCATTGGGGAAGTGCACCGCAAGGCGGCGCGCATGGACGGTCAGATGGAGTTGGTGGCGGGTGCGTTTGACATCAACCCCGACAAGTCCAAGCAGATGGGCGCGCAGCAGTACCTGGATCCGAAGCGTACGTATGGGACGTACGACGAGATGATCAAGGGCGAGTTGGCCCTGCCGCGCGAGAAGCGGATTGACTTTGTTTCGATCACGACGCCGAACAACTGGCATTTCCCCATTGCCAAGGCGTTCCTGGAGAATGGATTCCATGTCATCTGCGAAAAGCCGATGACCATGAATGTGGCCGAGGCCCTGGAACTGAAGAAGGTTGTCGACAAGAGCGGCCTGGTTTTTGCCCTGTGCCACATCTACACCGGGTATCCGATGGTGAAGCTGGCACGTGACATGGTGCGCGGCGGCGACCTTGGTAAGATCTACAAGATCGTGGTTCAGTACCCGCAGGGGTGGCTGATTCGGCCGATCGAGAAGGACGGCCAGATGCAGGCCTCGTGGCGGACGGATCCGAAGCAGAGCGGTGCGGCTGGGTGCATGGGTGACATTGGCACGCACGCCGAGAATCTGGCCGAGTACGTCAGCGGTTTGAAGGTCAAGGAGATCTGCGCCGACCTGACGACCTTCGTCGAGGGACGGCGGCTGGATGACGACGGCAACTGCCTGGTGCGGTACGAAGGCGGCGCCAAGGGACTGCTGTTTGCCAGTCAGATTTCGATTGGCGAGGAGAACGGCCTGGCGATCTGGGTTTACGGTCGCGACGGTGCCTTGGAGTGGCATCAGGAGCACCCGAACTACGTGTATGTGAACCGGATCGATGCGCCGGTGGAAGTCTGGCGTCGGGGCAACGGCTACGTGGCCAAGAAGAGCCCTGCGGCTGCCCGTGGCACACGCATTCCGGCCGGGCACCCAGAGGGCTACCTCGAGGCGTTTGCCAACGTGTTTGTGAATGCGTGCGACACCATGCGCTGCAAGATCGCCGGCGAGACCCCGAACCCGCTGATGCTGGACTTCCCGACGGTGGATGACGGCGTGCGCGGCATGCGGTTCATCGAGACGGTCGTCGAGTCGTCCCGGCAAGGGGCGGTCTGGGTGCCGATGCCGAAGTAGGTTTGCGGCTCGATGTCGGCGGTGACAGGGGCGAGAGCCCGAATGCGCCGGCTCAGGGCGGTTGGCTGGGTTTGATAACGAGCGTGTGGTTCGCTGTGGACCGCACGCTCGTTACTCATGTACTCTCGACTTGTTTTCGCGCTCGAAAGTCCCGGACGATGGGTGAGGTCTGATGCCGCTCAGCGGCGAACGGTGGAGTGGAATCATGGAGCGACTCGTCATCATGGGTACGGGGCCTGCCGGGTTGACGGCGGCCATCTACGCGGCGCGGGCAGACCTGGCGCCTCTGGTGGTCGCCGGGAACCTGCCGGGCGGCCAGCTTACGCAGACGACCGAGGTTGAGAACTACCCGGGGTTCCCCAAGGGTATACTCGGGTTCGACCTGATGGAAGCGCTGCGTGAACAGGCGGAACGGTTCGGGACCCGGATCCGGCAGGACGTGGTCACGGCGGTCGAGTTGCGTGACGGCGGGCCGCAGCGGCTCACTCTGGGGGATGGTTCGACGCTGGAGGCGCGAGCGCTGATCGTGGCCACGGGAGCGCGGCCGCGCGAACTGGGGATTCCATCAGAGACAGCACTGAAGAACAAGGGTGTTTCGTACTGCGCCACGTGCGACGGGGCGTTTTTTCGCGACGTGCCCATCCTGGTGGTCGGGGGTGGTGACTCGGCACTGGAGGAAGCGATGTTTCTCACGCACTTCGGCTCGAAGGTCAGTTTGGTGCACCGGCGTGACAAGCTCCGCGCCTCGAAGATCATGCAGGACCGCGCGAAGCGAAACCCGAAGATCGAGTTCATCTGGAACTCCGTTATTGAGGAGATTCTGGACGTGAAGCAGGACAAGGTGACCGGTGTGGTGTTGAAGGATGTGGCGACCGGTGTGCAACGCACGGTCGAGGCCGGGGGGATATTCGTGGCTGCGGGGCACATTCCGAACACGGAGTTGTTTGACGGCAAATTGGCCCTGGAGGGCGGGTACATCCTGCGTCGTGACCCGGGCCGGAGCCTCACCCGTGTGGACGGTGTGTTCGTGGCCGGCGACTGCGCGGACCACGTGTACCGCCAGGCGGTGACGGCGGCCGGCATGGGCTGTGGCGCCGCCATTGACGCCGAACGGTGGCTGGCTGGGTTGGAGTGATACCGGCAGGGGATGACGGGTTGAGTAGCGGAGGCATGGAGAGAGAGCGGACAGCGTGTGGCGGGGAGTGGGGGTGGGGGGGGCGGAGAAAAGTGCTGGCGGGCGCATCAGAGCGGAATGGCCTGACCTTCTCTAGCCCAGAACACGTTCATCGGCGGGTCGGCGGTCATGAACCGGGCGTGATAGTCCTGCCAGAGCTCATCGATGTTGTTGTCCGTGTGCGGCGGGTTGTGGTGGAACACCGCCAACTGCTTGACGCGGCACCGGTAGGCGATGTCGGCCAGCAGCGGGATGGTGGTGTGTCCGTAGTTCTTCGTCTTGACGTATTCCTCGGCCGTGTACTGTCCGTCGGCGATCAGCATATCGGCGCCTTCGATGAACTTCATGTAGGCGCGCTGGTGCCCTTTTTGCTCCGGGGTCGGGTTTTCCACGAAGCACTTGTTCAACTCGACATCGGTCGCGTACACCAGGCGTTTCTTGCCGAGATTGATGCCAAAGCGCACGGACCCGCCGGGGTGGTAGATCTGCTCCTGCCAGTCGATTCGGAAGGGGATAATTTCGATGAGTTCCTTGTCCATCTCACGGATGATCAACTCGGCTGACAGGGCGGACATCTGCACGGGGAAGTAGTCCATATCCATCTGGCCGCGCAGGATCTGCTCGAGGAGCCCGCGCTTGCCCGGACTTCCGTAGACGGAGAGGTGCACCCCGGGGATGTACAGCGGATCGAAGAACGGCAACCCCTGGATGTGGTCCCAGTGGGTGTGACTCAGAAACAGGTTCAGGCTGGCTTCATTGAAGTTGTTGCGGTATTTCTGAACCAGCTCGTGACCGAAATTGCGGATGCCGGTGCCGGCGTCGAGGATGATGAAGGTGTTTGCGGAACGCACGGAAACGCAGGGCGTATTGCCGCCGTACTTTTCCGTGGTTCGGCCTGGGGTGGAGATGGAGCCTCGTGTCCCCCAGAAGCTGATTTCCATGGTGTCGTCGAAGAGGGAAGGGCCCATACTATTCGCGGACTTTCGCTTCCACAAAGAGCATTTTGGCTTCGCCGACCTCGATGAGGTCGTTGTTGCGGAGGGCGCAACGACTGATACGTACACCGTTGACAAAAGTGCCGTTGGTGCTGTTCATGTCCTCAACATGATACTCTTCGTTGACCAAGTAGACACGGGCATGAACCCGGGACACGTTGGGCAGCGGCAGATGGACATTGCACTCGGCACTACGTCCCATAACCGCTTCATTGGTATCCAGCTCAAAGACGCGATTCTCAAAGCCGGGCACGCCCATCGCTTCGAGGTAGGCACGTTGCTTGGAGACGACCCCCTTGAGGACCTCACGGCGTGAAATTTTCAGAGTGTGGGACCGTTCATCGCGCCGTGGCGGTGGAATGGGCCCAGACGTCGACGAAAGCGGCGGCACGTGGATCTGCGTCAGGTCCGCGGTGGTCGAGAAAAGGTCCGAGTTGTGCTTCTTCTCGCTCATCTGCTGCTAATTATACGTAGGGGACGGGCCTTTGTCAACTCGAATGTGGACTCCGTTTTCGACCGGGCTGCTGCGGGGCGTGGATTTGCCGGGGCAAAGGACTGCGTGTGCCGCCGTCCGGGGGGCGCTGACGCATTACCAAAAACAGGGCGTCCGAGTTGAGCCCGCTTAAGTGGGCGGGTATGGTATCGACATGGATTTCCTCGGACTAACAGGCAAGAACATTGTGGTGTTCGGTGTGGCCAACCGGCACAGCGTCGCGTATGCCGTGACGCGGGTGTTGACCGAAGTTGGGGCGAACTTGGTGCACGTTGTGCGTGACGCCGGCATGCAGGCGGCGGTGTCGCGCCTGGTTGGGGACGCGCCGGTGCTGGCCTGCGATGTGACCCGACAAGACCAGATGGATGGCTTGCCCACGGCGTTGCGGAAGCATGTTGACCGTATTGACGGGGTGGTGCACTCCATCGCCTATGCCAACTACAGCAACGGTTTTGGACCATTCCACGAGACGGTGAAGGAGGACTTCCTGCAGGCCATGGACATCTCCTGCTTCTCGCTGGTGAACGTGGTCAAGAGCCTGAAGCCGCTGTTCGCCCCGGATGCCTCCGTGGTGACCATTTCCATTTCCACCACACGGATGGCGGCCGAGAATTACGGGTACATGGGGCCGATCAAGGCGGCGCTTGACTCGGCAGTGGTGTTTCTGAGCAAGTCCCTCAGTGCGGACACCTGCGTCAGGGTCAACGCGGTGGGGTCGGGATTGCTGAAGACCTCGTCATCGGCCGGTATACCGGGATACGTGGATTCGTATCTCTATGCGGAGAAAGTGATTCCGCGCAAGCGTGCTCTGAGCACGGAAGAGGTTGCCAACACGGCCGCGTTCCTGCTCAGTCCGCGTTCGAGCGGCATCAATGCTCAGACGCTGGTGGTGGACGCGGGGATGTCCATCAACTATTTCGACCGCGAGATCGTGCGGCGGGTCGCTGGGGGCGGGTGACCTTGGTCCTGTCCAACTTGCCCCGGCTTGGCGTGTGCGGGTGCAAGCCAACCTCCGGAGGCAAACTCCGGAATTCGTCCTCTGTAATAGGCTTAATTTCGCCGCATGGCGTGGAGAAGTCCGTCAGAACGCAGGCTGTGACTGACTCTGACGGCAAGCGTAAGGAAGCAAGGAGATATGGAAACCGTCAGCGAGGCTGAACTTCGACAGGTGGCGGAAGAGTACGTGCTGAAGACCTACGCGCCGTCGTTGGTGTTGGTTCGAGGGCGCGGGTCATGGGTGTGGGATGCCGGCGGTCGGCGCTACCTCGACTTCGGGACGGGCATCAGTGTCTGCAATCTCGGGCATTGTCATCCGCGTGTGACCCGCGCCATTCGGCAGCAGGCGACGCGGTTGATGCACGTCTCGAACCTGTTCCTGAACGAGCACCAGCCACGCCTCGCGAAACTGATCGCGGACAACAGTTTTGGTGGGAAAGTCTTCTTTGCCAACAGTGGTGCTGAAGCCAACGAAGGGCTGATCAAGCTGGCACGGCGCTGGGGGGCGGAGAAGGGTAAGTACCACATTATTACGATGGAAGGCTCTTTCCACGGCCGGACCCTGGCCACGCTGGCCGCGACGGGGCAGACCAAGTATAGAAAGGGTTTCCAGCCTGATGTGGTGGGTTTCTCGCACGCCGCCTACAATGACCTGGAAGCGGTCAAGGCTGCCATTCGCCCCGAGACTGCCGCCATTCTGGTGGAACCGGTGCAGGGGGAGGGCGGGGTGCGCCCCGCAGAGCCCGAGTTTTTGCGCGGCCTGCGCGCGCTGTGCGATGCACAGGGACTGCTGTTGATGTTCGACGAGGTCCAGTGTGGGATGGGCAGGACCGGACACCTGTTTGCGTACCAGAGTTACGGGGTGACGCCGGATGCCATGAGCATGGCCAAAGCGTTGGGGAATGGTTTCCCGATTGGAGCTTTTGAAGTACAACGCCAGTTTGCGGACGTCTTTCAACCGGGGACACATGCCTCGACTTTTGGCGGCACCCCACTGGCCTGTGCCGCGGCCATCGCGGTTCTGGAGACATTTGCCGCGGAGAACGTGCTTGAGAACTGTCGGAGTTCGGGGGCGTTGCTGATGCGGCGTCTGGGCGAACTGCGGGATCGGCACGCTACCGTTCGGGACGTGCGCGGCCTCGGTTTGATGGTTGGGGTTGAATTGCAGGACTCGGTGGCGCCGGTGATGGCTGCGGCCAGAGAACGGGGGTTGCTGGTGCTCAACGCCGGGGACACGGTGTTGCGCCTGCTGCCGCCTCTGACCGTGAAACCGCGAGAGGTCGAACTGGCAGTCAGGCGCCTTGATCAGGCGCTTACCGCGTGCGGGAAGTAGACGTTTGGTGCTATGCGATTTTCGATAGCGCCATCGCGGCGGTGAGGTGGCTTTTCATATGGCGCATGACCGCCGCGCGGTGCGGAAAATGAAAAGGCCGGTCCTTTTGCAGGACCGGCCCTTTCTGTTTGGCCTTGGAATCAGGTACTCAGTATTGACGTCGGAAGGCGGGTTGACTAACGCGCCAGTTGGTGGCCTTGGTGGGCTCGAAGGGGAATTCGGGCTCGATGATCGGTTCCCAGCCCATCGGGAAGGTCACCACTTCGAGGACGCCGACCCCCATGCGGACACCGGTGCGCCACACGCCACGAGCCAGGCCGTAGGACACTGCGGCAAAACCGCCCTTTTCTTCGTTGATCTGGTTCATGTTGACGGGGATCTCAACCACCCCGGCGACGATATTGACGACACCGCGGCCCAACTGGCGCGCCGGTTGGCGCGGTGCCGTCGGGTCACGTGCCTGGTCGTCCGCGAGTGGGTCAAAGCAGATGAGGCCAGCGAGGAAATCATAGACCTGCATAGTCTGCACGCTCAGGGAGATGTGAATCAGACCGGCGGCGACCTGGGCCCGGATGTCCCACGGCCCGCGCGGGAATCGGACGTCTTCCATCGGGGTGTTCTCCCACCGGTGGTCGTTGATGAAGGCGCGGGTCTCGTACAGGCCTTTGTGCGGCGTGAAGATCTGCTGATCGTCCAGATAGTTGATGATCCACAGGGGCGGAATAAAATGCGGGAACGCAACGCCCTGCTCATTGGCGACGTAGGCCCCAACCGTGCCGTACTTGGTGATCGCAAATTCACCGCCAATACACGGTCCGATCGCAACCCCGCTCTGCAAAATCTCCGTAAAGTCTGCCAAGCGGTTCCAAAGGTAGATTTCCGCTCCCACAAATGCCGTGTTGACGGGATCTGCGGCGCGAGCGCCCGCAGTCCAGAAGGTGGCGGCTATGACAACCCCGGCGAACCACTTCATGCATCGCGTCTTTCTCATGGTTTCCCTTTCCTGCGCCTTTCTCGACCCCTCGATCTGAAACATCCGCCCCGCCTCGTTGCCGATGGCTTGGCGACCACATTCCTCGCCCCGGAGCACCCGAGATATCTTGACGTGCGGCCTGCCTTCCCGGACTGGTCCGTACCCCTTGAGCCGTCCTGCCCGGAGTGAGAATCGGACGGGACCCATTGACCGTGTAATATAGGAGCACGCCGCCTCGAAAAGCAAGCCTCCAAGCCCAAAAAAGTGGTCGACGCAGCGGGCCGGTTGGCGGGAGGGTGTGTCCTGCCGCAACATCGGGGATGGGGCAATGCAAATTCAGCGGGGCGCCAGAGCATCAGTCAGATCGTTGCATGACGGCATTGCTCGAGCGTGGGGACGGCAGAGCCGAGACTGGACGTGCGCCGTGACGACGTGTATGGGTATGTGGCGAACGCTTGTCGGGCCGCGCCCGATTTGGCTTGGCCATGACGAACAAGCAATCGGTGTCGCCATCGTCCCTCAGCGCCCAGAGGTCAAGGTGATCGCAGTCGTCCATCGAACCGGCGCTGGCACGGTGGAGGTGATCAAGAGACGATTGCGACGACGGTTGCGGGAAGCGATTGGAGTAACCAGGAGCAGTGCGAATGAATATGATTCGTGAACCCGCCCGGGATGTGCCTGTTATCCATGAGGCCGACATTTGTGTGATCGGCGGCAGCTGCACCGGAGTATTTGCGGCGGTGCGTGCGGCGCGATTGGGCGCGCGAGTGGCGATCGTTGAGAAACAGAATGCCTTCGGCGGCGTGGCAACGCAGGGGCTCGTCAATATCTGGCATTCTCTGCACGATGTTCACCGCAAGCGGCAGATCATCGGTGGTCTGACTGAAGAGGTCATCCAGCGGCTCCGCAAACGCGACGCGATTGAGGAGGAGTCCTACTTCCGGCTCAATACGGAGGAATTGAAGATTGACTTGGACGAGCTGATCACGGAGGCGCGAGTCACGCCGTTCCTGCACACCTTCTTTGCCGCGCCGTACTGCCGTGACGGGCGGCTCGAAGCCATCGTCGTGGAGAGCAAGTCGGGTCGGGGTGCGATCCGTGCCCAGCAGTTCATCGACGCCACGGGCGACGGCGACCTGGCCGCGGCGCTGGGCCTGGCTTTCCAGGTTCGGCCGAACCTCCAGCCACCCTCGATGTGTGCCCGCACTCTCAATGTGGTCGGCGTCTCGTTTCAGGAATTGATGTGGAAACACCGCGACGAAGTCGGGCTGGAGGAAGACTGGGGCTGGAGCACGACGCTGCCGGGCGTCCCCGGTGGGCGGATGCATGCGGAGACTCACGTGTTCCGCGTCAACTGCGCCGTAGCGGAGGACTTGACGCGGGCCGAGATCGAGGGGCGACGCCAGGTGCGCGCCTACCTGGATCTGGCCTGGAAACACACGGACAAGAAGCCGGTTCTGCTGGGCTTGCCGTCGTACATCGGCATCCGCGAAACGCGCCGCTTTGCCTGTGATCACCGGTTGACGGAGAAGGACCTGCTCTCCGGTCGCGTTTTCGAGGATGCGATTGCCTGCGGCACGTACCCGGTCGACATGCATCACTCGGGTGACAAACCGGGCATCACGTTCAAGAACCTGGACGGTTCCGAGATCACCTACGACGGTCGTGGGAACCGTCGTGCAGGGCGCTGGCTTCCGGAAGGGGTTCCGGGGCCCGATTACTACCAGATCCCGTACCGGTGTTTGCTGGCCGGCGAGTATCCGAACCTGCTGTTGTGCGGGCGTGCCATCGATGCGGACGAGGGCGCGTTCGGCGCCATCCGCGTGATGGTGAACCTGAACCAGACAGGCGAGGCTGCGGGCGTGGCGGCGTGGTGTGCCCTGCAGGCGGGCGTTCCGGTGCGGCAGGTCAACCCCGCGACCCTGCGCAGTGAACTGCGCAAAGGCGGTTCGGCGCTGCCGTAGACCGGTAGGGAAGGGGGCGTGACGCCCCCGATGGCAGCGTCCCGCAGCTCACTTCCGCATCGGCTCGAGTCGAAGGTTGTCGACGAAATAGACGCCGCCGGGTTGTTCCGCGCCGGAGAAGCCGAACCATGTGACTTGGGCGAAGGCGGGATTGGCGTACGGGACGGCGTCGAACACTTGTTCCGGCGCGCCGGTCGCCGTCAGCGCCAGGCGATACGTCTTGGCCGCTGTGGCGGCCATGCCGGGTTCGCCAAGGTCGACCAGAAACTCGAGGTGCACCCACGTGCCGAGCGGGAGCTTGGTCATGTCCTTGCCGTTGGCGACGACCGTGCCGTCGGGTTTGAACGTGACCAGTGGGCCGTCGCGGAATTCGCCGGGGCCGGGACTGTAGTCGCGCAGGCTGACCGTGAACTCCGCCGGCTGTGTGGCGTCGTTCCTCACGTCGCAGGCAAAACGGACCACCCCCGCCTTGTACGCTCTGGATGAGACGTAGAGGTGTGGCTGCCAACTGTACTGCAGCCCCGCGACCTTCGTGACCTTCAGGCACTTCTTCCCGGCCGCGGCGACCTCCGCGGTGACTTGGATCAGATCGGGTTTGTCCGCTGGCGAGCAGTTGCAGGTCGCGGGTCGTGTGCCGGTGTCGGTCGATTCGAAGTCCTCCAGGAACGGCCGCGGCGGCGGCGGGGCAGGCGGGGGCGGCAGGTCCGGGAGCGGCGCGCGCTTGACCTTCGACGGCGCGCTGACCCAGTCCTTGTCGCCGTACAGCCCGACCTGGCTGGTGTCGATCGGCTTGAACCCCATGGCCAGCGCGGGCGAGGTCGGCTTGAGGCGGAAGTCGTGGTTTGCGGCATCGTAGAACTGGGGGTCGGCGATCACGGAATCGCGGTCGCGCCCGGTGGCCTGCCACGCGGCGAAGTCGCCGCCCGAGAAGGATGGTTTTTTGCCCGAGATATCCCAGTAGACATTGCGGTTGAAGGCGGTCTTGCTCTTCAGCGGGCTGTAGTGTGCGGATGTGGCTTCGCCGAGTTTGGAGAGCACGATGTTGCCCTCGAACGTGTAGGACAGGTGCTCTTCGGCCCGGGCGCAGGTCACCGGGCTGCGGAGCGCAAAGGCGAAGACGTTGTTCCGGACCAGGTTCTCGCGGCCGTAGTGCTGGTGGAACGGGATGCCGACGTTGTAGACGATGTTGTTTTCATCGAGGATGCCGGTCGAACCCTCGTCGTGGTAGATGCCGGTGCCGCCGTCGGGCATCAGCGGCGTGGGCACCACGTCGTGAACCCTGTTGTTGCGGATGACCGTGCCGGGTGAAACGCCGAGGGTGTAGATGCCGCCGCCGTCACTGAAGTAACCGTTGCAGATGTGGTGTACGTGGTTGAACTCGATGATGTTGTGGTTGGCCGTGCTCGGTGCGTACCCCCAGCAGTAGCCGATCGAGATGCCGAGGTGATGGAAGTCGGAGATCTCGTTGTGACTGACCTGATTGTACGACGACCTGCCGATCCACACGCCCTGGCTGCCGCGGAACAGGTTCGACCCGTCGTGGATGAAGCAGTTGTCGATCGTGTTGCGCTGTACGGCCGTTTCGGGGGTGTCACCGCGGACGCGTGGACCGATGTAGACGCCGCTGCCGCCCAGGTCGTGGATGTGGCAGCGCCGGAACATGTTATCCTGACAGCCGGCGTCGAGCCAGACGCCGTTCTCTCCGGCGTGTGCGATCTCGCAGTTCTCGAACGTGGTGCTGCGCAGGCCTTGGGCATCCAGCACGGGTTTCCGCTCCGTGGCGCCCTGCTGATCCGTGGGCATGTCCGGGGCGATGTAGCAGTCGGTGTGCTGGAACGAGAGCCCGTCGAAGCGGAGGTGCTCGACGTACAGCCCCATCTGGGGGTCCGCCTTGAACGAAAGGAGTGTCTGCTGGACGACAGGCGCCACGACTTCAGCCGTGGCCATGTCTTCGCCTGGCATGGGCCAGTAGTGCAGCACCCCGGCGCCGCGGTCCAGGTACCACTCGCCCGGTTCATCCAAGGCCTCGATGACGTTCTCCACGTGGTAGCGAGTGTTGTACTCCCACCAGTACCCGATCGGCCACGTTGAGTGTGGAGCCAGTTTCACCGTGCGCTTCTCGGAGTCCATCTCTGTGATGAAGTGAACCGACGTGGTCCACGAGTGATAGATGACGATCAGCGCGTCCTTGGGGTTCTTCCACGGGCGGATGTCGCCGTCGCGGTAGATGAAACCATGCTTGGCGAGCATTGCGGAATCACCCCAGTGGTTGTGGTCGAACGGCGCCAGAATGCCCTCGGTGTACAAGTAACCTTGGTTCGGGGTGCGGGCGCGGGTGCGACGTTCGCCGTTGACGAAGACCTGGTTGAAGTACCACGTGCCTTCTTTCACCGCGGGCACGGAGGCTGTCCACAGCGCGCCGTCACCTTTCTGCCAGCCGGTGACGGACCGGCCGCCGGAGATGATCGGTTTCTCGCCCGGGTAGGCGACGTAAGTGACGGGCGCCTGCTCGGCGCCGGAGTCTACCGGCGTGAACTCGATGGTCTTCCGGACGCGGTACGTGCCGCCGCGGAGGCAGACCGTGACCGGCGCGTTGAGCGCCCCGCCGATTCTGAGTCTGCGGATCTCGTCTCGCGCCCGTTCGAGGGTCGCGAACGGGCCGTCCGTGCCGTCCGGGCTCGGTGCGGACAGTTTGCCGGACCACGTGTCGTTACCGTTGGTGGCGACGTAGAAGTCAGCGTTGACCGCAGGCGCCTCCGCCGACTTCGCATTCGTGCCATCCATGCGGCAGCCGCAGCAGGCGGTCAACGCCGCTACGGCGGCAACGATGCCACAGGAACTCCACGCTGAAGGTTGCATCGGCCTCTCCTTCCCTAACTCTTGTGACTTGTGGGCCCCTGGACAGCCTCAAGACTCGCAGACCTGCGTTCTGAGGCGGTAACCGGGAAGGTACACTCCGCCGTCGCCCAGTCAACACGCCGCCGGTGGCGTCGCGTGAAGCGTCAGTCGCGGGTGCAGGGTTGGGGGTGGTCAGCCAAAGTGGCGGGACCGGCTCGGTCCCGCGGGTGTCGGAGCGAGCCGCTCCGACCACTTTAGGCGCCAGTCCCGGTCACCCTCTAACCTCATCTCCACCCGCGACTGACGCACTACGTGGCATGATCCAGGGCTGTTTCAAGAT
>Ga0156531_1110_pt2 | contig 15317 bp, 11 predicted proteins | sample RifOxyB3_FD_111926 | JGI IMG/M metagenome (GOLD analysis project Ga0156531, IMG submission 111926) | Lentisphaerae bacterium RIFOXYB12_FULL_65_16 | reverse complement strand
TCCCGCCACTTTGGCCATCTACCGCCCAACCGTCCACCCGCGACTGACGCATTACGTTCGGTGGTCTCCAAGGATTGATTTCCCGGCTTTCTTGCGCCAAGTTGATGTAGCGCGCGGGCATTTCCGCGCCGGGCCGGGAGAGGAAAGGACGGACTTCATGAGCGACGATGAAGTGTTCGTGATGTTTGCGTCTGGCGCGGTCGCGATTACCGGGTTCGTCATGAACTTCACGCGCCTGCTGCGGCCGCAGGCGCGACGCGACAATCCGGGGCTTGGGCTGGTGCGCCTGGCCGTGCTGCTCGGGTTGGGCTGGATCGTGTTCGTCTTGGCGACGTACGCCGACCCGAGCATCAAAGGTATTTACAACTATTTCTACCTGCTCATGGGGTTGGCGGCGATCCTGATGTTCGGCGAGACGGGAGCGCGCATGTACGGGGTGAACGTGCGCATTGACGTCGGCGAGCGCCGCAACTGGGCCGCCGCGGTGTTCCTGGCCGCGTTCATGCTCGGCACGGGGCTGATCTTCGGCGGCAGTCTCTGGGGCGAAGCGGACCCGACCGGTGGCGGTGACGAGGGCGGGTGGTGGATCCCGCTCGGGTTCTTCCTGCTCGGGTGGGGCGTGATGGTGATCGGTCTGGCGCTGTACTGCTGGCGCGAACCGGGCCGGTTCCGACAGGCAATCCGGCAGGACCGGGACGTCGGTGCCGTCTGGGGCGCGGCGAGCTACACCCTCAGCACGGCCATCCTCATGACGGATGCCGTGTCGGGCGATTTCTTCGGCTGGGGCGCCGGACTGAAGGACGTTGGGATCGCGGCCGGGATGTTGTTCGCGCACGAACTCTTGCGCCTCCCGGTCGGCGTTTCGGATGCGAACCGGAAACGGCGCTGGATCGAGACGGTCGTGTACTTCGGCCTGGCGGGGCTGAATGCGGCGTGGCGGTTCGTGAAGTGAGGCGTGATCCGGGGTCCGGGGTCCGGGTGCAGGGTGCAGGGGGCAGGGGGCAGGGGGCAGGAGAACGGACGAAACGGACGAAACGGACGAAACGGATCCGGCGGACGCGTGGGAGCTGTCGGACACTCCGATGGCGGCCAGTGCCAGCCGACACAAACTTTCTTACCCGTGCGCCCAGAGGAATTGAGGTCTTTCGATTGGCGAATGTTGAGACCATGGTAAGCCCAACAGCGGTTGCGGATTCCGCAATTGCGGCGCTGCCGTGCCCGGAAATGCGGGCGCAGCGGTGGGGCATTTCGGGTCCCGAGTTCCGGGACGTGCTGCGGACGCTGGCGTTGCGCTACAACAAGTGGGACATGAACCTGCAGGGCGTGTGCCGCGTGCTGCCCGAGTCGATCGTGCTGTCGCGGAGTACGCACGCGCACCTGGTCGAGGTGACGGAGGCGTTTGCCGTGGCGGTGCGCCGGTTCGAGGCCCGTACGCGCCGCGATCCGGCGGTTGTTGCGGCGCTGGGCATCGATCTGAAACTGATGCCGTTCCTGGATGCGGAGAGCGCACACGAACTGGCGTTCTGCCGCGCGGATTTCTTTCTAACGGAGGATGGGCGTTGGGTCATTTCCGAGTTCAACGAGGACGTGCCGGGTGGGTTCAACGAGGCGGTCGGGGTGGGCGAGACGGTGGGCGAGAGCGCGCTGGGCGGCCGGGTCGAGGGCGCGCTGAAGCAGAGCATGGTAAGCGCGTTTGACGACTGCGACGGGGTCGGCATGATGTTCGCCACGGCGTTCTCGGAGGACCTGCAGCACTGTTCGTTGTTGGAGCGGTGGCTGCACGAAGCCGGACACGCGACAGTGCTGGGCTCGCCGGAGCAGTTGGAGTGGCGCTGGGGGCCGCGCCTGGCCGGGCAGCGTGTTGACGGTGCGTTCCGGTTCTACCCGGGCGAGTGGCTGGTGCTGTTGCCGAATGCCAACGCGTGGCTGCGGGCGCTGCCGCGATTACGGCTGATGAATCCCCCCGTCCGACTCCTGGCGCAGAGCAAGCGCAGCTTCGGCGTGTGGCAGACGTCGCACCCGCTCGAACCGCAGGACCGGCACCTGTGCGAGCGGTACCTCCCGCGCACCGACTTGTTCGACCCCGGCCAGGTTGAGAGGTACCGTTCCGAACGGGAACAGTGGGTGCTGAAACGTGCCTTCGGGCGCATGGGCGACTCGGTTCTGATCGGCGCGTTGGCGACGCCGGCGGAGTGGGATGCGGCGCTCGCATTTGCCGGTGCACACGCGCAGGAGTTTGCGATGCAGGAGCGGTTCCGGGTGCGGCCGCTCCAGTTCCAGGGCGGGCCGATGTATCCGACCATCGGGGCTTACGCCGTGAACGGCAAGTTCGCGGGGTACTACAGCCGCGTGGCGGCCCAGCCCTTCATTACGCATGAGGCATATTATGTGGCAACCGTTGTCGAAACTGCTTAGCTGGCTCGGCGATTTTGGCCCTTCGTTCGATCCGCGCGGGGTCACGGTGAAGATCGGCGACCCGCGTGACCCCGACAGTGAGGGCAGCGAAGGATGGCGGGACTATCTCGATACCCAGCGGCTGTGGGAGACGTGGGGACCTGTCCCTGGCAGCCCGTGGGAGCCGTTCCACTGCGTGACGCTGTTTGCGGCGTTGGACCGGCTGAACAGCATGTCGCGGGCTGCCGCCGGCCCGCTGGCGGACCGCGACCTGCCAGCATACCTGAAGATCCCGGCTGATCCGCCGGCGTGGACGCAGCAACCAGGCACGATGCTGATCCTCGATCTGCCGGGGCCGCGCGTGGCCTCCGCAGGCATCTACTTTGCGGCCATGGGCGGCTTCCAACCGGTCTGCACGTTCGACAATTGGCCGAACCGGGCCGGAGTACTCATGCCCGAACAGATTTTGGGGGGACTCCTCCACTATGCCGCGGCGATGCAGAAGGTCCGCGAGGGCTTGGCCGTGACGTCGCCACCCATGTGGCTATGCGACTGGAACCGGTCCCGCGCGTCGAAGCCGGCACCGGGACGGTATGACAACCGGTACACGATCGAGGACCGGTTACTGCCGGGGCCCGTGATGCTGAGTTCGGCCGGAATCCGACGCATTGTGTACGTCACGCAGGATCTCCCGCCGCAGGACGCTCTGCCGCTCTGTGCGGCCTGGGACCTGCAGGCGTACCTGATGGAGTTGAAGAAAAAAGGTTTCGACGTTCAAGCCGTATCTACTGCGACCACGGAACTGTTCGCCCAAACGGGCGAATTGGAGGCTCGACCGCCCGGGAGCTGGGATACGTCGTGGATGGGACTCATCCGCTCCTCGGCCGGCGGTTTCGGCGGGTTTGTGCCGCAGCCGTCGTCCGGCGGGTGACGGCGCGGTGAACCGTCACTTCCCCCGGACCGTGGCCAGGTCGCCATCGATGCGGAGTCCGCAGCCGCGCATCTCGGCACCCCACAGGGCTACTGGCGACGACCACGCCGCCCGCTCACTCCGTCATGAACCGCCAGCGGAGGTCCCGCGCCACGACCGCTCTGCTCAGGTAGCTCTGCCGTTCACCCGCCCGCCGCATTGAACTCGCGCACCGCGTCGAACATGGCGACGACGTTCTGGGGCGGCACATCGGGGAGAATGTTGTGAACGGCGGCGAACACAAAACCGCCGTCCGCCGACAGGATCTTCAGGCGCTGCAGCACGTGGTGGCGAACCTCGGACGGCGCAGCTCGATTCAGAACCGTGCGGGTGTCGCAGCCGCCGCCCCAGAACGTGATGTCGCGGCCGAAGTCCGCCTTCAGCCGTTCCGGTTCCATGTTCCGGCAGTTGGTCTGCACCGGGTTGATGATGTCGTAACCTGCCTCGATCAGGTCTGGCATCAGTTCGTACAGGGACCCGCACGAGTGGAGGAAGGTTTTCATGCGGCTGTGGGTGTGAACGTAGGCGCACAACTCGGTGTGACAGGGTTTGAAGAACTGCTGGTACATGTCGGGTGACATGAACGGGCCGGCGTCCATGCCCAGATCGTCACCGAACCGCAGGATGTCGCAGACGTCACCCACGGCGGCGCAGACCTTCTCGAGTGTCTTGATGTGCCGCTGCATGAGAAGGCAGAGAAGGTCTTCGACTTGGTCCGGCGCGAGATGGAGGTCCATGAGGAAGTTGTCGAGGCGCCTGAGGAAAGTGCCCCACTCGAACAGGTTGCAGCCGCAGACGATCATCAGGGCCCGGTCTGAGCGTTGGCGCAGTTCGAGCGCACGGCTGCGCAACGCGGTCCAGAAGTCGGCCTCGCCGGCGTGGTCCCAAGGGCTGTGCACCAGTGCGGCCCAGAGCACGTGTCCCATGGCCGCGTCCAGCCCGTTCATCCCGTCCGGGTAGCCGTCGACCCAGGGGAAGCAGGACTGGTCGAAGAATGTGCTGCCGGCGGGCATGCGCGCGAGTTCGACGCCATCCGGCGCGAGGGCGCGCCAACTTCCGTCGGGCTGGGGTTGCGGGTGGAACCAGGCCGGATACTGTGCCCGTTGTCCGTCGGACAGGGCGACGTCGTACCAGTCGGCATCCTGCGTATTGAACGTGCGGCCCACGTCCAGAACGTCGACCCCGAAACGGTCAAGAACCGCGTCTTCCGGCTGCGCCAATTGTTGGACTACGTCGTAGATCCGGGTGTGCCCGTCGCCGAGGGCCAGGTGACGCTGGGTCCGGCCATAGGCGATCGCCGAGATCCCGGAACTCGGCGTGGCGCCGAGGTCCACGGGAACGCGGTCGGGTTCGCGGTGCGCGACCGCCGCTAGAATACGTTCGCGGGAAGTCACCAGTGCCCTCCTTGCCAGAAAGGTTTCAGGTTTCAGGTGTCAGGTGTCAGGTGTCAGGTGTCAGGTGTCAGGGGACAGGTGTCAGGGGACAGGGCGTCGGGTGTCGGGTGGTCGGACCCGTCAGACGCGTCAGACCGGTCGGACCCGTCCGACGTGCCGCCCCGCACGCCTCTCGCCTTTCCTGAAACCCGAAACCTGACACCTGAAACCTCTGCCTCGCCCCGGTTTCCCTCAGTCCTGGTGAAACACCTCTTCCATGGCCGCCCACCATTCGCCGTCAGCGCGGTCCGGGAGCGGTTGCTGACAGGGCATGCAGTGGGCCCACCATTTCTGTGTCAAAGGGTCTGCTGCCATCATCGCCATGTCTCTGGCGAAGTTCCGTCCCGTGTACTCAAAGTAGCTGAACAGGTAGTGTTTTCCATCCGGCATGCGGCGCAGGTAGATCGAGTAGTTCCGGATGTGACAGGCGTTGATCATTTTGAGGACGTTGGGCCACACGGCGGCGTGCAGCCGTTTGTATTCGGCCAGCTTCGCCTTCTTGACGCCGATCACGGAACCGTAGCGTGTCATGTGGTGGCCCTCCTTGCGGTGACCCCATTTGCTCTACCGCGTTCGACTGCAATCGATCGCAATCGAGAGCTCTCGACCGCAATCGATGCAAGGCTCGTCGTTGCTCCGGCCCCGTGAATTTTCAGCACAGCCGGCCCTCACCCGTACACCTCGTCGATCACCTCGCGCGTGACGTTCACCCAACTCCGGACCCGGTCCGGGTCGGCTTGGACGGTTTCGACGTCTTTCAGTGTAATGTCCGTGTGGCCGTTCCGGCAGAATTGCAGGTCGCGCCGGAGGATGCGGCGGATGCGGTCGGGATCGAATCCGTAGCTGACCATGTCCGCCGGGCTCGGCCGGTAGCTGAGCACGTAGTCACGCCCGATCTGCTCGGCGCACTTGGCGACGTTTGCGAACGGCGACACGGCGATGCGCCGCAGGTGTGTGCCGCCTGGACCGTGACCCACGGCTCGAAGATCGAGTCGTCGTCGAGGCTGTCCCAGAAGAGGTGGCTGCGGAAGAACTGCTCGTACGGCCGCAGAAACTTGTCCTCGCAGAGGCACTTGGCCTGCGGCATCTCGTGGAACGCGAAAGCGCGCACGTAGATGAGCGGGCGTTCGCCTTTGAGGCTGTTGTGGCGGCGCCAAAGCGTGCGCCGTGCTTGCTGGACCGGCTTGCGGCACGCGTCCGCGTACTGCTTGGCGAGGTCGCGCAGGATCGTCAGGTCCGAGGCGCTCATTGGGTCTGCTTTTCCTTTCAGTACTTTCAGGTGGCAACCTCGGTCCCACTGCTATGAGGTGTCAGGTTGCAGGGGGGGCGGGGGAACGGACCCAACGGACGGGGCCGACCGATCCGACCGATAGGTCGCCACTCACCCACTCACCAGGCTGCTGACGTCCATGCAGTAGATGTGGCGGTGTCCTTCGTGCACGGAGTCGAACGAGATGGCGCTGCCGTCGCGGTTCCAGCGCGGGTGCAGGTCGCAGCGGATATCGACATTGGGCAGCGCGTCCCAGCGGCTACTGAACAGTGTGGCGAGTGTTTCGCCTTTGCGCTTGCGCACATCGTAGAGGATGAGCTTGCGGTAGCCGGCCGCATCGGGGTAGCTGTCGTACAGGATGTAATTCAGGTCCGGCGAGTAGCTGCAGTGGCCGTCGTGCGTGAAGAACACCGGATCGATGGCCTGAGCTTCCGGCGTGCGGTCCCGGACGAGGTATAGCTCAAGCTTGCCTTTCAGTCCGATGTCGGCATAGATCAGCACGTGCTCCGGATCGCGCCAGATGTAGTGTGAGGCGCCGCCGAAACCGTTCATGATGTGGATGTCAGAGCCGTCCGTGTTGGCGGTCAGGGTGGCGGTTTTCCACGCGACCTTGGGCTGCGTGGTGGCCGGCATGGCCATGTTCCGGAGCAGGAACAGGAAGCGCGTGCCGTCCGTGTTGAAGTTGATGTGGTTGACCATCAGTTTCATCTTGGTTTCGGGCGCGTCCGGGAAGAGTTGGCGCATGGCGTCGAGAGAGAGGATGAGCTTGCTCTCGCCGGTCGCGATGTTCACGAGGAAGATACCGTCGTCGGCGGGAGCGGCGATATTGAGGAACGGGTCGGGCAGGCCGGCATAGCCGTACCCGGGCCGGAAATCGAACATGCGGCTGAAGTTAACGCTGAGGCCCCAGCGGCCGGTCGGGTCGACGTTGGCCACCGCGCGTGACAGCACACGCTGCTCGCCGGTCACGATGTTCTTCACGACTGCCTTGTACGTCCCCTGGAGCCGAGTGTTGTAGATGATTTCCTCGTTCGGTTTCGCCGGGTGCCAACGCAGCATGGTGCCCTGCTGGAAATTCCACGCATAGGTCTCGGCGAGCGGGACAAACGTGCCATCGTGCAGCCGGACCATGCCGAGTTCGGCGCGGTCGTTCCCGTCCTGCAGGCGGTCCATGAACGGCACGCGGTTGCAGAGGTGGAACCGGCCGTCGCCGCTGAACGGCTGAATGTCGTAGTAACCGAAGAAGTGGTGCCCGGGTTCGCGGGTGATGCGCTCAAACGGCAGCAGTTGGTCCTTGATGCGATTCATACGGGAGTCTCCCGGCGATGGCGTGGTGCGTGGTGCAAGCGGTGGTCGGGCAGAGCGACGGCGTCGTACCGGTGCCTTGGCTCGTCGGTTGTGTCGGTCGCGTCTGCCCGCGCCCCGCCCCCGCCCTTCACGGCTGCGCATCCGCGATAGCGGTTTCGAACCCGTTCGGGCTCGCGAGGGCGCAGGCGGCGGTGACCGGTCGCTCGAGCGCGGCGAACGCGCCTTTCCCGAGCACGTACTGGCATGCCTCGTCCGCCGACGCGACGTCGAAAGCCGTGTCGACGCGTTCCGGCAGCGGCTCGTTGTGTTCGTAGGTGCAGACGTAGTATGCGGTGCCGGGCTGGAGGCGGAATTCGCGCACGAACAGGGCGTCGGGGCGCACGATACCGAGCCAGGCGCGGTCGGAACCGGCCTGCACGAGCGCGGCGATCCGCGGCGTGCTGAGCTGGTCATGCTCGTAGTCCAGGGCAAGCAACACGGTGGCGAGGGCGTCGCGCAGGTTCATGCCCGAGGCGATCTTCTCGGCAATCGGGTCGGTGTGCGAACCGTTGGTCGCCACCGCGACATTGCCGACCAGCCGCAGGCAGTTGTAGGCGATGTATGGGTTCTTCTGGATGTCGTTCTCAAATCCCGGCTTCGGGACGACGGCCACGGCACCGGGCAGCACTTTGGCCTGGCGGTTCGGGAACGACCGTGACGAAACGCGGTACATGGCCGCGACGCGCCCGCTCTGGGTGGCGCCGATGGCAACAATGCGTCCTACGTACATGAGAAACCCCTTTCTGTCGTCAACAAGGATCGGTTTACCCCGATTCGATAGGCAAGATAGACCGGGCTGCAGAGAACGCAAACGCGGGCGGGTGGGGCAGGGGCAATGCTACTAAGGTTCTCCGGTGCTGCGTGTCCGTCGCACTTGGCAAACGCCTCGGTATCGCGGCAAATCGTGGCCATCGGCAGCGGCATGTGGAGTGCGGCGGCAGAGGGCGAGTGAGCGCCCGGCGACGCCGCTTTGGCTGGAGTACGTTGCGCGGGCGATGCGCCTCAGCCAAAGCGGTGTCGCGCCGCCCGTGGCGGACTTGCCACCGCGCTCCATAGGGTGACGTCGCCGAGAACCTTAGCGCCTTAATTCCCGGGAACTGTCATGAAAAACAACATTTGTCACCCAACCAACTCCTGACTCCTGACTCCTGACTCCTGACTCCTGACTCCTGACTCCTGACTCCTGACTCCTGACTCCTGACTTCTTGGGTTGCGGGCAAAGCCCGCGTTAGTAGCATTGGGGGCAGGGGAAGGGAACAGACCAAACGGACGGGGTGAACGGAAGCACAGATCTCCGGCGGGTATGGCAGACCCGCCCACTGAACACTCCGTCCCTTCCCTCACCCCGGTATGACGTTGAACATTTTCGGCTGGATGTTGGTGATGAAGTAGTAGATGGCGCCGAACAGGGTGGGGAAGAGCGCGCCGAGGACTTCCCCGGCGATCAGTCCGAGCATGAGCGGTTTCATACGGTTGTAGGTGTGGCTGCCGCCGTACCTGGCGATTCCGGTCTTGACAGCCCAGCCGATGAGGTAGGACACGCCCATCAGTCGCAGTGGGGTTGAGGCCCAGGTGACGAACAGCAGCGGGTGTAGCGGCCACCAGGTGAACCGCAACCGCGCGGCGGAGAACGCGAGCACGAGCGCGAGTCCGGCCACGGTCATGAGAACACAGGTGCCGTTCGGCGCGATTGCGCCCAATCGTTCCGCGAACGACAGTTCGGCATCCGCCGATAGGCCCTGGCTTCGCAACTTCTGGCGGATCATGATGGCATTGTCGAATGCGACCTGCGGCACGGTGACGGTTGACCACGAGTCGCCGGCTGCGCTACCCATGTCGTACTTGATGTAAAGCGTGACCGGGACGGCGACGGCCAGGCCGATCACCAGCGCCACCACGCACCAGCCGGCGGCCCGGTCGACTTTGACACCACGGGTCTCCAGGACCTTCAGTGAGTTGGTCATGAAGGGCATGAGCGCCTCGCGCGGGTCGATGAACAGGACGGTGCTGACCAGCATCATGAGCAGGATCTGGTGCGCGCCGAGGGTTTGCGCCCCGAGCAGTCCCCAGAGCACGGCGCAGGGCCAGAAGTAGCACTTGAGGTAGATGAGGCCTGTCTCGGCGATGACACGGCTCAGAACGACGAAACCCATGACCATGAACAGCACGTACGGCACGGCGAAGACCGTCTGGATCCCGAGCATCCGCAGTTCCGTCACCAGGAGCAGGCTGGCGACGAGGAACACGCGGAATCCGAGAACCGCGCCGTCCCAGACCTGGTCCGGCGTCGACAGGCCGACGGCGCGGCGCGCCACGGCTGTGTAGAACCGGCGCCCGGTGAAGAGGACCACCGCAATGACGCCGATATTGGCGCCGAAAAGGGCGAAGCTCTGCGGTTGCAGGGCGAAGTACGATGTTCCGTCCACCGGCGCGGCCAGGTTGATGCCGTAGACGGCGAGTGCGCCCATGATCAGGTACCAGAGGAACGGTCCGATCCCGAACGAGAACGCGACGTCGCTGGGGATGAAATACGCGATCCCGATGATGATGATGTAGATGTGCGGGTTCAGCAGTGCGTTGCCGCCGCCGCGGACGAACACCGGGAACAGTTGGCCCAGGGGTCTGAAGTCGAAACTCGTCGGGATCTGGATGAGCAGTTCGGGGAACCATGTGTAAGCGTAGTTGTTGAGATGAATGCAGAAAACCACGCCCGTGCCGATCCAGAAGAGGCGTTCCCGGAACAACCGCGGCACGCAGGAGCCTTCCTCCGGGAGAATGGCGTCGGTGAACATGGCGATGGGGTAGGGGAGATGCTCGTGCCGAGACCACTGCTGATGCATGGCTACGGAGAGGCCGATCAGGCCGATCCACAGCGTCATGGCGATGGGCAGCCACCGGCACAGCGGCGGGCCCCATGCCTGCCAAGGCACCTGGGACGGGCGGATGTGCCGGTCCGCTTCGCCCAATCCCTGCACATAGCCGTTCACGACGCGGTCTTCGTCCGTTGACACATCCACCAACGTGGACGGCGGGACATCCTGCACGATGTGTTCCTCGCGCCACCGGGGCGAGGTCTTCTCAATGTGGTACGGCATTACCAACGACGGAATCAGCGTGCGGACCAGTCCGCCGCCAGGCACTGCCGCACCCGCCAGGGTGAGCGCCATGATGAGGGCAAGCTCTTTCCCGGTCAGGGCGTGCTGCCGGATGATGGGGTTGAGCACCAGGCACACAAGGATCAGCGTGCCGTACAGCGCGGCCGGCATGTTGTTGCCGACCAGGTAGGTCTGGCGCAACACCCAGTCGTTGAAAAAACATGTACCGCAGACCACCGCGGCGCCCAGCAACCCGAGGAATATGCTTCTGGGTGTCAATGTCGAATCCCCTTCAGCTTGCCGGAGGGCATGGTTCGCGTACTATATATGCTCTGTGAGGATATGTTCGGCAATACGGCGACGATGTCCTGTGGCGGCACAACGGGGCGGCAGTGGCGCGGGACCTCCGGGACCGCGGTAGGGTGCTCGGGGCCGTCCCGGCCCGAGTTTCTCGGCCGGGGACCGGCCGAGCGCACCCCGCTTCGGCGCGGGACGCGCCGAGCCACTGCGCGCGCTCTCGCGTCTGCTGCCGCACCGGCCACCGGCATCCAAGCGACGAGGAACGATGACCGAAGAATGCAACGACCTCCGACGGTTGCGCCTGGACCTGCACGGCCGCGTGCAGGGGGTCGGGTTCCGTCCGGCCGTGTACCGGCTGGCGACGCGACTGGGCCTCGCCGGTCGGGTCGGCAACGACGTGCACGGCGTGTTCATCGAGGTGGAGGGCACTGCGGCGCGAGTGGCGGAGTTCGCACGGGCCCTGCCGGCAGCGCTGCCGCCGCAGGCGCACCCGGACCAGATCCTCGAGTCATATCAGAAAATATTGGGCGAAAGTAGTTTCCGTATCGATAAGAGTGTGCATGACGGGGCGCCGGATGCGGAGGTCGCCCCGGACATGGCGACCTGTGCCGACTGCCTGGCCGAACTCTGCGACGTTCGCAACCGCCGGTATGGCTACCCGTTCACTAACTGCACGAACTGTGGGCCGCGATACTCGATCGTCAGGGCGGTCCCGTACGACCGGGTCAACACGACCATGGCTGGGTTTGTCATGTGTCCCGCGTGCCGCGCGGAGTACGAGGACCCGGGTGACCGGCGCTTCCACGCGCAACCGAACGCCTGTCCCGTGTGCGGACCGCGTGTGTGGTTCGCCGGTCCGGACGGGGCCGCGGTCGCGGGCGACGCGATCTGCATGTGCCGGGACCGGCTCCTGGCCGAAACGGTCGTGGCGGTCAAGGGCCTGGGCGGGTTCCATCTGGCGTGTCGTGCCGACAGCGATGCGGCGGTGCTGGCGTTGCGTGAGCGCAAGGGCCGCGAGGCGAAACCGCTCGGCGTCATGGTCTCGAATCTGGCTGCGGCAATGACGTTGGTCCGGCTCGACCCGGTGTCGAAGGAACTGCTGACGCAATGGCAGCGCCCGATCGTGCTGGCGCCCAAGTTGCCGGGCGCGCCGGTCAGCCGGCACATCGCACCGGGGTGCGACAGTTTCGGGATCATGCTGCCGTACACGCCGCTGCACCACCTGCTGCTGGACAGCGGCATGCCGCCGCTGGTCATGACATCGGCGAACCCCAGCGAAGAGCCGTTGTGTCACGCCAACGACGAGGCCGTGACGCGCCTGGCCGGGATCGCCGACGGGTTCCTGATGCACGACCGCGACATCGAGCACCCGCTGGATGACTCGGTGCTGGCCGTGGCGTCGGAGTGCGGACGGCGCAGGACGTGCGTCGTCCCGGTGCGGCGCTCGCGCGGGTATGTGCCGGAACCGATTCGCGTGCCGGTGCGCAGTCCGCAACCGGTGCTGGCCGTGGGCGGCGATCTGAAGGGCGTGGTCTGCGTCCTGCGCGGCGATGACGCGGTGCTGAGCGAGCACCTGGGCGAACTGGCGAACCCCGCGGCATACCGCAATTTCACAATCGCTGTGGAGCGGTTCCGGCGTCTGCTGCGCGTCGAGCCGCAGGTGGTGGCATTCGATCTGCACCCGGAGTACGTCTCGACGCGGTACGCGCGCGGCCTGGGACTGCACGGCGTGCCGGTTCAACACCACCATGCGCACATCGCAGGCTGCATGGCTGAGAATGGACTGACGGGGCCGGTCCTGGGGTTGGCCGCCGACGGGACGGGCTACGGCACAGACGGTCAGATCTGGGGGTGCGAACTGCTGCTCTGTGACGGGGCGGAATTTCGGCGCCTGGGGCACTTGCGGTACTTCCCTCTGCCCGGCGGTGACCTGGCGGCCGTGGAGACGTGGCGCCCGGCGCTGAGTCTGGTGTATGCCGCCTGCGGGCCGGAGTGGCGGGTGGACGCCGCGCCGGTGTTTGCGGGGATTCCCGCGCGTGCCGTGACGGCGCAGGAGCACCGGCTGAGCGAGCCGGGACGCCTGGTGCAGACTTCCAGTCTGGGACGGTTGTTCGATGCTGTGGCGTTCATTCTGGGCGTGTGCGCGAGGAACCGGTTCGAGGCGGAAGCGGCCATGGCCCTGGAAGCGCTGGCGGCCGGCACGGAGGAGGACGCGGGCGTGCTCGAGTTTGGACTCGACGCCGTGGACGTCAGCTTGGAGCTTGACGCCCGACCGATGGTCCGGAGTCTGCTCAATGCGCGGCAGCGCGGCGTCGAGGCTGGGCGGCTGGCGCGGTCGTTCCACCTGACCCTGGCAAAGATGCTCGCCCAGACCCTGCGAGAACTGGCGGCGCGTGAAGGTGTGCGACGGGTGGCGCTGTCGGGCGGGTGCTTTCTCAACCGACTGCTGCTGCGAATGTTGCTCGCGGAACTGGAGCCGAGCGGGCTGGAGGTTTACATTCATGCGCGTGTCCCGCCGGGTGACGGCGGTCTGGCACTGGGACAAGCGGTGGTCGCCGCGGCGCAGCTTGGACGGACCGGGTGAGGTGTCGGAGAGCAGGGTGGCGCGCGGTTTGTAGTCCCGCGTTTACGCGGTCCGGATTGCGCGTGGCGGGCAGAGCGCGCGAAGACCGCCTGAAGGGTCTGTCGATTTATTCAGACCAAGAGCCCGCGAGGACGCGGGCGCTCCAAGTTTCGTGCGGCATCCGAATCAGACCAAGAGCCCGCGAGGACGCGGGCGCTCCAAGTTTCGTGCGGCATCCGAACTGGAGCGCCCGCGTCCTCGCGGGCTGTCTTGGTGCTGCATCGGTTAAATCGACGCGCCCTGAAGGCGGTACTACGAGTCTGGGGGCAGGTTCGGGTGTCACTGAGTCACTGAGCCCTGGCAAGCCGGTACGTGAGAGTTCTGGAAAGGTGAGAGCGGCACAGTACGGAATGGTGTGTTTATGTGTTTGGCAGTACCTGGTAAACTGATTGCGGTGAAGGACGATCCGGCGGCGGCGATACGGCGCGCCGGAACGGTCGATTTCCAGGGCTCGCGCCTGGACGTTAGCCTCGCGTTCACCCCCGAGGCGAACGTGGGTGACTGGCTGCTGGTGCACGCCGGGTTCGCCATCAGCCGACTTGACGAGGACGCCGCGCGCGAGGTCTGGGAGACGCTGAATGAAGCCGGTCTCGCGGGCGAGGCGGCCAGCGCGCCTGACGCATCCGCCCCACCCGAAGATCCCGATGATCTCGAAGATCCCGAAGATTCCGCCCCGCCGCCGCCGCGCCCCTGACCCCCAAGCCCGGTCCCCCAAGAATCAAACAGAAATCAAGGCGTGTTGAAAACAGGGCAATCCATTTCGGCGTCGCGCGTCGAAAAACTGGTGGCAGGGATCCGGGCGGGCCTGGAACGTTCCGGGCCGTTACGGGTCATGGAGGTGTGCGGGACGCACACGGTCGCGCTGCTGCGGACCGGGGTGCGGTCACTGCTGCCCGAAGGCGTGCGCCTGATCAGTGGCCCCGGTTGTCCGGTGTGTGTGACGGCGCAGGGCTACATTGATGCGGCGTGTCAGGCGGCGCAGATGCCCGGGGTGACGATCTGTACGTACGGCGACATGGTGCGTGTTCCCGGTTGTGGCGGGAGTCTGGCGGAACGGCGTGCCGCCGGTGCGCGGGTGGTCGTGGTCTACTCGGCGCGCGATGCACTGCGGTACGCCGAGGCGCACCCGGACACGACGGTGGTGTTCCTGGCCGTGGGGTTCGAGACCACGGCGCCGGCGACCGCGGCCGTGGTCCTGGACGCGGCGGCACGAGAGATCCCGAACTTTGTCGTCCTCACCAGCCACAAGCTGGTCATCCCGGCGATGCGGGCGCTGCTTTCCAGCGGCGACGTGCCGATCGACGGGTTTCTGTGTCCCGGGCACGTGAGCGTGATCATCGGCGCCTATGCCTATACTGGCGTGGCGCGCGAGTTCGGCAAGTCGTGCGTGATCGCGGGGTTCGAGCCGGCGCAGATGCTGGACGGTATTCTGCACCTGGTGCAGCAGCGTGCGACAGGTCGCGCTGAGGTCGAGAACGTGTACGGCGTCGCGGTCACCGAGGCCGGCAACCGCGTGGCGTGGCGGTTCGTCGATGATGTGTTCGAGACCGCGGACGCCGAATGGCGGGCCCTGGGTGTGATCCCTGGCAGCGGCTTGACGTTGCGTGCGGAGTTCGCACGGTTCGACGCGGCGGCACGGTTAGGGCTCGAGACACGCGGCAGTTACGAACCGGCTGGCTGCCGGTGTGGCGACGTGCTCCAGGGCCGGATCGCGCCGCAGGAGTGCCCGCTGTTCGGCCGCAGTTGCACGCCCACCAACCCAGTAGGGCCCTGCATGGTCAGCTCGGAAGGCACCTGCGCCGCGCACTACAAGTACGGCGGCGCGGTGACTGGGGTGGCGTGGGAGGCGCGGGGGCTTACCGCCCCCGAACCCCCGTCCAAGGGG
>Ga0156531_1005_pt1 | contig 15433 bp, 6 predicted proteins | sample RifOxyB3_FD_111926 | JGI IMG/M metagenome (GOLD analysis project Ga0156531, IMG submission 111926) | Lentisphaerae bacterium RIFOXYB12_FULL_65_16 | reverse complement strand
TCAACCCCGCGCCATCGCAATGACGTCCGCGCGACCTCAAGTGTGGGCGTTCAACTTGCGCGACACGCGTGCTCACTTCGGTGAGGTCTGGCGTTACGTTTCACCGATATGGCGGGTTGCGGAGAACCCGCTTTCCAGGAAGCAACCCGTGCAGTGCCCAGTCCCCCGCGACCCTCACTCAAGTTCCAGCCTCGGGATTGTGACGGGCATGCCGGAGTCGATCGACTCTTCGGCGCAGGCGGCCAGCGCGGTCGAGTAGTATGCGGACTCCGCGGCTTCACGGGGCGGGTCATTCTCGACAACGCGGCGGTAGAACTCCTGGCGCAGATTCGCATCGCCACCGCCGTGACCGCCCCCACCGTACGGTGGCATGTACTCATCCGTATGCCGCTCGCGCGAGTATGCATGTTCCACCCGGATCAGGAACCGGCCCGGGTTGTCGTAGTAGCCGTAAAGCTTGCCCTTGGTTCCGACCAACCAGAACTCGCGCGTGTACTCCGGGGTGAAATTGCACTCGTGGAACGTCGCTTTGCCGCCGTTCGCGTACGAGATGCACAGTTCGGAGTTGTCGTTCAGGTTCATCTCCTTGCTCCACACACAGAAGTCCGCCTTCTCCACCGTGGCGTCGTAGTCCATCTTGAAGGCGCGATGGTCCACCGCGTACGGGCAGTTCTTCTTCTTCTCGCAGTCACGGCAGCGCAGTTTCGGGTCCGCTTTGCCACCGTAGAAATCCATGCCACCGATGCCGTACACCTTGACCGGTTCACTGCCCATGAACCAGTTCAGCAGGTCAAGCGAGTGCGACGCCTTCTGCAGCAACAGCGATTTGTAGAACGCCTTCTGCATGCGCGGGTCGTGGAAGAAGTAGTTGCCGCCCACCGACACGTTGTCAAAGGCGTGCCCGACCTTCACGTCACCGATCACCTTCTCCTCGTGCAGGAGCTGCTTCATGCGCCGGAACACGGACACCTCGCGCAGTTCGAATCCGATCATGAAAATGCCCTTCGACTTCCGCGCCTCCAGAATGATTCCCCGCGCGTCCGCCGCCGTCTGGCAAAGCGGCTTCTCGACCATCACGTGCTTGCCGGCGCGCAGTCCGGCCAGCGTCGGCTCGACGTGGTACGGGTCGTTGGTCGCCACGATCACCGCGTCCACCTCGGGCCGGGCCAGCATCTCGTTCATGTCGGTGTGGTACGTCAACCGCACGCCCAGCTGCTTGCGCAACGGCTCCATGCGCTCCGGCTTCAAGTCGCACACCGCCACCAGTTCAAAACCCGGGTGCGCCGGCTTGTCGTACTGCTTCGCAAAGTACAGTCCCCTGCCCCCAAGCCCGATCACACCTACTCGAATAGTCTTCATGCGTCAGTCCTCATTTTTTCGTAAATCCTGGGGTGTTCAGTGTTCAGTGTTCAAGAGACCTGCACCCGGCAACACGCAACGCCCGCCGCTTGGGTGCGGTCGATCAATCAACCTAGAGCGTAAGCACGTTCTTGGCAAGGCGCAGCGCGGGTCGACCGACCGGCCTGACTTGACTTCACACTTTTCCCGGCAATCTTCAAGTCCCGAAACGTTTGCCCGACTGCAGTAAGCCGGTTCGGAACAAGGAGTTCGCACTCACAGGAGGTTCGTCGCATGGCTGCACCGTTGCGCGCGTTGCTGGTGGGGTGCGGCGGCATCTGCCGCGCCTGGCTCAACTCGACCAAGGACCGGAGCGACGTCCAGATTGTCGGTCTGGTCGATCTCAATCCGGCGAACGCCGAGAAGATCGCGACCGAGTTCGGCCTGGCTGACGCGCTGCGCACGCCCCGTCTCGCCGAAGCGCTGGAGAAACTCCGGCCGGACATCGTTTTCGACTGTACCATTCCGCTGGCGCACACCGAGGTCACCACCACGGCGCTGCAGGCAGGTTGTCACGTACTCGGCGAGAAACCGCTGGCCGACAGCATGGCCAACGCGCGCACGTCGGTGGCCGCCGCGCAAGCCACGGGCAAACTCTACGCCGTCATGCAGAACCGGCGCTACCAGGCGGCCATTCGCTCGCTGCGCCAGTTCCTGGACACCGGCGCCATCGGCCGCGTCACCACGGTGAACGCCGACTTCTACATCGGTGCCCACTTCGGCGGCTTCCGCGACCGCATGGAACACGTGCTGCTGCTGGACATGGCCATCCACTCCTTCGACCAGGGCCGTTTCATCATGAACGCCGACCCCAGGAGCGTCTTCTGCCACGAGTGGAACCCCAGCGGTTCCTGGTACGATCACCACGCCTCCGCGCAGTGCATCTTTGAGATGACCGGCGGCATCGTCTTCAACTACCGCGGCAGTTGGTGTTCCGAGGGCCTCAACACAACCTGGGAGTGCGACTGGCGCATCGTCGGCGACAAGGGCTCCGTAAGATGGGACGGCGGCGGCAATCTCCAAGCAGAGGTCGTCAAGCAGGTCAGCGGTTTCAAGGCGGAGATGGAACCGCGCCAAATTCCCGTCGAAACACCGTCCGGTATGGAAAGCGGCCACAAAGGCTGCATACTGGAATTCCTGCAATGCGTCCGCGAGGGCGGCACACCCCTGACCGTGTGCACGGACAACATCAAGAGCCTGGCCATGGTCTTTGGCGCCATCGAGAGCGCCGAGAGCGGCCGAAAGGTCAGCATCGGCGCGTGAACCAGGGCCCGGAGTCCTCGAATTGGCCACACCAGCCACTACGGAGGCATCGCTATGCGTCACGTATTCTGGGCCATGATCAGCGCCATGCCCATTTCGCTGTTGGCGACAACGACGTTCGCGGCGGATCTGAAGGCGGGCGGGTTGACACTCCAGTTGGACGATAAGGCCAACGTCACCGCCATGACAGCCGGGGGTCGTGCGCTGAAGGTCGCCCCGAGTCCGCTGGTCTCGCTTTGCGATGTGGAAAAGGGGCAGTTTGCCGCCGCTACGGTGACGGGCGACTCTTCCGGCACGAAGTGGTCTCTCGATTTCGCCGACACCAAGGTCAAGGCCGTCCTCTCCATCAGCGCCAAGGACGACGCGCTGCGCTTCTTGTGCGACCTCCAGGGCGAACCCTCACTGCCGGCGAGGGGCGTACTGTTACGTTTCACTTTCCCGTTTGACGCCACCGGCTGGCAGTGGGCCAATGACATGCAGACCTTGAGTCCGATCTCCGAGGGAAAAGTCTTTGAAAATGTCGTTCCCCTGCGGGCCTACGCAGACCTGCCCGAATGGCGCGACAAACCGGCGTTGCGGATGGGCTACTGCAACCGGAATTTCTGCACGACGCTCACGGGGCCGGCCGGCGTCTGCCTGGCCGTCCCTCTCGACCGGCCCTGCATCTTCCGCACGGCCTATGACGGAACGAACAGACGACTGGAGATGGTGTACGACTTTGCGCTATCTCCCGACACGCGCCAGCCCAACGCCGTGAGTTTCGCCTTCGATCTCTATGCCTGCGATCCGCAATGGGGATTCCGCAGCGCCCTGGCTCAATACTACAAGATGTATCCGGACTTCTTCCGCTGTTACGTCCGCGAGCAAGGGCAGTGGCAGGCCTTCAGCAAGCTCTCGGAGATTGACAACGCGAACGAGTTCTACTTCGCCCTGCAGGAAGGCGCACCCGAGCCAGAGTACGACGACAAGGTCGGCGTCCTCTCCACCATCTACTTCACCCACGCCGGCATGATGGGCAACATCCCCAACTACGATCCGGAGAAGGACCCCCTGCCGCCGTACGAGACGCAGGTTGCGGCGGTGAACGAGGCGTTCAAGCGCGAAATGAAGGTGGACGGCATCTACGACAAGGTCGGCACGATGAATGCCCAGGGCAAGCTCGACGTGCAGAAATGGTCGGTCTACGCCCACCTCCTGGCCCAGTTCAACCTCGACCCCGAGTTGCCGTGGGGGGATTTCCTGCTCAAGAAGACCCTCGCCGACACCGAGAGAATCAAGAAGCAGAAGAACGCCGACCTCGACGGTTTCTACTACGACGGGCTGACGACGGGCATCAACTACAACACGGCGCATTTCAAGACCGCCGACTCGCCATGCCTGTGGGACCCGGTGGCAAAGAAGCCGTACATCAACAATTTCTTCTCCTCGTGCGAGTTCGCCCGTGCGGTGGCGGAGCAGTTGCGGACGCGCGGCCAGATCACCATGATGAACGGGGCCGTGGGCGACAGCTTCTTTGTGGCGCCGTGGCTCGACATCTTCGGCGAGGAGACCGGCCTGCGCATCCCACGCGCGAGTTTCAACTACGTCCGCACGGTCATCTGCCACAAGCCGTTCATGACGCTGCTCAAAGGCAACTACGAGCAGAAGATCGCCCGGCCCGAGATGGAACTCTTCATGAAGCGCTGCCTGGCGTACGGCGTCTATCCCGGCTTCTTCGACTGGCCGCCCAGCGGCCTCGGTCCGGGCGGGCAGTACTGGAATCATCCGCGCTACTACGAGCGCGACCGTGACCTCTTCCGCAAGTACCAGCCGCTGTGCCGGACCCTGGCCCTGGCGGGGTGGGAGCCGGTCACCCACGCCCGCAGCTCCGCAGGGGACATCTTCGTCGAGCGTTTCGGCCCCACCCCGGACGGCATGGTTTGGCTGACACTGCTCAACGAGGACACTCGCGAGCACACGACGACACTCACTGTGGACGCCAAGGCCCTGGGGCTGGACGCCGGTGCGGTCAAGGCCGTTGACGTGGTGAGTGGGGTGCCGGTGAATATGGCCGTCCGGGAAGGCGTCCTCGCCGCAGATTTCGAGGTGCCCGCGGACGGCGTCATGGTGGTTCAACTTGCCACGCCTGGGGTCGCCGCCGGCTGGCGCGTGCGCGAGGCGCTGGAGACGTTGGACCGCGGCGTCCTGATGCGCAAGGTGGACGCGGAGAAGCCGCCGATCGCAGTTCATTGGCGGCCCTCGGGGAAAACCTACGTCCGGGAGACGGTGGACGGAAAGAACCATCTGACCTTCGCCGCCGACGAGAAATCCGGGGCAAGCTGCCGCCAGTGGGCCATGCTCTTCCAACCGAGTCCGACCGCGATCACGCTTCGAGTCCGCGCTGCCGCCGAGAACCTTGTTGGGACCAAGAAGGCCCGCGTTCGCTGCCAGTTGGCCTGGGTCACGCCCAACTACACCCACTACAAAGACGAGTTCCTCGACTTCCCGGAAGGGACGTATGGTTGGCAGGACTTCGAGTTCTCGATCAAGTCCGAGAATGCGCTGCGCTCGATTCAGTTCATCCCGCTTCTGGACAAGGGAGCCAAGGGCACGCTGAAGATCTCACGGATATCGGTCTCGGATGCCGGCCGTGAGGAATACGTTGTGAATCCCGAGTTTGAGGACTGGTACGAGCCGATTCCGGCCTCCTTGCGCGAACGTGTTGACAAGGATTTGACGGCGTTGCGGGCCGCGCTTGTTGCGCTCGAAAACGCCATGGCCCAACTGCCGGGCGGCGACAGCGGCAAATCCATCTTCGATGTCTTCGGGCAGTGCGAGGCCTTGCGCCAGTACATCGCCGGCGAGAAGGCCGAGAATGGCTGCCGCCGCGTGCTGCGCGACCTGGAGACCATCCAGCGGCATCTGGGGATGGTGGCGATCTCGGTCTTTGGCATTTCGCCGCCCGAGATCAAGGGCCGCAAGACCTCGGCCCCAGGCGATACGGTCACGTTGTCGTGCGTCGCGCCGAAGGTTGAGGGCGTGCCGACCCGGATGGAACTGTGCGCCAAGGATGCCCCGATCGCCGCGAACGCCGAGGGCGGAACCGTGACGATCCCGATGGAGGCTGCGGTCGGCTCCACGATTGAGGTGGTGGGGTTGCTGCACATCGGGTCGCCGGGCCGCGAGACGGTGGTGAACTCCACACACCCGATCTCCATCGTGCCGCCGCTGGAGGTCCGCCTGCAGAGCCAGGGCGCGGACTCGGAGACGGGCGCGGCGCGCCTGCGGGTCGTCCTGCGGAATAACCACAACGTGCCCACGACGGCCGGGTTGACGGTCAGTGCACCCGCGGGATGGCAGCTCACGGCGCCCGCGAGCCTCGAGATCCCTGCCGAGGGCGAGACGACGGCGGACGTCCAACTCGCACCTGGCGGGGCGGCGATGGCGGGGTCTATCGAGGTGGGTGTCGCTGCCAAGGCGGGCAAGGACGAGGCCAAGGCCGGGCTGGTCATGCTCTACATTCCGAAGGAGGCCAACCTCGTCAAGAACCCGAGCTTCGAGGACGGCGATGCCGGATGGCACGCATCCAATGCTGGCGCAAGCGTGGACCGGACCGTGGCCCGCAGCGGCAAGGCCTCGCTGCGGATGGAGAATCCGTCGACCGCGGACAGCCAGGCCAGCCAGAACCTGCTCCTGAACCAGAAGTCGTCCCGCGCGATTCTGGTGCGTACGTCTTCCATGGCCAAGAACGTGAGCGGCGCACCGGACAAGGGCTACTCGCTGTATGTGGACATCTACTACACCGACGGCACGTCGCTCTACGGGCGCACCCATGACTTCCAGACCGGCACGACCGCCTGGCAACTTGGCGAGCTCTACATCGAGCCTGCCAAGCCCATCAAGAACGTCAGCGTAAACCTCCTCCTGCGCGGCAAGGCCGGAACCGTCTGGTTCGACGACGTGGCAGTGATGGAGGATCCCAGGCGCAAGGGGAATATCGCGCCCGAGGCGAGGGTGACAGTGGACCGCAACTATGCCGGCTACGATCCCTCCCCGATCAACGATGGGGTGACCCAAGGCGAAGGCCTGCACTGGACGAAAGAGGCCTGGGCGTCGGCGGACGAGGCCCAAGACCACTTCATCGTGTTGACGTTCGGCCAGCCCCGCGCCATCGGCCGGGCCGTCGTCTACTGGTCCTTGGACGCGGGAGTGCCGCGCACGTCGCAGGAGGTGCAGTTCCAGGTCCCGGAGGGGGACGGCTGGAAGACGGTGGCCGTGGCCACCAACGCCGGCTTGACCCCGCAGACTGAGATCCGGCTCGATGCACCGGTCACGTGCGACCGTTTCCGCTTGCTGCAGCCCCAGGGCAAGGGCTCGCCGGAGAGAAGGAACCTGATGTGGGTCAGGGAGGTGGAGCTTTTTCCGGCTCCGTGAGTCACTCACCCCTGCCGCCCCGTGGATGGCTACCGTCTTCGCCGCTGCTCCGGGCCCGGCACGCGACTGGCTGGCGAGCCGCGCGTGCCCCGTGGCCAGCGCCCCGGACCGCGCGCCGGCGCAGACCTTGCGGACCGACGCAAAGAGTGCTATAACGTTGCGCGGCCTGAGGCGATGCGGTTGCCGCGGAGGCAGCGTGCTGCAACCGGTTGCCTGGGCGGATTCGGCACAGGACGGAAGACCCACAGAGCACGGATGAACACCAACGTCCCCATCCTCCTGATTGCAGGACTGATCTTCCCGATCATCAGCCTCCTTAGCGGCATCGCATCTCTCGTGCACCGGTGGCGGCACGGGAGGCACGCCTCGCCGGTGTTCGTCCCATTTGTCGGACCGATCCTGCTCACCTGCTGGGTCGTGCAGGCTCACGAACCGCTCTGGCTCATCCCTGTGGTCTGGATCCTCGACATCGGGACACTGGCGTTCCTGGCGATCACCCCGAGGCTCATCGCGGAGTGGTGGCGCGTGTCCTCGTTCACCCGCGTCCTCTCGCTGCACGGCACCCAGGATATCCAGAGCGCGCTCATCTCTCTCCACTCGACGGGGCACTATGTCCTCATGAAGTCCTGGAAGCGCACTCCGGCCGCCCCCGGCATCGTCAGCCTCGGCGAACCTGGCACGTACACGTGCATCGACACAGGCTATGCCCTGACATCCTTCCACGGCCTGCAGCGGACCCTCCGCAGAACCGAGGACGGGACCTACACCGTCGAGGAAGACCAACCGCCCAGGGAAGAACTGGCCCCGTACTCGATTTGCGGCTGGCGAATGACGACGCAGGACTGGGGCAGACGATGACTTGGTGCGGCCCGCCGCCCCCGGTAGATTGCTGAACCCGCAATACGAACACGAACCGGAGAAGGGCCAATGATTCGGCCAGTGGCTCGATCTGGCCTTCTACCAGCTCATCCTCGAAACCCCGGTGGCGCCTGTTGACGGCTGACTCGGGACCGATGGCGGATGGAGAGCCACGTCTTCCCCTGCCTGTTCGCGCGGCATGACGTCCATCCGGCACGCATCCTGCCCGTGGCGGATCCAGAGGCAGCACATCGGAACCGCCAGCCGCGTGCCTCGGGGGCACACCGTGGCGCTGTGCCAAGGATGAATTGACATACATAAGTCATACTGCATATTATGCTCCCATGAGAATGACTTTATCCATACCTGACGCCGTTGCCCACCGGTTCCAAGTGGCAGTACCGCCACGGCAACGGTCACGCCTTGTCGCCCGCCTGCTGGAGAATGTCCTGAAGAAGCACGAGGATTCGCTTGCCGCGGCATGCCGGGCAGCCAATCGCGACAAGGCACTCGAACGTGAGATTGACGATTGGCAATCCTTTGACGATGAGGTGGCTGAGTGAGCGGTCCTGCCGTTGCACGCGGTGAGGTCTGGTGGGTGTCTCTCGACCCGACGCAGGGTTCCGAAATCAGGAAGACCAGACCGTGTGTCGTGCTCACGCACGACACACTCAACCGACTCCGCCGGACTGTCGTCGTGATTCCCCTGTCCGCAACGGCCAGACCCCACCCTCCGATTACCGTTCCCGTCACCTGTCAAGGCCAGCCGGCGGTGGCCGCGATTGACCAGATCCGGGCAGTAGCAAAACACCGACTGAAGTCAAAGGTCGAGACCATGACGCGGTCCGATCTGGACACCATCGGCAGAGCGATCTCAACCATCCTTGAGATTCGATAGTGCTCCTCCGCCAGAAGTCACCCCGCAATTGGCGACGCTTTGTGCAATTGAGGGTCGGCGTCCCGTTTTGTCGCCAACGGCGACGGAAGACACACCCAGATGCCGCTCGGACGGTGGAATTGTCGGGTCATTTCTGGCGACCGAGCACTGGGAACACCCTGCAACGTGCCATTGCTGGCTGCCTCGCGTTCCATCGAAGATCAGAGCGACGGCCTTCTGACCACCCTGGACTTCGCGGCCAAGAAACTGCCCGCTCCACGAGTGCGCTCACCCCCGTAGCGACCGGACGCGGTCCGGGCTCGCGGCCAGGTCGCGCGAGTAGGCGGCGGCGCGCTGCAGGTCGAGCAGGATGTGGTCGGCCGAGCCGAGGTGGCTGTGGCTCGTACCCTCGCCGTCGACATCGTAGCGCCGCGTCACCCAGTCCTGGCGCAGCGCAGTGAGCATCTCCGCGTCACGTTCCGCGACGCAACCGAGCAGGTCCTTGGCGAACTCCGTATCTTTTCCGAGCCGTTCCTTTGCGGCGAACAGGACGTTCACGCGCCAGCAGAGGTGCTCCTGGTAGCGGAGGCTGACATCCAGCGCCCGGAAGTCCGCCAGGTTCTTGCGCACCGTCGGGGCACACTCAAGCACTTGCGCCCGCAGCCGTGTGAACGGCGGCGCGGCCGGCAGCGGGTTAGTGAGGGCCGCCTTCAACTCTTCATCCGTGCGCCAGAGCACGGGCAGGAACGGGCCCTTCCACGCCGCCGAGCAACCGCGGCGCGGTACGGCAAACGCGTACAGCGCGCTGAACAGGTCTGCCCAGCGCTCGTCCCACGCGGTGCCGTAGTGCCGCTCGACAAAACGCCGCCACGTCTCGGCGCGCGCGACATTGCGGCCCTCCTGCAGCGCGACCGCGCTGAACGCCAGCCCGCCGAACTCCGTGCCGGCCACGTACCGACCCGGGACCCAGTTCGTCACCAGGACGCCCAGAACCTTGGGGTCGGTGAGACCGCGGTAGACCTCGGCGTAGGCGTCAATGTTCACCAATTGCTCGCGCCCCACGCGCGGCCCCCACTTGCACCACACGTACGCCGGGCCGCCGATCAGACGCAGCCCCTGCGCCAGCGCCTTCTCGGCGCGCTGCTGAATCGGCGCCGAGTCTTCCGTCCAATAGTCCCAGTCGTACAGGATGATGTCCTTGTTCAGGCGGTCGAGGGCGCCCTCCTCGCTGGCGCGGCCCACCACGTGATCGGCCCAGATGATGAACTCCTTGCCGTTGCTCTTGCACAGCTCGCACAGACGGTTGATGTACTCCGCCCACACCACGCCGCGCGAACTCTTCGCAATCGCCTCACGTGTCATGACCGCACCGCCCCAGTTCACCTCGTCGCAACCGCCGTGCAGGTACGGACAGGTGAAAATCGCGGCCGTCTCACGGTACAGATCGGCCATGAGCTGCAATGTCTTCGGGTGCACCGGTATCACGCCGTTGAACGAGGCGTGCCGTTTGTCCTCCAAGTCGCGGTCCACGAGGTCAGCGTACTGCGGCACGGCTGTGATGTACTGCGTGTGCCCGAACGACTCGATCTCGGGAATGAGCATCACGCCCTTCGCGTCGCCGTAAGCCACCAGCTCGCGCATCTCCGCGACGGACAACGCGTTCGGGTGCGTCACCAGTTCCGGATGACTCTCGAACCGCATCGCGCAGCCCTGATCGTCCGTCAACCGGAACACGATCGCGTTCAGGCCCCACTCCGCGCACAGCTCGATCGTGCGCCGGTAGTGCGAACTCCGCTCGACCAACCGTGCCGCATCCAGCATCCAACCGCGCAACTGCATGACTCTGCCTGTGTTCGACATTCCGTCTTCCTCCACGATGAGAACCTAAGTGAGAGGTACCAGGGTTCGGGGTTCGGGGTTCGGGGTTCGGGGTTCGGGCGGGACGTTGTCAGGGTGTTGAGTTGCTGAGCTGCCGGGGGGGCGCCACCCAACACCCCAACAACCCGACTTTCTTCCTCCGCGCTCCGAGCTCCGCGCTTCCTCATTCCGCGGCCATGCAGGTGACCTTGCCGTCCATGGTGCAAAGATACAGGCGGCCGTTGGCCGCGGCCATCCCATCCCAGACGGGTGGCGAAACCAGCGGCCATTCCGCCAGCTTGGCGCCGTCAGCGGCGCCAACAGCCCACAGCGCCCCGCCGGCTTTCCCTTCAATGGCGTTTTCGTACGCCGTCAGTTGCACCTGGAATTCAGGTTCAGCAGCGCGGCGCACGGCGTCGTCTTCGTTGAGCAGGTCCGGCGGTCCGGCGATGAACAAACGCTTTTCCTCCGCCGTCCTGCCGGTGAGCACCATGGCCCGAACCAGCAGCGGCACGTCGACGGTCCACGTGTGCTTGACCAGGAACTCGCCGTCACCACTCTTGGCCTGACACCGCAATCCGCCACCGAGCTTTCCGTTCACCGGTTTCGCGCCCGCAAGGACGCCATGGTTGCCGGCCCCGGAAGCGTCCGCGGCAGCTCCATCATCAAAAGATAGACAGAGCACCAGTTCCGGCTCTTGCTTTGGCGCCGCCTCGGGATTGGCGCTGTGCGCACGGATCTCCTCGACACTCAGCGCCCGGTGATAGACACGGACCTCGTCGATGACGCCGGATAAACCGAACGGCGGCAGGTACTCCGCCACGCTGCCGCCGTCGTCCACCCCGATCTCCATGGGCTGAGTCGGCGTCTTGGGAATGAGGGGCACGCCGTCCGTGGTGCCCACAACCTCGCCGTTCACAAGAACGCGGAGCTGTCCTTCGGCGGTCAGCACGCCCGCGAGATGTGTCCACTTGGCCGCCACCGGTTTCGAACCCACGGCCTCGTACAGTTCGGACTCCGCGCGGATCGCAAACCGCGGTCGCCCGTTCTGCAGGTAGAGGCTGTAACCCTGAACCGGCCCGCCGCGCGCCAGGATGACGCCGGAGAAGGGCTTCGCCGCATTCACCCACGCCTCGACCGTCAACGGCCGGTTGGCCGGGTCGAGGCTCTTTGAGTTGCGAACCTTGACGTGCGGGCCGGTGCCCTTGGTGGTCTCCGTGTCGACCACCGGCGGCTCTGTCGGGGCGGCGAACAGATGGTATTCCAGCGGCGTTGTCCACCGGTAATAGTTGGGCTTGCGCCCGAACCCGTACACCGTGGTGTCGCCTACCGCGAGAATACGACCGCCAGGGACAACCTTGCCGCTGAGGTAGTAGCCGTTCCAGCCGCTGGTGAAGGTGCGCCCGTAAAGCCAGTAGGAACGGTGCCACCAGGCCCCGTCCAGGAAACCGGTGGGTGAGAATAGGTGCCGCCCCTCGCCCTGCTGGTCCGCGGCGACCTCGAAGCGGTCTGCTGAACACGGCGCCAGGCGCCGGCGCTGCCCTTGGAAGTCGAACTGCTGCGAGCGCATGTAGATCAAAGCCCCATCGGTACTGAGCACGTCGGGCAGCGCCACCGGCATGTTGAGCCACTTGACGTCCGACTGCAGGTCATCGCCGGTTTCCGGGTCGCGATCGTCGAGCACGACCTCAGCCAGCTTCCGCCCCGTTGCGGGGTCGAGCTTGAGCAGGCGCAGACCGCCGTCGAGGAACATGGATCGTCCGGCCACGTAGTAGACCGCCGCCTCAGCCGGGCCCGCCGCTGGAGCGCAGACCAGGACACTGCCCGAGACGGGCCATACCGATTCAAGCTGTTCGTAGGCCATCAGGCGCCGGTCGACCGGGGCGGCGCGGAACCGCCAGACCCGTTCACCGTCCGCAGCGCGGAGACAGTAAACCCAGCCGTCCGCGCAGCCGAAGATGCAGAGCGAGGGGTCAGGTTTCGGGGTTCGGAGTTCAGTGGGGCGGGCTTCGGTTCTCTCCGTCTGCGCCTTGGATGATACGATTGTGGGCGGAGAATCGATTCGACCACCGGCGGTGAACGTCCAGGCAGATTCGCCGGTGTTCGCGTCCAAGGCGTGGAGCGTGTGGCGATCCACCTGGGCCACGAACACCTTGCCCGCGGCAATGACGGGTGCCGTGAGCTTGCCACCCAATTGCGCCTGCCATGTCGGTTTCAGATCGCCCTGCACCGCGGTAGGCGTCTGCCCCCGCCTCGCCGTATCCCCCCTGTATGTCGGCCAGTCGCCGTTGGGTCCCTGAACCCCGAACCCCGCCCCCTGAACACTCCCCCACGCCGGCCCCTTCTCCAGGCGATCCTCGTCGGGAATGACGGCTGGCACCGCGCGACCGGCTGAAGCAGCGGCCAGCGCGTTGAACCCGGACAGCTTCGACTCGCTGTAGCAGACGCAGGAGTGGGGCGGCGTGTAGATCAGGCCATTGGCGGGCATGATGCCGTACATGCACCCGCCCCGCACCCAGTCGTGAATCTGCCAGTGCTTGGCGACCGGGTCGATAAACTCGATGCCGGTCCGGGACACCATGAAGTAACGGTCGGTCGCCTTGCCGCGGTGACAACGGTGGTGGAACCAGTAATTCTTCACATCGGCGTCGAACCGACTCTTCTCCTCGCCGGTTCGCAGGTCTCTGCCGATGAACGTCCCCGGAAACCCGCCACTGGAGACGCCGCCGCACCACACCATACCGCCGATCACGAAAAGGTCTTCGGGCGAGCTGTATCCCGACGGCGGATGCTCTCCAGTCCACAGTACGCGCCCTGTGTCGGCGTCCAGCGCGGTTAGTGTATCCGGCTTGACCGCACCGCCGGACGATTTCACCTTGCCGGACTCTTCCCCGCCCGCGAACAGAACGATGCCGTCCTGCACCAGAAGCGTGGGCGCAAAGAACGACATGAGCGGCTTGGCCACGACGACGGGATCTGACTGCCAGCGTGGCTTGCCGTCGGTACGATTCAGACATACAACGCGCTCTCCGTCGTGAAAGAAAATCCGGCTCTGGTCCGCCGTCAGCGTCAGAGGGACCACACTCGCTTCGTGCTGCCACGCCAGCGCGCCGTCCGCCACCTGCGAGGCCACGACCCGCACCGTCTTGCCCGTCCACCACGGCGCATTGACCTTACTGCGCTCCCGGTATTTCTCCAGGTCCGGGGTGGGGTCGACGACAGCCAGCAGCAGTCCGTCCGACACGAGCAGTTCCTCGGCGGCGCGAGTGTCCTCAAACACTCGCCGCACCTCACCCGTTGCCGCGTCGAGTGCGGTGACGGGAACGTCAATGCCCAGAGTCACGAACACCGTGTCGGCCGAGGCAACGAGGCGCCTGGGAAGTTGTGCCGGGCCACTCTTCAACTGCCAGAAGCGGGTCTGCCATTCGTCAATCGCGCGCTTCCACAGCACGGTCCCGTTGAAAGCGTCACGCGCCACCAGCGACCAGTGGGAGGGAGTCGCCAGACTGGCCGCCAAACCCTCGTCAACAATGCAGAAGACTCGCCCGCCGGCTGAAACCAGCGCACTCATGCTGGCCAGATTGTCATGATGCCGCGCCCATTGCGGACTCCCGACCCACTGCAGGTGTCGCGGCGGCCCGACCACGGTGTCGTGCGCCACGGCGTTGTTCGTCGAGTCGTGCAGGTAGTGGCTCCACTCGTCGATGTCCGACGGGCGCGATTTGACCGTCTTCACCCACTCGCCACCGTGTTTGATGTACGCCACGCCGTTCGGGACAAGCACGCGTATGACTTCCGACGTGGGAATGGAACTTGAATCGTCGCAGACAACCAAATTCACAAGGTTGTCCACAAAGGGTAGCGCAGGGGGACAGAGGCGATCGATCGTGACCGGACCGTAGGTGCCCAGTGCCTGGATCCGCGTCCGCGCCGCCGCGACGTTGGCAGCAGCCGCGTCAAGCCCGCAGACCGCAAAACTCTCGCCGGCGCGCAAGGCCGCAGTGAGCTGACCATCGCCGCACCCGATGTGGACGACAAGACCGCCCCGAACCCCGGTGACGTCCAGGATCCGCCGCGCCTGCTCTGCGGGTTCAGCAGCCGCGAAACTCGTCGCGGCCCAGGCCAGACAGACCACGGCGGCGCGGATGACTTCTCTCATGGTTGTTCCTCGGTCAGCGTGTTGTGTTCTCACGTTCGCCGCTTGACGCCAAGACTATACCACCGCCGACCACACACCGAAAGACGATGGCAACGCGTCAGGTAATGCGTCAGTGGCGGGTGCTGGGCTGGGGGGGGCTCGCCAAAGTGGCGGGACCGGCTCGGTCCCGCGGGTGTCGGAGCGAGCCGCTCCGACCACTTTAGACGCCAGCCCCGGTCAACCTTCGACCCTATCTCCACCCGCCACTGACGCGTTGCCCCCACCCTCGCCGTTAACTTGCGCCGCCGCCCAACTCGCCTATAGTTTGATCTGTCGTGAACGGAAGATGGAACCGCATCACCGGAACACCGCCTGCAACGGCCGCACGTCGGCAACGGAGGGATGCCGTGAGTCGAACTAGTGCTCGTCCGCCACAAGTTCCCCCGCAATTCTGGACTATGGACTATGGACAATGGACCATGGTCCATGCTCCAGCGCCTCACGTTGCGTCAGGTTGCGCTGCTCTGCCAGCATTGCGCGCAATTGCTAGAGACAAAGATGGGGAGATTAAGATGGGGAGACGAAGATGGGAGACCGAAATCTGGTCTTTGTCTCAAATCTTTGTCTCT
>Ga0156531_1346_pt1 | contig 15621 bp, 11 predicted proteins | sample RifOxyB3_FD_111926 | JGI IMG/M metagenome (GOLD analysis project Ga0156531, IMG submission 111926) | Lentisphaerae bacterium RIFOXYB12_FULL_65_16 | reverse complement strand
CAACCTGACGCAACGTGAGGCGCTGGAGCATGGACCATGGTCCATTGTCCATAGTCCAGAATTGCGGGGGAACTTGTGGCGGACGAGCACTAGGTTCTCGTTCGCGGCCATCACCGTTCACCGGACGAATCTCCGCGGTACGCCGCCCGGCCTCCGGGCGGCACCCCCAGAAGGCGGGCGGAGGGCCGCCCGCGGTACTTCGGAAGTGGTCATCCTCTGACAACCTTAGCAGCATTGGGGGGCTTTCAAGTGAACGCCAGGGAGCAGAGTCGACGCCGTCGAGTCATGCGGGCGGGTCTCGGCGGCTGCGGACCCAATTCACGACGGCGACCACCGCAATCACGCCCACCATGATCGCCAGCTTCACGAACGCCCGGCGATACGCACCACCGATCAGTTCCGGCGCCACGAACGCGCCCATGATAACGACAACGACAACCACCATCATCCATTCCGGATTGGGTCGGCCATTCATGGTCATGGGTCACCTCGCTTTCGCCACCTCCGGAAAGCACACGGAGGCTGTGCTGCCGGTGATTGATGACGGTCGCATACCGTAGCCGTTCGAGCAAGAATTGCTCTCCTCAGAGCACCGTTGCCGCCCGATGGCACTATAGTGTCGGTCGCCGGTTCGGGCGGCAAACATCACGACAGGGCGGATCAGGATTTGGCTGACATGATCAATGGCGAACCCCACACGCTTCCGGAGAGCGACTTCACCGTCGTCGGCGCATCCTTTGCGGGAAGCCTCCTCGCGTCGAAACTGGCCCGACACGGCAGCGTGCTCCTCGTCGACAGACGCCAACCCGGCACGCGTCTGAAATGCGCCGGGGGGATCAGGGCGCAAGAGTTCGAGAGCCTCGAGGTCGACATCCCCCACGCCAAGACCAGCACCATCATCCTGGCCTCAAGGAACTGGACGACACGCGTCAAGTACCCGTATGTTGTGACCGACAGGCGGGAACTCGACGCCGCTGTCCTGGCCAAGGCCGTCGCGGCCGGCGCGGTCTTCCGGAAGGCCGAATACCTCTCGCACTCGCCCGACAGGAACTCGGCGGATTTCCGCTGCGACGGCGAGACTCAGGAGCACCGCTACAGGAAGCTGATCCTGGCCAAAGGGTATATCTTCAGGCCGGGCGTGAAGTTCTACGACACCAGCTATGTTGAGATCGTCGAGACCGAGAGCCGGTACGGCGACGCCCTCTACTTCAGGTTCCATGACGAGAGAATGGGATACAGTTGGATATTCCCGCTGCCCGGCGGCAGGATCAACATTGGCACCGGCTCTCTGCGCGGGAGTTCAGTCTCGCCGGCAGATTTCAAGCGGTTCAAGGAACAGGAGAAGGTCGATGGTCCCGTCATCTGCAGAGGTGGCGGGATCATTCCCCTGGTCCCGGTCAAGTCGGTCATGAACGGCAACGTCTTCCTGTTCGGCGATTCGGCCGGAATGGTGTATCCGCCGAACGGCGAAGGCCTCAGGCACATCACCCACATGAGCGGGAAATGGGCCGACTGCATCGCCCACGGCAAGAACCTGAACGTGCGCTGGCTCGCCTCCCGCACCTTCGCCATGTTTGATTCGGGGTCGATCGCCATGAAGATTCTCGCGTTCATGGAGAGACGACTCGGGATCATGCTCTATCCGCAGCTCTGCCGCCTCGCCACCAAACTGCTCGCCATCCTCAGGGGCTGACCGTCACGCGTCGTGTGCACCGGCAGTACGGGCGCGGGAAAAACCACCCTGATGTATACCATGCTCCAGGAACTCGATCGCCAGGAACGCAACATCACGACGGTCGAAGACCCGATCGAGTATTCCTTCGATGACATCTCGCAGGTTGCCGTCAATGCCAGCGTCGGGCTGACTTTTTCCCGTGCGCTGCGCTCCATCCTCAGGCAGGCTCCGGATGCGGTTCACAGCACCACACGACCTGCGGGCCGTCATCACCCGAGCAAGCGGATCAGCACCATGACGCCGCCGCCAACCAGCGCTGAGGCGGGAATGGTGACGAACCAGGCGACGACCATCCGGCCGCCCACTTCCCAATGCACCGCCGAAAACCGTTTCGATGCGCCCACGCCCAGAACGGATGAGGAAATCACCTGCGTGGTGCTGATCGGCGCCCCGGCCCAGGACGCGATCATGATCACCGCCGTGGTCGCCGTCTGTGCCGCGAAACCATGGACCGGCTCCATCTTGAAGATCTTCTGCCCCATGGTCTTGATGATCTTCCATCCGCCCGACATCGTTCCGGCGCCCATTGCCCCCGCACAGGCGACCTTCACCCAGAACGGCACCACGAGTTCCGGAATCTGGTGGAATATGACCAGCGCCAGGGTGATGATACCCATGGTCTTCTGAGCGTCGTTCAGGCCGTGACTCAGCGCCATGAACCCGGAGGTCAGGATCTGCAGGCGCTTGAACGCCGTATTGGTGGGTCGGTACCGGAACGACCGCGTGGCGTGGGCTATGCCCACCATGAGCACATAACCGGCGAGGAATCCACCCAGAGGCGACAGGAACAGAGGCAGGATCACCTTCTTCAGGATCGGGCCGATCTGCAGGCAGTCCCAACCGCTGGTGACGATCGCTGCCCCCATCAGGCCGCCGACCAACGCGTGCGACGACGACGAAGGCATCCCAAGCCACCAGGTCAGAACATTCCACAGAATCGCCCCGATCAGCGCCGCCAGCAGCAACGTCCTGCACCCGAGAATCATCTCGAGATTGATGATGCCTTTGCCCATGGTTTCCGCCACGCTGGTGCCCAGGAACGCACCGAGGAAATTGAGCAGTACCGCCATGATCACGGCCGCCTTTGGCGACATGACGCGCGTCGAGATGACCGGCGCGATGGCGTTGGCCGCGTCATGCGCGCCGTTGGTGTAATCGAACACCAGCGCCACCAGGACGATGACAATAAGGAGCAGGGGTATGTCAGGCATACTTCACGCTGATCCTTTCGATGACCTTGGCCAGCGCCTCGACCTTCTCCAGCGCCTGCTCCAGGCGGTCAATGACCGCCGTCCATTTCACGATTTCCAGCACGTCGGCGGGGCTGTTCAGGGGTTTCTCGTACAACTCCCCCGTCGCGACCAGCAGCAATGCCGCGGACTCCGCACCCGCCTTGCGCACCGCCTGCAGGTGCGTCTCCACCTGCTGCCGCCGGTCCAGCAATGGCAGCGTGGCGCCAAGATTGGCCATCTGCGCTTTCAGGTCGCGCGCCAGCTCCCCGGCACTCGCCGGAACCGTGCTGAAGGTGTAGCCCCCAGCCCGGGCCGCCACCAGACGGATCGCGTTCATCACGTCCTCCTGCGCCAGAACCAGCCCGTGGATATCCTCGCGGTCAAGCGGCGTGATGAAGGCACGGGACATCTGCAGAAAGATGTCCAGCAGCAGGATGTTCGCCTCTTCCTCCAGGCGGTTGATGGTGCGACAGGCATTGACCGCCGCCGCGCGGCTGCCGAAAACGGCATCCAACTGCCCGGCCGCGTCCAGGATCAACGCGTGCTGTTTCTGGAACAGCTCGAAAAACTTGACTTCCCGGGGGAACAGACTGAATGCCATGTGTGCCTACTCCCTGACGTTGTGGGACCATCGCAGACAGCGGATTAGCGAACGGCGTTCCGGCCGCAGCCAAGACGATAGCATCGTGTCGTGAGGCCGCAAGACTCGCGCCGGAATTCCGGCACGACGTCAGCGTGCCCCGGGCCGCCGCGGCCCGATCTCCGCGGGGACAGGTTTCCGCGGGGACAGACCTGCTTTGGCGAGCTCAGTTACGCGGTCCGGACCGTTCGGACAGGGGAACCTCTTCACACACCTGCTCGCAACAGCAGCGTCGGTCCCCCCCGGACTGCTACGGGTAATGCGTCAGCGCCCCCGGCCGGCAGACCGGCCGATCATACCTACGTGTTACTCGCTTCGGTCCGGGGCATTCTGGCAAAGTGGCGGGACCGGCTCGGTCACGCAACCGCCGGAGCGAGCCGCTCCGGCCACTTTACCGCGCCCCGCGAGTAACACCAACCTATGACCGGCCGGTCCGCCGGCCGGGACGGGCTGACGCATTACTGCTACGGTCCGGGCGGGGGTTGCGTTCGCGCATCGTTGTGCTAGGTTGCCGGCATGAAGCGAACCCGACTCCATCGGAACGTCCGCCGCGTGGTCGAGCAGATCGTCGAACTGGTTCACCCGCTACGGGTCGTCCTGTTCGGGTCGGCGGCGACCGGGAAGGCGACGCCGGACAGCGACCTCGACTTCCTTGTCGTAGTCTCGGAAGACCGCGAAGCAGACCAGGTTGTGGACCTCCTCAACACGGGCATCCGGCCCCGGCCCATGCCGTGCGACTTCATTGTCGTTACGCCCTCCGTGCTGCGGAAACACGGCAAGACTACGGGGCTCATTTACCGCGAGATCATCGAGCATGGCAGGGAAGTCTATGCCGGCTGACGATACCCACGTTGGTTCGCCGCGGGATTGGCTGCGGAATGCGCAGTCCAGGCGCCGCTCTTTCCGTGACCCGAACGCACCGTTAATAGGCCTTGCGTCTGGGGCGGAACGCCGTCGACTGGGCCACCGCACACCTTGACCAGACGCCGTGACGAGCACGATCGGTACGATGAGGTATGCCGTCGGTGCGTGCTGCAGGCTAGACCCCGTTGCCAAAGGTCCGGGGATCGGCCTGCAAGGCCGACACTACAGCCGATCGTGAGCTTGCGTTCATCGCTGTAGTGGCCGCGTTGCACGCGGCTCTTGGGCTTTTGCAGCGGGGTCAGGCTAGCGCGCGCTGAAGGGAGGCGTCAACGGCACCCGCAGTTCCGGAACCAACGCCAGCTTTCTGCCCGCCATACACAAGGAGGACGCAGCATGCGTATGAACACCGGATTGGCGCAACTCGGACTGACCTGCTGCCTGTTTGCGACGCTGGCGCCCTGCCCTGCGCAGTCCGCAACCTACTACGTGGCGCCCGGGGGCAGCGATGCCAACACGGGCCTGGGCGCGAAAGACACCGAGACCCTCAAGACCATTCAGGCAGCCGTGGACAAGGCCCAGCCTGGCGAAACCATCTTGGTGCGAGGCGGCACCTACCGCGAGACGGTCGTCTTCCCGCGCAGCGGTGCGGCGGACAAGCCCATCACGGTCAAGCCGTACAAGGACGAGAAGGTCGTCGTCACCGGCTGCGACCCGGTCAGCGGCTGGACCGTGCACGACGCCGCTAAGGGCATCTGGAAAGCGCCCATGCCGTGGACGCTCGGGCTCGGCCGCAACCAGGTGTTCGTCAATGGTGCGGTGATGATCGAAGCGCGCCACCCGAACACGCCCGCGCCGGGGCTCGAGATGTACGTCTCGGGGCTCTCGCCGCTCTGGCCGACGTTCGGCGAGTTCTCGATCCCGAAAGAGACCGGCAAGGAACAGCCGGGGCGGATCGTCAGCAAGCTTCTCGACGGCCAACCGGACGACTACTGGAAGGGCGCCTGCTACTACGGCGTGCACTACGAAGGCTGGAGTTCGCAGACCGGCGTCATCGAGAGCTCAAAGGCGGGCGAGTTCATGGTCGGCGACCGCACGCGCACCTGGTGGTTCACCGGGAAACACGCCGGCATCGAGGACGGCCGCGGCATGATCGTCGGGCACATGAACGCGCTCGACCAACCCGGCGAGTGGCACCGGCAGGACAACACGCTGTACCTGATCCCGCCCGCTGGCGTCGACCCGGCGACGGCAGCCGTCGACGCGAAGAAACGTCAACTCGCATTCGACCTCAGCGGCCGCGAACACATCCGCATCTCCGGGCTGGACATCCACGCCGCGTCGATGCGCCTGCAGGACGCGGCGTACTGCGTCGTGGACGGCTGCCGCCTCGATTACATCTCGCACTTCACGCGCTTCTACGACATCGGCCAGATCGAGAACGGCCGCGACACGATCAAGTCGGGCGAGACTGGCATCTTCATCGGCGGGCACGACAACGCGTTCCTGAACTGCAGTGTACGCATCAGCGCCGGGACCGGTTTCTACGTGCGCGGCTACCACCACACCAGCCACAACTGCCTGATCGACGAAGTCAGCTACACCAGCCACTACCTGAACGCCATCACCGACGCGGTATCCGACTTCAACGACTACGAGAACTTCCTCGTCGGTGGGCACGTGATTACATTCAACACCATGCGCAACGCCGGCCGCCACTTCTTCAACTTCTACGGCAACGGCCCGAGCACCGCGTCGCGCGACCGCGGTCCCATGGACTACATGGCGACGCTGCTCGCGCACAACCACTTGTACAACGGCATGCTGCAGACTCGCGACGCCGGATTCCTCACCAGCTACTACGCGAGTGGCGGCACGCTCGACGACCTGCGCTCGCAGGTCGCCTACAACGTCCTGCACGACTGCTACGACATCGCCGGTATCCGTTGGGGCGTCATCGGCATGATCTACCTCGACAACGGCTCGCGCGACGTGGACGTACACCACAACCTGCTCTGGGCCGCGCCCGGCTCGCACCAGCGCGCGCTGTGGTTCAACCCGCCCAACACCAACATCGGACACCACGACAACGTATTCCACGGCCTGTTCACCCGCACATGTGCGGAACTCACACCGGACGACTTCCCGAACGGCAAGCCGTTCCGGTTCGGCCACGATTTCGAGGACCCGCCCCCCCTGCCCCAATGGCCGCAACTGGACTCGTCCCCGATCGGGGCGGAGAGTTGTACCGTGCAGCCCGGCGGCGTTGCGAAGATCGCAACCGGCCTCACCAACCTGAAGGATGGCGATTCGTTCTCGCTCGGCGACATCGACTTTGGCCAGGGCTGGCAGTCCATCGTCATGCGCTTCGCCAGCGACGTGAAAGAGATGAACACCGACCGTTCGCAACGCGCGGGGCCGCGGCACTTGAAGGCCACCGACCCGCTGGCGCTCGAGGCGCGCGACCGCAACGGCGGCGAAGGCCTGACGCAGGTCTGGACCGTGTTCCGCGCCGCCAACGGCGGGTGGATGCGTTTCGACAAGGTGCCGCTGGGCGACGGGTACCGGCGTTTCCGTGCCATCTACGGCACCACCAGCGCCCTGCCCCGGCGCATTGAAGTGCACCTGGACGCGAAGGACGGTCCGCTGGTCGGCACAGCGCCGCTCGAGCAGACCGACATTCCGCGGCGCGGCTCGATCCAGACGTTCAAGGAAGCGGTCGGCGACATCACCGACACGGCCACCGGCACGCGCGACGTGTACTTCGTCTTCGTTTCGGACGACGGCAAGCCGGTCGCCGAGTTCGAGTACTTCCGGTTCGAGCGCTGCCGCGGCCGAATCGAGCTGCAGAAGAACGACGTGCGGCTCGAATTGCGCCTCGGCAGCAAGGACGGCGAACGCATCGGCGAGTTCTTCCCGCGTTGCACCGGCGGGGATGCGGAGTTCAGGCAGATGGTCGCGAAACTCGAGCCTGCACAGGGCCTGCAGCCGCTGTTCGTCGTGGTCCGCTCCGCCCTGCCCGGCCCCATCGGCGCCATCGCTGGGTTCAGCCTGCAGAAGGCCCATCAACCGGTGGACTGGACCGGGATCGGCATCGAACCGCGTCGGCGCATGCTGGGCCTGGGCGGCTACGTCTTCCCCGAGCCCACGAACCGGCCCTGCGCCAAGCCGGCGGACCAATACGCGCAGGCCACCGCGTCCCGGCCCTCCTGCCGCGCGACGCGCCTCGCGTCCCGGCCCGTCCTCGACGGGGACCTCAGCGAGTGGACCGGCCGCGCCCTGCCGCTGACGCAGTCACTCGAGGGCGGGGCGTTCCCCGAGTCGCCGAGTCTGGTCTGGTTCGGCTACGACGACGAGGCGCTCTACGTGGCGGCGAAGAATCCGCTCGGCGGCGCCAAGCCCGGGAACGTCGCCAGTCACCGCTGGCGCGACACCGACGCGATGGAAATCGTACTGCAGGACGCTGGCGCCACACCGCCCGGGCCGATCATCAGCCTGCACGGCTGGCCGGACGGTTACTGCCGCAGTCCCGAGCAGGCCGGTGTTCCCGCCGACGTCGCACGCCGGCTCGGTGCCGCGGTGACGTACAAAGCGGCCGTCGGAGCGGACGCCTGGACGTGCGAGTGGCGCATCCCGTTTGCGGCCTGCGCGTTCACGCCGCGGACCGCGCCAATGCTCGCCTGCAACCTGAGCGTACGTAACGCGGCCCGGAACACCTGGCGCATCTGGAGCATTGCCGGCGGTGACACGTGCGACACGGCCAACGGCGGGACAGTCGTGTTCGCCGCCGACAGCGCCGCGCTCCTCGACAGCGTGCGGAACGGTCTGGAGGTCTGGCTCGACGCCGCGGATGCCGACACCGTTGAGAAGGACGAGGCCGGGAAGGTCTCGGCGTGGAAAGACAAGAGTGGCAAGGGACGGAATGCCACCCAGGCCGCGCCCGAGTTCCGGCCGCTCTATTCCGCCGACGGACTGGGCGGCAGACCGGCGCTGAAGTTCGATGATACAGCCCAGACGCGCCTGGAACTGCCGGACCTGTCCGACCAGAAGATCACCGCCACGATCTTCGCGGCGTTCAGCAACCCGGAACCCGGGTTGCCCGCGAATCAGCACCCGCGCCTTTTCACCGCCAGCAACGGGAAGGAGTACGACTACCTGATCGGCCTGTGCGCCAACATCCCGGGCGCCGAGACCGGCGGCCCGCGCCTGATGGTGACCGAGTGCAAGGATCGCTGGGCGCAGAACGTCCGCGTCGGCTGCTTCTCGCCCATGTACCAGACGTTCCTCAAAGGCTGCATCTCGGAAATCCTCGTCTACAACCGCGCCCTGACGCGCGCCGAACAGGACAAAGTCCGCATCTACCTCATCAGCAAGTGGGACCTGTGGTGAGCTATGCCGCCCAGAACTCAACGACTCGTGGCTCGCCTCTGGACGCGCGACTTCTACGCCGCGATCGAACCGACCGTTGTCCAGGCAGGCTTCCACAAGGCGACGCCCGGCTGGCGGGCGCGAACTCCGCAACGGCCCATGCCCGACTATGACCTGTGGTACGTCGCCGCGGGCAAGGGCGGCGTCCTGATCAACGACGCGTGGGTGCCCTTCGCAGACGGGGACCTGATCAGCATTAAACCGGGCGACCGATACCGGGAGGAGGTCTCCGACGTCAGCGCCCCGTTCCAGATCTACTACGCCCACCTCCTGTTCTTGCCGAATCCGCCGCCCGATTGGGTCTCGGAGTTGCACCGTCAGTGGCCGCTGAAAATCTCGGCCCTCCATCGTCCGGCCGTCGCAACGCTGTTCGCCGAGCTGTTCCGGACCTTCACGGTGGGAGGCGACGAGGCGCTCTTGCGCCTGAAAGCCTTGGCGCTGCAGATTCTCGACCAGGTGTTCGACGAAATCCGCCGCCCGGTGTCAGGGTTGCCCCCGAAAGTGCACTCGAATCTGTTGCGGGGCCGTCAACTCATCGAGCAGGAGTTTGCCCAGGACTTGCGCGTCGAGGACATCGCGGCGTACGCCGGCGTCAGCCCCAGTTACCTCTGCGCGCTCTTCCGTCGGCACTTGCGCGTCTCCCCAATGGAATACCTGCGGCAGGCACGGGTCAATGAGTCAAAGTTGCTCCTGGCTCGCGGCCTTCCGGTCAAGGAGGTCGCGGCCGAGGTCGGGTTCAACTCCTTGCACTATTTCAGCCGCGTGTTCGCGCGGCGGACGGGCCTGCCGCCGTCGGAGTTCGCGCGACGGTCGCAACGCCGCCCGCCCGGTTAACGGACGCTTGCCGCACGGAGACAAGCGGCAAGCCCCCCACGCCCCCACCCGCGTGGCGACCTGTGCGGGTAAATCCTGAGAGAGAAGAGGTCCCACCGTAGACGGCAGGATACGCTCGTTCGTAGTGGGCTCGCAGTGCGCGGAACACAGTGGAGTGCCAAGAGCCCATCTGGCGTGTTGTGACGGCGTGGCGCGCGGATGGTGTCTTGCCCGGCGGACCACCGCCGGGACTGCGACACCACTACGAGCGGCGCCGTTTCCGATGCCTGTCCGCGGGAGGACCTCTGCCGGAAAGGCCGGATTTACCCGCACACGTCAAAAAGAAGAGGCGCCCCCGCGAGTAACCGCGGGGGCGCCCCGATATCGCACCTACCGGACGCTTGCGCGTCCTGCGGGTTGGCAGTCCGGCAGATCTTACATCATGCCGCCCATACCGCCCATGCCGCCCATACCGCCCATACCGCCCATGCCACCGCCGCCGGGGCCGCCGCCGCCCGGACCGCCCTTGGGCTTGTCCTCGGGCAGTTCGGTGACCAGGCACTCGGTGGTGATCAGCAGGCCGGACACGGACGCCGCGTTCTGCAACGCCGAGCGCTCGACCTTGGTCGGGTCGATGATGCCAGCCTTGATCATATCCACGTACTCGTCCTTCTCGGCGTCATACCCCATGTTGCCCTTGAGTTTCTTCACTTCCTGGACAATGATGGCGCCTTCGACGCCGGCATTCAGAGCCAGCATGCGAAGCGGCTCCTCAATGGCACGCCGCACGATCTCCGCCCCGGTCGCCTCATCACCCTCGAGCTTCAGGTGACTCAAGGCGTTGGAGGCGCGCAACAGTGCCACGCCGCCACCGGGCACAATGCCTTCTTCAACCGCGGCGCGGGTCGCGTGCAGAGCGTCCTCGACGCGGGCCTTCTTCTCCTTCATCTCGGTCTCGGTCGCAGCGCCGACCTTCACGACCGCAACGCCGCCGGCCAGCTTCGCCAGCCGTTCCTGCAGCTTCTCACGGTCATAGTCTGAGGTCGTTTCGTCGATCTGTTTGCGGATCTGCCGGACGCGGCCGGCGATAGAGTCTGCCGAGCCCGCACCCTCGACGATGGTGGTCGTTTCCTTGTCGATCGAAATCCGCTTGGCCTTGCCGATCTGGTCCAGCGTCACATTCTCCAGCTTAATGCCCAGATCGTCAGTGATGCAGGTGCCGCCGGTCAGGATGGCAATGTCTTCCATCATGGACTTGCGACGATCGCCGTACCCCGGGGCCTTCACGGCGCAGCAGTTCAGCGTCCCGCGCAGGCGGTTCACCACCAGAGTGGCCAGGGCCTCGCCCTCGATGTCCTCGGCGATGATCAGCAACGGCCGGCCTTGCTTCGCAACCATCTGCAGCAGCGGCAGCATGTCCTGGAGGCTGGTGATCTTCTTCTCGTGAATGAGGATCAGGCAGTCTTCCAGCACGCACTCCATGGCTTCCGCGTCGGTCACGAAATAGGGCGACACATAGCCCTTGTCGAACTGCATGCCTTCCACCACTTCCAGTGTCGTCTCGATGGCCTTGGCCTCTTCGATGGTGATCGTGCCATCCTTGCCGACCTTGTCCATGGCATCGGCGATGATGTTGCCGATGCTGGTGTCCCAGTTCGCGGAGATCGTGGCGACCTGCGCGATCTGCGAGCGGTCCTCAACCGTGACGCTCATCTTCTCGAGTTCCGCCACGATCTTCGCCACGGCCAGGTCGATGCCGCGCTTCAGCGCCATCGGGTTGGCGCCGGCGGTCACGTTCTTCAACCCTTCGCGGAAGATGGCTTCCGCCAGAATGGTCGCCGTGGTCGTGCCGTCACCGGCCACGTCCGACGTCTTGCTGGCGACCTCGCGCACCATCTGGGCGCCCATGTTCTCGAACGGGTTGTCAAGTTCGATCTCTTTGGCCACCGTCACACCGTCCTTGGTGACCGTCGGGGACCCGAACTTCTTGTCCAAGACCACATTGCGGCCCTTTGGGCCGAGCGTGACCTTAACCGCGTTGCTGAGCTTGATGACGCCTTCGAGCAACGACTGGCGCCCCTTGGTGTCAAACTGTAGCTGCTTGGCTGGCATTCCTATATCTCCTTCCTTGTGTCAGACTGCGGGAAACTCACCGCCGCGGGGCGAACACCCGAACACATCACCGCCCCCGCGACACATCGCATCGTGGCCGAACCCCACTCTACTACCCCACGATCGCGAGAATGTCACTGCTGCTCAGGATCTTGTACTCCTTGTCGTCGTACTTCACATCGGTCCCGCCGTACTTAGACGTCAGAACGATGTCGCCCACCTTCACCTCGAACGGAATGAGCTTCCCATCGTCGTCCTTCTTGCCCGTGCCCAGGGCGATGACCTTGGCTTCCTGAGGCTTCTCCTTGGCGCTGTCCGGAATCACGATGCCGCCCTTGATGGTTTCCTTGTCAGCCAATGCTTCCACCAACACCCGGTCACCCAACGGTTTGATCTTCACTGCCATGCCTGCTCTCCTTCCATTTCTTCTTGCTACCCAACCTCAAAGAGGCTGCCTACTTGTCTTTGTCCTCATCCACCATGCGGAAATCCGCGTCGATCACACCATCGTCGTTCTTCTCGGTCTTCTCGCGCCGACCGCCCTGCTGCTTGTCGCTGTCGCCCCCGCCCGCCTTGGGCTCACCGCCCTGCCCACCGCCCGCGCCCGGCGGTGGCGCACCGGTGCTCTGCACGTTGCGGTACAATTCCTCGGCGAAATGATGCAGTTGGGTCTCCAGTTCCTTCATCACCGCGTTCATGCGCTCGGTGTCGTCACTCTCGATGGCTTTCTTCAGGTTGGCCACACCTTCTTCGATCGGCTGGCGCAATGCGGCGGGGATCTTGTCGCCATGCTCGCGCAACTGCCGCTCGGTCTGGTAGACCATGGAATTGGCACGGTTCTTCGTCTCAACCGACTGCTTGCGCGTCTTGTCCTCATCCGCGTGTTCCTGCGCGTCGCGGACCATCTTCTTGATGTCGTCTTCCTTGAGGCCCGAACTGCTGGTGATCGTGATGCGCTGTTCGCGCCCCGTGCCCAAGTCCTTGGCGGAGACGTTCAGGATGCCGTTGGCGTCAATGTCGAGCGTCACCTCGACCTGCGGCACACCGCGCGGCGCCGGAGGAATGTCCTCGAGGTGAAACCGCCCGATCGTCTTGTTGCCGCTGGCCATCTCGCGCTCGCCCTGCAGCACGTGGATCTCGACCGAGGGCTGGCTGTCGCTCGCGGTGCTGAAAATCTCGCTCTTGCGCGTCGGAATCGTCGTATTCCGCTCGATGAGACGGGTGAACACGCCGCCCAACGTCTCAATCCCCAGCGACAACGGGGTCACGTCCAGAAGCAACACGTCCTGCACTTCGCCCTTGAGCACCCCGCCCTGGATAGCCGCCCCCACCGCCACCACTTCGTCCGGGTTCACGCCCTTGTGCGGCTTGCGCCGGAACAACTCCTCGGCAATCGCCTGAATGCGGGGCATCCGCGTCATGCCCCCCACCAGCACGGCCTCATCGATCTCGGCAGGCGTCAACCCGGCGTCGCGCAAGCAAGCTTCGCACGGCTTGGTGGTGCGCTGCGACAGGTCCTCGACCAACTCCTCAAGCTTCGCCCGCGTCAACGTGGCCGTCAGATGCTTGGGGCCCGACGCGTCGGCGGTGATAAACGGCAGGTTGATCTCCGTGCTGGCGCTGCTGGACAACTCGCACTTGGCCTTCTCCGCCGATTCCTTGAGCCGCTGCAGCGCCATCTGGTCCTGGCGCAGGTCGATCCCGTGGTCACGCCGGAAATCACTGGCCAGCCACCGGATCACCGCCTCGTCATAGTCGTCTCCGCCCAAGTGCGTGTCGCCGTTGGTCGCCTTAACCTCGAAAACACCGTCGCCAATCTCCAGGATGGAGACATCAAACGTGCCGCCGCCCAGGTCATAGACGGCAATCTTCTCGTCCTTCTTCCTCTCCAGCCCGTACGCCAGGGACGCGGCGGTCGGCTCGTTGATGATGCGCTTCACATCGAGGCCAGCGATCCGGCCCGCATCCTTGGTGGCCTGACGCTGACTGTCGTTGAAGTAGGCAGGGACCGTAACGACCGCCTCCTTGACCTCCTCGCCCAGGTAGGCCTCGGCGTCGGCCTTCATCTTCTGGAGGATCATAGCGGAAATCTCGGGCGGCGAATAGGTGCGGTCGCCAATCTTCACGTGCGCGTCGCCGTTCTTCGCTTCCACGACCTCGTAGGGCACCAACGAAATCTCGTGCTGCACTTCGCGAAACTTGCGCCCCATGAAACGCTTGATCGAGAACACCGTGTGCCGAGGGTTGGTCACCGCCTGACGCTTGGCGGTCGCCCCCACCAACCGATTCCCGTCTTTCGCAAAAGCCACCACGGAAGGCGTCGTCCGCGCCCCTTCTACATTAGGGATAACGACCGGTTCTCCGGCCTCCATTACGGCCATGCAGGAGTTGGTCGTCCCCAAGTCAATTCCGATGATCTTTGCCATGGCTAAACTCCTCAGTACCGTCCGGTGCCGGTTCGACTTTGAACAGCCACTGTCTACAGCCGACAAAACTAACTCGTACTTATGACCGGCCACACTGGCCGATTGCCATACGGAAAGCAGGTCGGGTGCCAAGGCTGAACGACGTACCGTAAACTCATCTTCTGCAGCTTGTTGTATTGCTGCCACGCGATCCCAGCGGTTCCCGCCAGGTGTGCCATCCCGGTCTGCCCGTGTCTCACAACCTGTCGCACTGCGCCAAAATGACACAAACCGGCAAGCGGGGAATCGGGACGTAAGGCGAACACCGCGCGCAGGAAGACAATGCACACCCGCCAGACGTTCCGCAGGGACTATGCGTGGCTGAGGTGCGCCCGTCGGATCACCCGGGGAACGCTCGGCAGCCTTGCCCCGCGGTCCGAGCCCGATGAGAGAGGTCAAGGAAGTCGGCTTCTGTCAGTCCGGCCCGCTGGACGGCAGGCCCAAGGGTCTGGGTGTGCCCGAGGCTCTCCAGCCAGTGTGAATCGCTGCCTGATGAGACTTTGCAGCCGCGGTTGTGGCATTGGCGGTAAAGCTCCAACAGAACGTCTGCCAGCGGTCCCTGGTCGCCATTCTCCAACCGGAATTCAAACGCCACGCCGTTGGCTTTGGCGAGTTCGACCAGGTCGGCGATCTCCTCAGCCTTGACGGCGCCTAGGACCTCCGCCTCATCGCCCAGTTCCTCTGCCTTGGCAAAAGGATGTGCGATGATGTCGGCAAACACCGTCGACGCTGCCTTGCGGTGCATGGCCAGCACATACTCGGCAGCCTTGCGGGGTGACAGCAGCGGCGGGACCTCGACCCATCCCAGGTGGAAATGATTGGGAGAGAGAATGATATAGTCAAACATCTCGACGTCTTCCGCCGTGACCGTGGTGACGTGCGGGTTCAGCACTTCGGCTTCCGTCCCCACCAGGGTAGTCACCTCCGTCTCGATCGCGGCCAGTTCCTGTCGCAGCAACGTGAATCCCGCCGGATCGGTGATCGGGTGGAGGTGATCACTGAACCCCACGGTCTTGAAGCCGAACCGGGCCATTTGGCGCAGGATGGCCTCCGGCCGGTTCTCGTCCCAACCGCAGAACGAATACCGCGTGTGAATATGATAGTCTTGGTTCAGATACGACATCGTGACCCACCCACCGAAGGGCAATCCGCCGCACGGCAAAGCCCCCGGTGTTCCCTGTCCTGCCAGACAGACGACGGCAGAACGGCGCTAAGTTATGACACCATCGGTGAAATACAATCAGCGCGGCCAGCGTGGGGCGCATGTCACTTCTGCAGGGGATTCTCTTTGTGGCGAGACAAGACGCTCTTACGCTATTGCAGAAGTCAAACGTT
>Ga0156531_1041_pt3 | contig 16176 bp, 9 predicted proteins | sample RifOxyB3_FD_111926 | JGI IMG/M metagenome (GOLD analysis project Ga0156531, IMG submission 111926) | Lentisphaerae bacterium RIFOXYB12_FULL_65_16 | reverse complement strand
GGAGGGGACAGGCGATTTCTGGGGGGGGCATCGTCAACGGCTTGGCGTCTCGCCTGGGAAGGTGCGGACCATTGCGCGCAATTGCGGGGGGACTTCTGGCGACCGAGCACTAGCCTGGAGGGCGAGCCCCCCGCGCACGACGACGCCCCGACTCGTTTCGTGCTTGATTTCCCAGCTTGCCGCATTAGTCTTTTGGGCATGGTTCAAAGGTTCACCGTTCCATGGTTCACGGTTGGTCTCATCTGTACTTACATCCGAATAACCTTATAACTTTGACCTCTGAACCGTGAACCATGCCTGTTGTGGACCCTCTGCAGGAAAGGGTGCTGCTGATGGCCGATGTGTCTCCCCTCCAAAAAGCCCGTGCCGAATACTCCCCGAAACTCCCGCCCGTTCTGGCCAAGTGCGGACCGTTTGTGAAATGCGACGATGGCGCGCCCACCGAATCGGTGGCTGACCAGGCCGACGTCAGGGCGATCTTCCCGCTCACGTACGGGGCGCCGGTGATCACCTTTGGCCGCAGCCGCAAGACGGAGACGCAGGCCCTGAAGGCGGCCGTGATTCTCTCGGGCGGCCAGGCGCCCGGCGGCCACAACGTGATTGCCGGCCTGTTCGACGGCATCAAAGCCTACAACGCCGGTTGCGAACTGTACGGCTTCCTCGGCGGTCCGAGCGGCCTGATCGACAACAAGCACCAGCTTCTGACCGCGGAGATCATTGACGCGTACCGGAACACCGGCGGGTTCGACATCATCGGCTCCGGCCGCACCAAGCTGGAGACCGAGCAGCAGTTCGCCAGCGTGGTGAAGACCTGCCGCACTCACGGCATCACCGCGGTGGTGGTCATTGGCGGCGACGACTCCAACACCAACGCCTGCATGCTGGCCGAGTACATGGAGCGCCTCGCGCGGGCGGACACGACCCAGCCGCGCATCCAGGTGCTCGGGGTACCGAAGACCATCGACGGCGACCTCAAGAACGAGCAGATCGAGATCTCGTTCGGGTTCGACACCGCCACTAAAGTCTACAGTGAACTGATCGGCAACATCCAACGCGATGCGAACTCCGCGAAGAAGTACTACCACTTCATCAAGCTCATGGGCCGCTCGGCGTCGCACATCACGCTGGAGTGCGCCCTGCAGACGCATGCGAACATCGCCATCGTTTCGGAAGAGATCGCCCAGAAGAAGCAGACGCTGCGGGACGTCGTCTCGGAAGTGGCCACGGCCGTGCGCAACCGCGCCGCCGCCGGTATGAACTTCGGCGTCGTGCTCATTCCCGAAGGGCTGATTGAGTTCATTCCCGAAATCAAGGCCCTGATCTCCGAACTCAATGACCTGCTCGCCAGGACCGGCACGGAGTTCCAGGCCCTGCAGAACACGGACCAGAAGATCCAGTTCGTCGCCGGCAGACTCTCGACCGTGACCGCGGCGGCGTTCAAATCCCTGCCCGCGACCATCCAGACCCAGTTGCTCATGGACCGCGACCCGCACGGCAACGTCCAGGTGTCCCGCATCGAAACCGAAAAACTCCTGGTCGAAATGGTCGAGGCGCAGTTGAAGGAGTGGAAGGCCGCCGGGGCTTATAAGGGCAAGTTCTCCGCCCAGACGCACTTCTTCGGCTACGAGGGCCGTTGCGCGGCGCCCTCGAATTTCGATGCCGACTACTGCTACAGCCTCGGCTACTGCGCCGCCGCACTCGTCGCCGCCGGCAAGACCGGCTACATGGCGTCGGTCCGCAACACGGCCGCGCCCAGCACGAAGTGGACCGCGGGCGGCATTCCCCTGACCCTGATGATGAACCTTGAACGACGACACGGTGAGAACCGCCCTGTCATCCGTAAAGCGCTCGTTGACTTGGGCGGCAAGCCGTTTGCGGCGTTGGCGGCCAACCGTACCCAATGGGCGAACGCCAACGAGTACCTGTACCCAGGCCCCATCCAGTATTTCGGTCCGTCGGAAGTGTGTGATCGGACCACCCTGACCCTGGCCCTGGAACGGGGTTGACCGTCCGAAAGCCGAATGCGAAATCCGCACCGTCACGCCGGCGCGCTTGCCAGATCCAGCGCCGGGAAAGACAGTCCATCTGCAGACGGAAAACACCATGAGAAACCTGCCCGCGGCCATCTGCAGGCAGTGGGTTGTGCGGCTGGCCAGCCTGACGCTGATCAGCCTGGCGCACGCCGACCCGGAGATCGCCGGCAGTTCGCTGCGCTACTGCCGTTCCCCGCGCCTGGTTGACCATAGCTGGGCGTACCTGGCCTACCACATCCGCAACCCGGACCCGTTGCCGGCCACCGTTCGCATCGTGCTCACGGCGGAGCGCGGCGCCACAACCGTCTTCGAGAAGATCCTTCGCATCGAAGGCAATGCTTTCATCCGCGGCCGCGAACTGGTGACCAGCGCTCCCACGGAGAACTACGAACTCAACCTCTACGTGGGAGACCGTCGGGTCCAGCGCGACTCGATCTTCGCCCGCTTCGGCGCACCCCGGGGCCGTTTCCAGATCCTGGTGGTAAACGACGGGGACACCTTTGAGGGGATGGGCACCCTGGATCCAGCCCGAGGCGCGATCGTACGCGCTGAAGTCACCTGGGCCGGCGCGCGCGACTGTCCGCACCACTGGGCCGGCTACGGCGACGCCCGAGCCGTGGTCATGGCAGAACCCAAGTTCCACCTCATGACAGCCATGCAGTTCTCGGCACTGCTCGACTTTGTCCAGCGCGGCGGCACGCTGATCTTCATCAGCCCCGCCGGCATCATGGAGGCAGCCAACACGCCGTTGCGCGAGTTGCTGCCCGTGGACCCGCTGCGCATCCGCCGTATCGAGGAACTGCCGCCTCTTGACGAATGGGGGAAGCAGTTCCACGACCAGATGCGGATGACCGACGAACGCGTGCCTCTGATGGTCCCCGACGGATTCCCTTTTCTGGAGAGCGTCCCGATCGGCGACGGGGTCACGGCCCTGGAACTCAACGGGTTCCCGGTCTGTCGCTGGCGCCGCTGGGGCCTCGGTTCGGTGGGCATCTTCGCCACGGACCCTTGCACGAAGGCGATGCGCCATAGCGAGTGCACCGTTCCGGCGTGGAACCACCTCCTGTCGTGGACGACCGCGCCCTACGGATTGTACTACCCGGAAAACGGCACGCAGTTGCCGTATCTGCTGGCCATCCTGACCGGATTCCGGATCCCCAGCGTCGGCGCCATCCAGAAGGTGCTTGCCGTCTACCTGATCGTGCTCCTCGGCGTGCTGGGCGTCGGGTTCCGGTACCGACGCCATGCGATCGCGTGGGTCGCCGCCGCGGCGCTGGGCGTGTGTTTCTCGGCCGCCATCTTCTATGCCGCATTCCGCCAGAACGCACAGCGCCCGCCCCGCATGGCGACCGTGGTCGATGTCGCCGCCACCGGCCCGGAACGGCGCAGCGGCCACGCCATCCTCAGCATGTTCAGCAAGACGGACTGCCGACCGACCTTGAAGGGGAACGACGTGACAGCTCTGGTCCGGGCCCTTCCGCCCTTGCCCACCGTACCGGGCCGCGGGCAGCAGGTGTCGCTGCCACCGCCGTTGATCGTGCAACGGACATTCCCCGAGGAAATGGCCACCGCCCCGAACATCAACATCCAGGCCTTGAAACCCAGGGACCTCGCTATCCTCTATACCCTCCCGGCCCAACCGCTGCCCAACCTGCCGACACTGACCCTCAGCGCTGGCGCCATGACGCTGGAACCGTGGAACGTGCCGGACTGGCTGCCGAAGCGGGACGTCTCCGTCTACATCCTCTGCCGCAACGGCGTGATCCACGGCGCCGTCCGCGATGGCCAGTGCGTAGCCGTGCCCAACCAGGGCGGCATGCTGCGGTTGGACACCTTCTCCTCCGCGATCGAGGCCCTGTTCACGGACGAGCTCTTCCCCCTGCCCGCCCTGGCCATGCTATACCCTTGGGAACACAAGAACGGCAAAGCACCCATGGAACTGGGCGACTTCGATCAAGCCGGTTTTGTTCTCGAACTGATCCCGCTGACCATCCAAGTCCAACCCGGCGACATCACAGTCCCGCCGCCGCTGATCAAGGTGGAGTCCGCCAGCCGCTCCAGTGCCCTGATGGGCCGCACCGGTCCGTGGCAGGGAAACCTGTTGCGGAACCCCGTCTCTTACTTGGGATTCAAGGCGATCTTCCCGCCCATGCTCGCGGACATGGACATCCGTGAACTGCGCATCGAACTGGACGCCACCAACCCGGGCGAGAACCTCCTGTTCGATGTTGCCGTCGCCGCCCCGTCCGAGTTTGTCGGGCCGCCCGATGCCAGTTGCTGGCAACAAGCCACCCAAGTCAGCGAGCGCCAGCAAACGCTCCACGTGTTCCGCAACCTCAACGCCCATTCCCCGTTGTCCCGCCAGAGCGGGCACTGCGGCGTGCTGCTCAGCATCCGCCAGAAGAACCTTGTGGACGACGTGGGAGAAAGCCAGCGGGTCAACGCCTGGAAGGTGAATGCGATCCGCGTTACGGCACTCGGCGCCATCAACGACTCCGGTCCGAGGAGATTCTAGTGCTCGTCCGCCAGAAGTCACCCCGCAATTCAGCGGCTCGCGCAGGAGGCACGGATTGGCGACCCCACCGGCCTTGTGCCGGTGGTGAAGCGGGTTCTACGGCTACCCGCGCTGTCCACCCCCGCGCTGCTTCTACAGGCGGATCGCGCCGCGGCGCGATCCGCCTGTAGAAGCAGGAAAGACTGGAGAGGTGAGCGACACACGGTCCAGCCAACGAACCCCCTTCACCACCGGCACGAGGCCGGTGGGGTCGTTGCCTGCACAGGCAAAGGAAGTGCGGAGGAATTTCTGGCGGCCAAGCACTAGTGCCCACGGGTGCAAATAACGGCCGGTTGGCCGGGCAGATGGTCGATGAGCATTCAACGGCACGATCGTAAGGCGATACTGGAGTATCGTTGTCGATCGTACCGTTGAATGATCGCGACCAGGTGCCCGCCCGCCAGGGTTGCCATGGCCAAGACAAGAGCTGTAATGTACTACAAAAGCAACGTTCTTGATGGGATCGTGGTGTTGACCGCAGTTCCACACGAAACGGCCCGCCCTTCGGGTTGCCATCCCTCGGCGCCCAGCCGCTCCGAGCCTTCCGAGACGTACGTCGGGTACGCCTCGAAAGTCCCGAATCGACTGGACATCCGAGATCTGGCAAGCCAGCAGGCCGTTATTTGCACCCGGGGGCACTAGTCATGATTCGAACCGAACACCTGACGCGGGACTACGGCGACGGCCGCGGCGTCATTGACCTGAACCTGAACGTCCCCAAGGGCAAGATCTACGGCTACATCGGCCCTAACGGCGCCGGCAAGACCACCACGATCAAGCTGCTCTGCGGCCTGATCATGCCGACCAGTGGCCACGCGTTTATCAACGATATTGAGGTGCTGCCGAAAAACAACGCCACCATCAAACGCATGATCGGATACCTCCCGGACATCTTCGGGGTCTATGACCAGATGAGCGTCTGGGAATACCTCGATTTCTTCTGCGCCGCCTACCGTATCCCGCCGCGCGAACGAGGAAACCGCATCGACACGGCCCTGACCCTGGTCGACGGCAAGTACATGATGGACTACCAAGTCACCTCACTGTCACGCGGCATGCGCCAGCGCATCGGCCTGGCCAAAACGCTCCTGCACGACCCGGATGTTCTCATCCTCGACGAACCGGCGGGCGGCCTCGATCCCAACGCGCGCATCGAAATGCGCCGCACCATCCAGCGGCTGCGCGACCTCGGCAAGACGATCCTGTTGTCCTCGCATATCCTGCCGGAACTGGCGTCGGTCTGCGACCTGGTGGGGATCATCCACGGCGGCATCATGCGGGCCCAGGGCACGGTCAGCGAGATCACCGCCAACCTGCGCGAACAACTGGTGATCGTCCTGGTGGTGGATTCCTCCGTCCCGCAGGCGGTCAAGTGCTGCATGGAGTTCCCGCACTGCAAGGACGCCGTCGCATCGGGCAACGAGATCCGCATCATCTTCGCCGGCACGCGCGGCGAGGTGGCCGATCTGAACAAACTCCTGGTCGAGCGCGGCGTGCGAGTGGTCAGCATCAAGGAGGAGGAAGCCGATCTGGAGAAGGTCTTCCTCACGGTCACCGGACGCGACAAGGACACCACGGCGGGCAGCGGTGCTGCGAAACCGGGCGCCGCGCCATCGGCTTCCATAAGGGCAACCGGCGCGCCCGTCCCGGCGCCCGCGCGGCCGGCACCTGCGCCCGCACAACCGGCGCCCGCGGCAGACGCGGCCAAAGCGCCGCCGCCCGCTAAACCTCAAACCAACAAGAACGCGCAAACGCACGAAAAAGACGCGAAGCTGTCCGACCTGCAAGCCAAAGCGATGAAGTGGAAGATCAAAACCAAGAAATAGAGTGCCTGACTTCAGGCATTCGGGGCTCAGCGGAAACGGTGCACCCTGGAGCGCCCGCGTCTCGCGGGCTGAACCGTCGCCAGGTGTGCAGGTGCGTGTGACAGGGCTCGGGGCTCGGAGTTCAGAAATGCGCAACCAATTCAACATCAGAGTGCTCCTTCGTGACACCTGAAACCTGAGCACCCATCCCGCAAGACGAGGTTCGGTAAGCAGCGCCACAGAATAGTTTGGAATGGACCATGCTGAAGCTTTGGGACAACCCGATCTTCCTGCGCGAGTTCCGGACCAATGCCCGGTGCCGCAAGACCCTGGTCATGACACTGGTCCTCATCGTGTCGCTCGCACTGCTGATCCTCGTGCTATGGCCGCGCACGGGCATCTTCTCGCAGTTCAACACCGACGAAATCTTCTCGGTCTTCCTGAACCTGAACCTGGCCTTGATCATCCTGCTGGTGCCGGCGTTCGTCTCCACGACGATCACCATTGAGCGCGAAAACCAGTCGTTCGACCTGCTCTCGACCTCGTTACTGACACCCTCCGAAATCATGTTCGGCAAACTGTTCAGTTCGCTGGCCATCACCTTTCTGGTGGTGATCGTTTCGACGCCGGTGACCTCCGTCTGCGCCTTGAGCGGCGGCATCAGCATCCCCCGGCTCGCCAGGGCATACTCGGTCATCCTCCTCGCCACGCTGACCTACGGGCTGCTCGGCCTGGCGATCAGTTCTCTGTGCTACCGCAGTTTCACCGCCCTGGTCATCACCTACCTCGGCCTGATGGTCCTGGCGGGGGCTACATGGCTGCCGTCCGTACTCCTGCCGCATTTGGTCGGGCTTCGGCCCGTCTGGCAGGCGCTCCGCAGCCTGAGCCCGTTCGAAGCCCTGTTCGCCCTGAATCACCCCGAACGCTATGAACAGGCGGTTCAAGGCTTCTCGGCGGAGACGGTGTTCACGTTCTATGTTGTCGGCATGGTTGTGCTTAGCCTGGTGTTCTTCGGCGTGTTCTGCAAGCATGTTCTGCTGCCGCCTCCCTCCAAGCCCCCGAAGCTCCAGCACATGTACACCGACACCCGCACCATGGTCCGGCGCAAGCTCATGTTCCCGTTCTACCTCATCGACCCACTGCGGCGCAAGCGGCCCATTCCGCGCTGGCGCAACCCGGTGTTTGTGGCCGAGATTCGCAGTCGTATCTTCGGCAAGCCGAAGTTCATTCTCCGAAGCCTGGCCACCTGCATGGTGATCTCGCTCGTTCTTCTCACTCTGGTCGCGATGCAGTTCGCGACCCAGCTCTCGCCCGACATGGTGCGCCTGGTGGCCATCATCTTCCAGGTCGGCGTGGTGGCCTTCTTCGCCCCCGCGGTCTGCAGCGGCAGCATCACCGACGAACGCACCAGCGGCACCCTGATCCTGCTGCGCATGACCCGCGTCTCGGCCCTCAAAGTCGTCATCGGCAAGATCAAGGCCGGCCTGCTGTACGTGCTGATGTTCCTGGCCAGCAGCCTGCCGGTACTCTGGGCCCTGACCTACCTGGAGGCCCAGGCCTCGTACTGGCGCATCGGCGCCTGGATGGGCATCCTGGTGCTCACCACCATGGTCTTTGTGGTTGCCGGACTGTGCGCCTCCACGATCACGGAAAGCACCGCTGCCGCCACCGCCGTCAGTTATGTCTTCTCCGGCATCGTCTGCCTCGGAACCCTGGGCGTACTCCTGCTCGGTTCGCGCATCGGACCTGAACTGCAGACGTTCGTCCTCACGTTCAATCCCCTGGTGGCCGCACTGCAGATCACGTCGGACACCTGGTTCGGCGACCTGCCGAAGCTGTTCGGCAACCGCTTATGGCAAAACAGCCTGATGGCTCTCGGAGGGATTACGCTGGTGTTGACAATGATAACGGCATTGCGAGTCCGGTACATCTTCAACCACCGGGTGTAAAGACCGGCATGGTTCACGGTTCAGAGGTTCAAGGTTATGAGGTTATCGAATGCAAGCGTAGATTCGAGCAACCGTGAACCCTTGAACGGTGAACCTTTGAACCTTGCGGCAAAACACAGCAGACCGAAAATATGATCCCAACGATCGAAACATTCCTGGTCCTGTTTCCCCTGTTGATCCCCGTCTGGGAACAGCGCCCACTGCTCCCCGACGACCTGTTCCCCACGCCCTATCCCATCCACATGAGCGGGGCCGATATCCACATGCAGCGACAGGGCCTGGGCGTCGTCGACGCCGAACTGCGCTGCATCCTGGCGCAGCATCTGCGCCAGTCCGGCGAACCCGCTGCCCAGGAAGTGTTGCGGTCCCAACTCCATACCGAGAAGGACCCTCTCGTGCTGGCCACGATCCTGCAGCAATTCCTCTTCATGCCGCTGGAACCGCCGCCCGTAACAGAAACCCTGGCGCCCCTGCTCAATCATCCATCCCCGGATGTCCGATTCTGGGCCGCCGGACTCTACGGCCGCATCCGGGACGCGAACCTTGCCACTCTGGCCCAGATGGCACTCAAGGACACATCGCCCTCCGCCAGGGCTGCCGCTTCAGCCACCCTGCTCCGGCGCGCGGCCGACCTGGAGTTCGACGTGCTCAAGGGCATGATCCAGGCGACCGATCAGCAAGTCCGGGCTGATGGGCTGTCCGCAGCCATGGGAAACGCGCGGGTGGCCGAACTGCAGACGGAACTGTTGACCGCCTGCGACGACGACAACGTCCGGGTGCGCTTCGCTGTGGCCGGCGGGGTCGACCGCGTCCCGGACGACCTGCTTCAACGCCTGACCGCCAAGCTGGCGAGCGACCGTAATGCCTCCGTGCGCAGCGCCCTGGTTCAAGCCATGGGCCGACGCAAGTCCGAATCGTTGCTGCCGCTACTGCTGAGCCTGGCGGCTGACCCCGATGCGGAGGTCCGGCGGCTGGTGGCCGAGCAGTTGACCGCCTTCCCGGGGCAATCGACCATCGAGGTGCTGGTCCGCCTCTTCGACGACACGGCGAACCTGGTGCGCTGCCAGGCGGAAGACACGCTGGTCGCCATCCACCCGCAGTCCCCCGTGATCACCGCGGTCGCCGCCCGCCTGGGCGACGCCAATACACTGGCGCGCTACCACGTTTACCGGGTCCTCGGCCGACTCAATGCCCGTGAACACGACCGCGCCATCCACGACGTGCTGAAGTCCGAAGACCGCCCTGAGAACATCGGTGCGGTCATGTTCGCGCTGGGACTTCTCGGCGCCCGCGTCGCCGCGCCGGACATCGCTGCCGCGGCGGGGCATGAGAGCTCCATCGTTCGCGAAGAGGCCGCCCGCGCTCTCGGGCGGCTCAACGACCCCACCACGTTCGATACCCTCAACCAGTTGCTCTTCGACAAGGACAAAACGGTTCGCGCCGCCGCGCTGATCTCCGCCGGCTGGACCGGCAGCGGCCCGGCTTTCAGCGCCAGCCTCTTCAAGGCCCTTAAGACATTCTCCGATGACCAGATGACGTCCGAAAACCGCGCCGCCGCCTGCTGGGCTGCGGGGCGCCTCCGCCCCTGCGATGAGGAACTGATCACCCAACTCATTCGCCAGGCCACGACCCCGGTCGTGCCAACCCCGGAAGGGCCCCAGTTCGAACAGGACTTTGTCATTGTGTCCGCGGTACTCGGACTGTCGCAGTGCGGCAAGGACGACCCCAAGGTGCGGTCACGCGCCGAAGCCGTGCACCGCAAGTGTTCGCTCGACCCCTCGACGCTGGATCCCCTGTCGATCAAGGGCCAGATGCTCCTGCCGTCACCCGAGGTTCGCGAGTTTGCGTTCCGCCAGGCGACGGCCTATATGAATGGCGAGAACATCGAGCCCGTTGCCCGCCCCAAAGGCTCGTTGGTTCTGCAGTATGGCGAGTACCTCCCCGAAGAGGAAAACCCGTAGTCCGTTCAGCCCGCGGCCAAGGCGCGGGCCCAGCCCGAATAGGATGCTTGTGTTGATGAACTGGAAACGCACTCCCAAGCCGGACTTAGCAACGGATGTCGGCGCGTTGCAGCGCCAAGTCCAGCACTTGGAGAAGGAGCTGCTTGAGCTCCGTAAGGCCTGCGACGAAGCCCGCCGCGTTCAGGTGCGGCTGGACGAGGTCACCGCCAACAGCCGTGAATGGGTCTGGGAGGTGAATGTCGCGGGAAACTACACCTACGTCAGTACGGCGGTGGAGAAAGTGCTCGGGTACCAGCCAGGAGAATTGCTCGACAGCTCGATGTTCACGCTGTTCCCGACGGCCGAACGCGAGGATACCCGCACCGCAATGCTCGGGTTCTTCAACCAGAAAGAGCCGTTTCGTTCCTTCCTGCACCGCAAGGTGCACAAGGACGGCACAGCGATCATGACCGTCTCTTCGGGCGTGCCGGTCTTCGATGCCGCCGGGAATGTCACCGGCTACCGTGGCGCCGACGCCGATATCACCGCCCGGAACCGCGCCGAGAAAGAACGCCTGCGGCAGGAACAACAGCTCTACCACGTGCAAAAGTTCAAGAGCCTGCAGAAATTCGCCGGCGGGATCGCTCACGACTTCAACAATATCTTGATGATCATCCTGGGCAACGTGGACCTGGTCCTCATGGACCTGCCCGAAGGCGCGCCTGAGCATGACATGATCCAGGACCTGAAGATCGCGGCGCAACGCATGGAACGACTGTGCCAGGGCCTGACGGAATACGCCGGCAAATCGGACGTGAACATCGAACCGGTCGCGATCAACGAACTGCTGGAGCCGCTCATCGACAAATTGCGGCGCGAAGGCCCGCCCCAGATCAAGCTGGAGGCAAGCCTGGCCGCCAACCTGCCGCCGGCCAAACTCGACCGTCGCCAGGTCCCGGAAGTGCTATCGCACCTGCTGACCAACGCCGTGGAAGCGCTCGAAGGCAACGGCGGTACGATTCATATCTCGAGTGGTTCGCAGCATTTCGACATGGCCGCACTCGTCCACGTGCACCTCTGCGACGGCATGGCCGAAGGAATGTATGTGGTGGTCAGTATCGCAGACACGGGGCCCGGCATTCCCGAGGACGTCCTGCCGCTGGTGTTCGATCCGTTCTTCTCTACCAAACCCCGCCACAAAGGCCGCGGCCTCGCACGCGCGCTCAGCGTTGTGCAGGCCCACGGCGGCGGAATCCGCGTCAGCAGCACACCGCACAAGGGCACGACCGTCACCGTCCTCTTCCCCGCCGACGCGCAGTGACCGCGGATCGGTGGCGCGGGACCTCCGGGACCGCGGCGGGGTGCTCGGGTCCGTCCCGGACCGAGGTCCTCGGCCGGAAACCGGCCCGAGCACTCCGCTTCGGCCGCGGAGCGTCCGAGCCACAGTCAAGCGCCCCTCGGAATCATCGATGTCTTCGGGATCATCGAGGTCTTCGATACCCTCGTTCCCCGGATCCCCCTTGCCCCTTGCCCCTTGCCCCTTGCCCCTTGCCCCTTGCCCCTTGCCCCTTGCCCCTTGCCCCTCGCCTGTCGCCTCTGGCGTTCCGGCATTCACCGCGCCACGGCAGCCTGCGCGCGCAGCTTCATCTGCCAGTACTCAGCCCAGATGTCCGTGGCCCGAGACGCCTGCAGATCGAGGGCGCCCTCACCGCTCACGCGGTCGCGGAACAACCCCTGGAGTGCGTGCATGTACGGTCCGTCGTTGAACCGGACCTGTAGGGAAACACTCGGCCCCGTGGCATACGGCTTTACCGGTGGCGGTCGCCGCACCACCGACTGCGCCGCAACGCGAATGCGCCCCAGCGTTTCGGCCTGCGGGTAGCACACCGCGCCGCCAACCGACACCGACTCCTTCACCGCCACACCGACGATACCCGGCAGCAGACTTGCGGCCTCCGCAACTCCGGCGGAGTCCGCCACAATCAGCACGGTCGGAACGCTGAAGTCGCCGGCAATCGCCGATTCCATCCCGATCTCGCCCACGCTCACACCGTTCAACAGCAGGTCGGCAATGTCCGGCTCATAGGTGTGGTTCAGCAACCCGTTGCGGGTACCGAACTTCGAGTGGAACCCGTGCAGGACCAGCCCCGCAAACGACGCATCCAAGCCGCCGGCCCAGTCACTGCGGTACGGGGGTTTCCCGCAGATGGCCCTGGCACCCTTGGGCAGTTGCGCCAGGTCGATGTTCCGCCCGTAGTAGTGCTCGTCGTAAACCACCACTTCGTCCGCACCGCCCTCGCGCAGTCCCTCGACCAGCGCGACCAACTCGGCCATGAACCACGCCCGGCCCTGGGCGTACTCCGCACCGTGCGGCGACGCCTGGCTCTCGTGCACAATCCCACCCACCCCCTCCATGTCGCAACGGATCATGTACTTCTTCATCGGCACACCCAACCCTCCTGCAAACCACATCACGAACACAACGTCCGGCCACAGTTACCATACCTTCGCCCCCGCCGCTTGCCATGGATTGCCGTCAGTCAAGTGGCGCGGGACCTCCGGGACCGCAGTAGAGTGCTCCGGTCCGTCCCGGACCGAGCCCCTCGGCCGGGGATCCGTCTTCGCCCGAGCAGCTTCCGCCGTCGCTCTGGCTCTGGCGGACATGTCGCCGGACAGAGCCGGCCCGAGTGCCCCGCTTCGGCCGCAGAGCGTCCGAGCCACGGCCGCGCACTACAGCGAGGACACACCTACCGACCCGCGGGTCGTGGCTCCGCATCCCCTCGCCTCCCCCTCAAGGTCGGTTAGCGCGGCGGTACTGCGCGGGGGTGGTGCCGGTCAGGCGCCGGAACACGTGCGTCATGTACTGCACGGTACTGAACCCGGTGCGGTCGCTGATCTCCTTCAGCGACAGGTCGGTGCCCTGCAGCAGTTCGCGTAGCCGCTGCAGTCGCACCCGCTCGATCTCCGCGTGCACACTGCGCCCCAGCCCGCGCTGAAACCGTTTCTCCAGCGTCGACCGCGCCATGTGCACGGCCTTTGCCACATCCGGCACGGTGAGCCCGGTGCACGCGTGGTCGCGGACGTAACGGATCACCTCGGACAAGTGCGCATCGGTGATGGCCAGTGTGTCCGTCGACTGACGCGTGGCGATCCCCAGCGGTTCGATGACTCGGCGCCGACAGGCGGGCTTCTCGCCCGACATGAGCTGATCCAGGAGTTCGGCCGCCTCGTATCCCAGCCGGTCGGTGCCCTGGATCACGCTGGACAGCGGCGGAATCGCCAGCTCGCACATCAGTTCGTCGTTGTCCACCCCGATCACGGCGACCTCGTCCGGAACGCACGCGCCGATACGGCGGCACGCTTCGAGCACGTGGCGTGCCCGCGCGTCGCTGCAGGCCATAAGTGCCACCGGTTTCGGCAAGCCCCGGATCCATGCCGTCAAGTCAGACTGCAGCGCTTCCCAGCGCCGCGCTGTCGCGTGCCGCCCGACAAACGTCGAACAGACAAGACCCGCCGCGGCCAAGTGGCGCACAAACGCGTCCAGCCGTTCCTCCGACCAGCGGTTGATGCCCGTACGCGGGAAACCACAATACGCAAAATTCCGGTGTCCGCGTACTCGGAAATGCTCCACTGCCAACCGCGCGATCGCGTCGTTGTCCGTGGCCAGGTACGGCACGCGCGAGTGGGGCTCATACCCCCCGTACCCCCCGCCAATCCCCACCACCGGGATGCCGAGACCGCAGATCGCCCGGACCACCCGGACGTCGTCGAAATCCGCAATGATCCCGTCGCCCCGCCACTGCTTAGGACTCGGCATCTTGGCCAGCGGCTCGTCCTCCACATACAGGCTCCAGTTCCCGGCCGTGCGCACGTACCGGGCAATGCCCATGATGACCTTGCGGTCGTACGGCTTGTTCACATTCATAATCAGCGCGACACGTCGCAGAGTTGGCACCGTTGTGACTCCTCTTCGGTGGCGCGGGACCTCCGGAACCGCAGCAGGGTGCCTCGGATCCGTCCCGGACCGAGGCCATCGGCCGGGGATCGGCCGAAGCACCCCACTTCGGCGCGGGACGCGCCGAGTCACCCACCGCCTAACCCGCACCGATGAATAAATATCGTAAATCTAATACGTTTTTTTACCATTGCCTCTCGGCTATGCAAGCCGTATCTTCGGTTAAGGCACAGGCGAGCTATGTTCCTGGTGCCGCCGACTGGGGCATAACCACAAGAGCAAAGGAGATCCGTCATGGGCAGCAACAAACACCAAGGGACGTTCCGTTTCTCGTTCGGGCCGTGGAATATCCACCAGGGCGCGGACCCGTTCGGCCCGACGGTGCGGAAGAATATCACGTTCGCCAAGAAGCTGACGCTGTACAAGCAGATGGGCTTCGACGGCGTGCAGTTCCACGACGACGATGCCGTGCCGAAACTCAACGACATGACCGCGGCCCAGATCCGCAAGGAGGCGACTGCGGTGAAGAAGGCCCTCGACGGGCACGGGCTGCAAGCCGAGTTCGTGGCGCCGCGCCTCTGGGAAGACCCGCGGACGATCGACGGCGGCTATACCTCGAACAGCGCGGCCGAGCGCGAGTACGCCCTGGACCGGTCGCGGAAGACGATCGACATCGCCCGCGCGCTCGGAACGCGCAACGTCGTGCTGTGGCTGGCACGCGAAGGCACCTATGTCCGAGAAGCCAAGGACTCCGTGGTCGCCGTCGAGCGCCTGGCCGCTGCCGTGCAGATGATGCTGGACTATGACCCAAAGGTGCGCATCCTCATCGAGTCGAAGCCCAATGAGCCCATGGACCACACCTACATCCCGACCATCGGCCACGCCATCGCGCTCGGGTTGATGACCAACGCGCCGGAGCGCGTCGGCTGCCTCATCGAGAGCGCACACGCCCTGCTCGCCGGCCTCGATCCCTCCGACGAAATGGGCTACGCCATGGCGCAAGGCAAGCTGTGGAGCGTCCACCTCAACGACCAGAACGGCATGAAATTCGACCAGGACAAAACGTTCGGCAGCGTCGACCTGCGACGCGCGTTCAACCAGGTCCGGATCCTGGACCGGCACGGCTACGGCAACAAGGGCGAGTGGATCGGCCTCGACGTGAAAGCCATGCGTTCGCAGAAGGACGATGTCGCCACCAAGCACCTGCGCAACAGCCAGGAGATCTTCCTGAAGCTCCTCGAGGTCAGCCGGTCCCTGGACAACGCCCTGATCGACAAGCTCATTGCCGAGCGCGACTACGAGGAACTGGAACTGCTCATCGTCAGCGCCCTGATGGGCGACTGAGGTGGCTCGGCGCGTCCCGCGCCGAAGTCCGGAGCCGTGGCTCGACGCGTCCCGCGCCGAAGCAGAGTACTCGGGCCGGTCTCCGGCCGAGTGGACTCGGGGCGGGACGCCCCCGAGTACCCTGCGGCGGTCCCAGAGGTCCCGCGCCACTGCCTGCACATCACGCTCGGCATTCGCCCCGCGGCCACCGCTCCGGCCAGGCGTTCCGGAACGGCAGGCTCAACCCACCAACGGGTTCCGCCAGCGGAGTCCGGGGACGCGGGGCAAAATCCGTGTCGGTACTGCACAACTCACAGCCGTGTTGCAGGGCGAGTGCCGCCAAGTGCGCGTCCGTGGTCAGGTTGCCGGCCGTTCCTGCCTGTTGCAGCAAGGAGGCCACCAGGGCCCAGTGCCCATCCAACGGCTCCAGGACACGGACGCACGGCTGGCCGAACCAGGAGTTGACCTGCCCGACCGCCTCGCCGACTCCGCACGCGTGGCCTCCCCGACAGGCGGGCGGCCCGCTCGTGCCCCCGGCGCGCTAGGGCAATGGACGGCAATCTCTCACGCCCTGTGTGGGAGACGCGCAATCTCGACGACCAGGTGATGCGTCAGCG
>Ga0156531_1143_pt2 | contig 16343 bp, 12 predicted proteins | sample RifOxyB3_FD_111926 | JGI IMG/M metagenome (GOLD analysis project Ga0156531, IMG submission 111926) | Lentisphaerae bacterium RIFOXYB12_FULL_65_16 | reverse complement strand
TTGCGTGAAGTGGCAATCTTGCCCCCCAGGCAGATGCGGAAGGCGCAGCAACGCAACATAACCAACCGCGCAACATTACCGCGGTACTTCGGAAGTGGGCATCCTCTAGCGACCTTGGGAGCACTGGGGGACAAGCCGCGGCCTTCGCTAATCGGGCATGCCTGATCACGCTGCCGCCGACGGCGTCTGTCGGTGCTGCAGGTCAACGCTCCGGGGAAGTAGAGCAAGGCTCCCGCCTTGCAGTCCCCCACTCCTCGCCCGTTTGGGTTCATTGCCCACGGCGACGCGCAAGATGATCTCTCCCATGAAACGGAAGGGGCCCGGGAGCCCGCGAGGACGCGGGCGCTCCAGGGACTGGCACGGGGGGCTGATTTTGGAGAGCCCGCGAGGACGCGGGCGCTCCAGGGACTGGCACGGGGGGCTGATTTTGGAGCGCCCGCGTCCTCGCGGGCTCCGGAAGCGTCGTCGCCAGTTTCACCTCGGTATGACGGGGCGGTACGCCGCCCGGGGGGCGCTGAGGCCTGACACGAGTCACGGCTCGCGAGGCCGCTCCTTCGACAGGGCTCAAGGCCTTCGGTCGCCCTCCACCGCAAGGCCCAGGTTTGCGGCATGGATTCTCAACGCGTGCGAGGCTCGCCCTCAGGACGGTGCGGTTGGCAATGGTCGGCTTGTGCCCGACGGTACTGGCCTACCGCACGCCGGTCACGGCGATGAGGATGGGGGTTGAGGGGCCGGCGTTCGATACGACGTCCAGGCTGAGGATGGCGACGTCTTTGCGCGGGTTGTCCCACTGCCAGACGCGCAGGTAGCGCCAAGCCGGCTTGCCGGTCCCGGTCTCCGTGACGCGGACCGGGACGGGACGCGATTCCTCGCTCGGGTCGTAGCCGTTCCACCAGTTGTGCGTATTTCCCGGGATGCGCAGCGGCACATCGAGCGTCTGGCCGTCCTCGTAGCGGACCACGTACTTGCCGGGTTCGCCTGGGTTCCCCCACGCCGCAGTGTGCAGGAAGTACAAGCAGCGCACGCGGTTGCCGACGGGGATGCCCTCGACCTTCTCGGGGAGTTGCGGTGTCGCATTGGCGCCGCGCAGGGTGACGATTGCCCTGCCGCCGTTCGTGGTCGGGTCCAGGACCTGGAATGGCACGCCGTAGAATGTCTGGCGTCCGAGCGGCATGGTGTCGAGGCAGTTCAAGGGGCCTTCGTCGGCCCAGCCGCCGATACCGTCTCCGGCCTTGTCATCGTGGAAACCCATGTTCGCGAATCGGCTCAGGTCCGCGAAGAAGACGCCGGCCGGGTTCTCGGCGGGCGCGGCGTAGTCGGGCAGTGGCGGTACGACCGGTCGGTCGTCCTTGGGCGGTTCTGGTGCAAAGGGTTCGGGTTCGGTCACGACACGGATTTCTGCTTTTTCGAGGGCGGCGATCACGTCCGCCGCGGGTGCCGTGACGTGGACGTAGGCCGGTTCCTCGGCGACGTCGAAGGGCTCGGCGGCCGGCCGGTCGTTGCCCATGATATCGACGGCCTTCCCGATCTGCCCGGGCCAGGTTGCCGTCACGGTCACGCGTCCGCCGCGTCCGGTCCACCAGAGGACGACCGCACCCGCTGCGTCGGGCTTCTGCCACACCGAGGCCCACAGGCGCCCTTCGTTGCGGCGCACCGTACCGGCGTACTGCGCACCGTCGACTTGCGCGGCGAGCGCTACGCGCGCCAGAAGTTTCGGCTTGGGGACGTTGTTCATGTCCACGGCATTCAACCCGGAATAGTTCCCGAGGCTGGCCACGTTCCAGAGGTACTGGAAAGAGTGGACGATGCCGAGGCCCTGCAGCATGGCCTCAGACTGGACGGTCGCGTGCATTGCGGCGCGCCAGTTCAGCGGCTCGCGCACGGACTCGGGCGGCAAGTCCGGCGACTCATAGCCACGCAGGAACGTGGTGTCACCGCTGCCGCCTTCCGTATTCCAGAGCGGCAGGTCGCGGCCGGGCGCATAGCGTTGCGCGAGGTCGCGGAAGTGTTCCGCGATCGTCTGGAGTTTGTCGAACAGTTTCTCGGGCGGCAGGGTGGCGTCGTAGTAGAAGTGCACGCCGATGGCGTCGGCGAACTTCAAGGCGCCCGCGGCTGCGGCCTGCTCGTGCCATTTCCACTCGGATTGCGTGTACCCGCCGCTGAGAATGATGCACTGCGGGTCCGCGGCCTTGGCGGCCTCGTAGGCGATACGGCAGTACTCGGCGAACTCTTCCGGCGAACCGCCCCAGAACATGGGCACGTCCGGTTCGTTGCCGGTCTCCCAGCAACGGATGTAGTCCTTGTGCCGCGCGACCATTGCCGAAACGTAAGCGCGAAAGGCGTCAGGGTCGGGGCGTGCGTTGGATGCGTAGCCGTCCTTCTTTGGTTTTGGGAGCGGGCCTTGGGCCGCGGCCCAGTAGGGCGTGCCGAAGAACTCGCCGAGGATCTGCAGTCCGAACTTGCGGTTCCGCTCGATCTGGAAGTCATGCGACCAGGTGAACTCGCCCGGTTCCGGCTGCACGCGCGGCCACCAGGTGGCCTGGAGCATGTCATGACCGCGGTTCCAGGCCAGGCCGAGGCGCGCCGCCTGCGCGACGAGCCCCTCGCTCCAGGAGTTGACGTGCTGGCCGAAAAACGAGTCTGCCCGGGGCGGAGTGGTCGGCAGCGGCCAGGCCGCGAACGACGCGACATCGCGTTCGCGCGCTTCCCCGGCGTCTTCGAGCCGGACTGCGATTTTGAACACGCCGCGTTCCGGGGCCGCGAAGGCGATCGCGAGTTCGCTCTTCCCGCCGGCCGGGAGGTCGACGTCCTGCGTCTGTTCCGCACGGACGGTTTCATGGACATCGAGCAGCTGGAAGGTCAGTTGGCCCTGCCAGGGTTGGGGGGCCGGATTGGCGAGTGGAATGCGTGCCGTGAACGCCTGGCCCGGTTCCACGATGGCGTCTGTCGCGCGGTCGCCGGGGATGAAGCAGACGCCGATGTCCAATGGCCAGGTCCGTGCGTCCTGCGGTTTGGGCAAGTGCGTGTCGAGTTCGAGCGCCACTTCGGCCGGGTTGGCGAACAGGCGTGCGATCTCCGCATCGCTCAGGACGCGGTCCCACAGGACGAGTTCGTCGTAGGCGCCGGGTGCGGTCCGGTTGCCGAGTGTCACGTGGCCGCTGTCGCGGAACGGGTCGCTGCGGATCCACTCGGTGCGCTGGCGCGAGACGGGAAGCCCGTCGAGGTACAGCACCTTGTCACCCGCGGCGGAATCCCATGTGGCGGCGAAATGGTGCCACTGGCCCGGTTGCCACTCGGCGAAGGTGTGGTAGCCCGCGGTCGAGTAGTCCCATCGGTAGCCTTCGCCCATGCGACTGGAGCCGGTCATGAAGAACAGCACGTCCTTGGACCGGTGGTAGTTGAGCAGGAAGTTGCCGCCATCGAAGAACGCGCGGTCGCCGGTGTACTGTGGATCGTCAGCGCGCCACGCCGGGCGATGCCAGAAGGCGAGGGACCCGCGCGGGCGGCTGAAGTTCCCGGCGCCGGGAATGCGGACTTCGCCGGCATCGAGAGTTACGGCCTGGCCGGCCTGTCCCTCGACGAACGTCGCCGCGTCGGCGTTGACCTGGCGCGACCCGCCCGCGTGCCGCGACGCCAGGCTGCCGTCGCACGGCAGGTAGAAGACGACGCCTGGCGCGAGCGTGGGGGGGAGCGGGTCCGCAGCCTGGAGTCGCATGCCGGGTGTCAGAAGCAGCATGATCAGGAATGGTGCAGTGCGTGACATGAATGAGTGCCCTCGTCTGCCGGGGACGCGCTAGTGCCCGTCCGCCAGAACTGCCCCAGCAATTCCACCGTCCGAGCGGCGTCTGGGTGTGTCTTCCGTCGCCGTTGGCGACGAAGCGGGACGCCGACCCCTAACTGCACAAAGCGCCGCAAATTGCGGGGCGACTTCTGGCTGACGAGCACTGGTTGGTCCGTGTTTTGCGACACGCTCCGCACTATAGCACCGGGGAAACGTCGGCGCGCGCTTGCCTTGACGAGAGCGGCCTGGAGAGCGTCGACATTCGTCTCAACGACCAACGCCTGGGCGTGGCCGTGGGGCGGTACGACGACAACGACCAGCACCTGTTCTTCACGGCCGCACCCGTCGACGTCACAAGTGGCGACCGGCTCGAGTTGCGAACTCTGTCGCCGGTGGGGCGGTACCGGATCGAAGACATCGTCCTGCTGCGCGAGAAGCCGGAGCCGCGGCAACCGGTGTATGAGTTTCGGAACATTCAGATCAGCGAGGATCGCCTGACGTAGATTTCCACCTGGGCGGTCGCCTGCGCGGTCGAGTTGGAGTCGGGTGGGACGCAGCAGGAGTCCACACCCGTGAACAACCATCGGGTTGCCATCCCCGCTTTGCTGCCGGGCCGCAGTGTGAAGTGCCGTATCACCGGACTGGATCTCGATGGCCGCACGGTCGACTCGGGCTGGCAGAGTTTTACTCGCGCGCTGCCGTCCGAACCTGCGACGGTGAAGACTGGCAAGGTTCCGCTGTGCGTCACGGGGTCGGCTACACCGCTGCCGGTTGGGCCATGGCCCGTAACTTGTGGTGTGCCGTTCCCGCGCGGCGAACTTGGTTCGGACCGCTGTGTCCGAAAACCCGGTGCGCGTCGGTCGGGCCTATGCTCACTGCATCGGGCATGTGGGTGACTACTTTGAGAAGAGTCCGCTGGATGGGCCCAACCGTGGGACCGCACGCGGCGGTCGGCGGGTTCGGCAAGTCGTTCAGCCAGATCACGCGGGTGGCACCGCACAGCCTCGGACTGCTGCAGGAGTTCCGCGATCAACCGCCCGTGCCGGTGGCGGTTGTCGGGGCACGGAGTCCGAACGCGTTTGGGGGCAGCCTGACCGCGGAATTCGATGCGAGTGGCTCGCTGCTTCCCGCCGGTGCTGCAGCTGAGTACGAGTGGGACTTCGGCGATGGGGCCACGGGCACGGGGAAGACAGCGTCGCACGAATACGCCGACGGCGGACGCTACACGGTGAAGTTGACGTTGCGTTTGAACGGTGTCGAGGACCCGGTCAGTGCGAAACTGAAACTGCCGCCCCGCCGTGTTCTGCAGGCGCCGCGCGACAAGGGGTTGCTGGTCGAGGCGGAGACGTTCAGCGCCCAGGGGCAAGGCGAGGTGAAGGTCGCCGAGAAACGCGTCAACGCCTCCGGCCCGATTATCACGTCCTGGCAGAGCAATATCGGGCACTGGCTGGAGTGGACCGTGACGCCGCCGGCACCGGGGAAGTACCACACACCATCCTGCGGTAGGGCACAAGCCACCGCCGTAGGGTTGATAGGCATGGGGCGCCGCCGGGGAGGTGCTCCCATGTTACTGGCGGGCTGCGATAGAGTGGCCGGAGCGGCTCGCTCCGGCGGTTGCGGGACCGAGCCGGTCCCGCCACTTTGGCGAGCCCCCCCCAGCCCAGCACCCGCCACTCCCATGAAACTCGAACCCAGACCGCGTGAACGCGGTACTACAAGCCTCGTTGCGCTGTTGGCCAGGTTCGTAGTACCGCCTGCAGGCGGTCTTGGTGCATCGTCGCCAGTTTCACTCCGAGATGACCGGGCGGTCTGCCGCCCGGGGGTGCGTTGACGCATTGCACCGCGACCGCAGGGCTGTTTCAAGATTCGTGACCGTCGCGTGCGGTGAGTACCCCCGGCGTGTCCCCACGCCGGGGGGGGGCGGCCTGAGGACAGGCCGCCCCCACTTGGTGTGCGCGGAGGCGTGGCCTTCCGAGACGCGGTGCCAGATCTTGAAACAGCCCTGCCGCGACCGCTCCCCAGTTTGCTATTGATGGCAAGCGTTGCTATACTAAGCATTCGAAAATGGCCCATATCAGTATGTTAGGCAAAGCGAACGTGTGCGGCACGGGCGAAAACACGACCGTGCCGGTGCGCACACTGGGTGGATTTGGGTTCAGTTGGCGCGGTCCTTAGTAGTTTTCTTCTGGAACGGTGGGATGGGTGTGCGTTGGCGGTCTGAGATGCGGGAAGGCAGAAGTGCGGGCAGCCGCGGGCCCCTTCGCTGAGGCACGGTGGAGGGGTAGTGTTGAGACAGAGAAGAAATGCAACGTGTGGATGAACAGGGAGGCAGGCAGATGAACAGAACGGCAAGGTCGAAAGCGACGCGGCACGGGTTCACGTTGATTGAAATGATAGGGGTGCTGGCCATCATTGTGATCCTCGCGGCAGTCCTGATCCCCCGGGTCATTGAATCCATTACGGATTCGCGTGTCGCCAATGTGGTGACGAGCGTGAACACGGTAGAAGCGGCGGTGATCGACTTCCTCGGCAACCCCGCAAACACCCTGCCCGCGGCGAACGCGGCGTTTGACACCGCGTTGGTCACCGCGGGTAGTCTTGCCTCCCCGCTGGTCGTGCCCCAGGCGGTCATCGCCGGACCGCCCGTCGGCACGGACACGGCGGGAACAGTTGCGGCGGTGCAGACTGCCGCGGGTGTAACAGCCGGCACCAACTTCAACTTGGACGGCGCAACGGCGGCCGGAAATATTGGGGCCGGTGCAACCATAGTGCGGGTCGTGCTCACGAACGTGCCGCAACTGTATGCGCTGCGCATCAACAACGCCATCGACGGTGCTCTGGCGGCGCCAGCCCTGGGTGCGCTCAGCAACACCGGCCGGGTGAGCTATATTGCCGCGGCGGGTGGCATTCATCCCAACGTTTTCATTTACGTTACTCACGTCAACGCGCAGTAAGCGACAGCCGCACAGAAACGTGAGGGACCGGACGCTGGGGGGCCCGCGGCGCGGCTCACCCGGCGTCGTTTGTATCGACTTGTGCGGGCAGATCCACAGAGGGAGAAGGCGGTGTAATGGGTGCCACGACGCGCCCGTTCGCGGCTGTCCGCAGCGGTGGACAGTGGCGCGGGACCTCCGGGACCGCGGCAGGGTGCTCGGGGCCGTCCCGGCCCGAGGCCCGCGGCCGGGGACCGGCCGGCGCACCCCGCTTCGGCGCGGGACGCGCCGAGCCACCGTGCGCGCGATCGCATCTCAGCCGGGGCAAACCGTCTTTCGTCGAAGCGAGATTTACCCGCACAGGACGATTATTCCTGAACCCTGAACCCTGAACCCCGACCCCCGAACACCTGGCGGCGTCCCGCCCGGGTGGGGAGTCCCCAGCGCAGTAACATCCAGCGCCACACATGGACGCAACCGCCACACATAGCCCGGCCGGCCAGCCCCCCACCGGCGCCAGTGCGCCGCCGCGCAAGCGCCTGGGCGAGAAACTGCTGGACGCCGGCATCATCAGTCAGACCCAGCTCGACCTTGCCCTGCGCGAGCAGCGGCGTACCGGCCAGTACCTGGGTGCCGTGCTGACCGGACTTGGCATCGTGGACGAGGGTATTCTTGCCACCTTTCTGGCCAACGAGGTGGAGACCGGCGCCGTCGATGTCACGCGCACGTACGTCAGCCCGGACGTTCTGGAACGCGTGCCCCACGAGCTGGCAAAGCAGTGCCGCGCCATTCCGCTGGAGTTCTCCACCGACCGGACGCGCCTGAAGGTGGCGATGGCCGATCCGTTTGACGTGATGGCCATCGAACGGCTGCGCCAGGCCGCGGGCATGCCGATCGAAGTCCTCAGCGCGTCGTCCCAGGACATAACCGATGTGATTGCGCAGCACTACCAGGAGCGGCGGACCCTGCAGGCCACCATCGAAGAGCTGATGAAGACCGGCAGGGCTGAGAACCTTGACGAGGTCGTTTCGGACCCGCCCCTCATCCGACTGGTGGACTTGCTGATCTCGCGGGCGGTGGAACTGCAGGCCAGCGACATCCACGTCGAGCCCGAGGAGAAAGTCCTGCGCGTGCGGCTGCGCGTTGACGGCATCCTGCACCAGGAGATATTGGTCCCCAAAGACCTGCAGCCGGCGATAACGGCCCGGCTCAAGATACTGGGGAACCTGAACCTGACTGAACAGCGGGTCCCGCAAGACGGGCGTGCCACCTTCAAGATGGGCCGGCACGGTGTCAACCTGCGGGTTTCCACTCTGCCGACCTCTTTTGGCGAGAACGTGGTGTTGCGGTTGCTGGACCGTTCCACAACCTCACTGGACCTGAAGGCGTTGGGCTTGGCGCCCCATGACCTGGAACAGTTCGAGAAGGTCCTCACCCGGCCGTACGGCGTCATTCTCGTCACGGGCCCGACGGGGAGCGGCAAGACGACCACGCTCTATGCGGCCCTGAACCGCGTCTGTTCGCTCGAAAAGAGCATCTTCACCCTGGAGGACCCGATTGAATACCGGCTGCCCATCATCCGCCAGACCCAGATCCATGAAGAAATAGGCATGACGTTCGCCGTGGGGCTGCGCGCGCTGCTCCGCCAGGATCCGGATATCATTCTGGTGGGTGAAACCCGCGACAGCGAGACCGCCGAGATGATGATGCGCGCGGCGCTGACCGGGCACCTGGTGTTCTCGACCCTGCATACGAACAATGCTGTGGGCGCCATTCCGCGCCTGCTGAATATGGGCGTCGAGTGCTACCTGCTGCCGGCCGTGCTGGAGGCCATTATCGCCCAGCGCCTGGTCCGCACTATCTGCGCCGAGTGCCGTGAAGAGGGTGAACCCACGGTCGAGGCCTTTCGCGCCCTGAACCTGAATGTCCCGCCTGGGGCGCCGCCGCGGTTGTGGCGCGGCCGCGGCTGCCCGGCGTGCGGCGGCACCGGCTACAAGGGCAGGACGGCCATTTTCGAGGTGCTCCTGACGTCGGACGCGTTCATGAAGGAAGTATTGAACAAAGCCAGCCCCGAGCACCTGACCGCTCTGGCACGCCAGAACGGCATGACCACCATGTTCGAGGACGGCGTGCGCAAGGCGCTCGAAGGGAAGACGACGCTGGCGGAGGTGTTGCGCGTGACGCGTCGGAGCGAACGGACGGAGTAACTGCGCCGCAGCCGCGGCGGACAGCGCGCAACGCCGCAGTGGCGCGGGACCTCCGGGACCGCGGTAGGGTGCTCGGGGCCGTCCCGGCCCGAGGTCCCCGGCCGGGGACCGGCCCGAGGCACCCCGCTTCGGCGCGGGACGCGCCGAGCCACGGTGACAAGCACACAATGCCCGATTACCATTACGTCCTGATGGACAAGTCCGGCAGCACGCGGTCGGGCCGGACGGCGGCCGCCAGTGAGGCGGAACTCGAGGCCGCCTTTGCCGCCCAGGGGCTCTGGCTTATTGAGGCCACGCCCGGCAGCGCCGGCAAGCAGGCAACCGAACTGCCGCGCCACGCCGGTTGGATCTGGGGCGGCGTGAAGCGGCGGGACTTGATCGAGGCTTTCGCGCAACTGCAGTTCCAGCTCATGGCCGGGATCCCGGTGTTGACGGCCCTTGAAGGCACTGTCGCCGATAGCGAGAACCGCAGGCTGCGGCACATCTTCGATTCCCTGCGGCGCGGTGTGGAATCGGGGAACATGCTGCACGAGTGCATGCGGCAGTTCCCGCGGGTGTTTACCCCGCAGATGATCAGTGTCGTGCGCGCCGGCGAGTCCAGCGGCAGACTTCCGGAAGCGCTGGCCGAAATCCGGAAGTATCTCGAATGGGTGGACAAGCTGGTCAAGGACGTGCGCCAGGCCAGTATCTACCCGTGCATTCTGGTCCTGGTGCTGACCATGTTCATCATGCTGCTGTTCGCGTTTGTCATTCCGAAGTTCGTGGGGCTCCTGCAGGCCACCAATGTGCCGCTGCCGCTGCTGACCATCGTGGTTATTGAGATCAGCCACGTGGCCCAGCGCGTGTGGCCCGTTGTGCTGGCAGCGCTGTTTCTGGGCCCCGTGGCGGTCGGCCTCGCCTACCGTCACTCCAAGGCATTTGCTTTTCTCTATGACTTGTGGAAGTTGCAGCTCCCGGTGTTCGGGGAACTGCATCGCATGGTGGCCCTGGCCCGGTTCTGCAACACCCTGGGCAGCCTCACGCGCGCCGGGATTCCCATCTTGAACGCACTGGACTTGTGCCGCGAGGTGGGCGACAACCGGGTGCTCGAGCAGGCGGTGCTGGGGATGCGCCAAGCCATCGAAGCCGGGGAGAACATGAGCAGCGGCATGCGCAAGCATCGCATTTTCTCGAACCTCCTGGTCCGCATGGTGGCAGTCGGGGAAACCACCGGCCGCCTGGATGAGGTGCTGAATACCGTGGGCGCCTATTACGAAGACATCATTCCCCGCCGGATCAAGCAGGTATTCTCCATTGTCGAACCGTCCATTGTCATGTGTCTTATCTTTGTTGTGGGCACGGTGGCATTGTCGGTTTTCCTGCCGCTGATGGCATTGATGGACAGTATGCGGTAGGTTGGGAGGGGAGGTTCAGAGGTTCAGAGGTTCAGAGGGCGGAGGAGAAGGGGAACCGATTTGTGCGGGTGACAAGGATACGCCCGTTCGTAGTGGGCTCGCAGTGCACGGAACGAAGTGGAGCGCCAAGAGCCCATCCGGCGTGTCACGGCGAAGTCTCACAACGAAGCCGGACGTGTTGCGGCGGTCTGGCGTGGGGATGGTGTCTTGCCCGGCGGACGACCGCCGGGACTGCGACACCACTACGAGCGGGACCGCGACCGATGTCTGTCCGCACCAGGGCGTCATCCCGCGCGGTCGGCGGTTTGCCCGGTCGAAGAATCTGCGCTTTTCCCGCGACTGGCGCGCGGGAAAAGTGGCGTGGTGCGCCGCGGGTGCAGTGACTCAGTGACGCAGTGACTCGGTGACTCAGTGACCCACGACACCCAACTAACACCAACATGTTTGTCGAAGTTCAGCGCCTAAGGCGCTAGCACCGAGCGCTGCTGCCGCCCCTCGCCAGACTCGGGTGACAGAGCCTCGATGTTGCAGTGAGACAACAGTATGCAAGAGCGCACAGTTCATCGATCAGCCGGCTTCACCCTGATCGAGATGATCGGGGTGCTGGCGATCATGGCGATTATGGCGGCCGTGCTGGTGCCGCGCACCGTCGAGGCCATCCTGCGCGCCCGCGGTGACGCCGAAACCGCGAACCTGGTCAACTTCGAAACCGGCCTGCGCCAGCATATCCGGTTGAACAAGAACATTCCCGGCAACGTGACGTTGCCTCCCAACACGTGGGCCGCCGACATTGCGGCGCAGATGGGTTACAGCGCTGCGGCGGTCACCACTAATAGCCGGGGCAACGCCCGGCGCTATCTTGTGAACCCGGGGTTCGGCGTCCTCATACCGTATACCCAGAACCCGGGAACCACAGGGTTGGGAGGCGCGCCGGCGAGTCCCAGACTCTTGATTGTCGGCAGCGTTGGCGCGGCGTTGCCCTTGTTGAACCCGATCACCCAGGCCCAATTCGACGAGATATGGAACACCGCTGACGGCGCCGTGCCGGCCACTTGGGGGGTGTGGGGGCGCGGTTCGGATCTGAAAATCCAGCGGATTCAGTTGGGGAACGTCTTCTGTGCGTTGAACCTGAGCGTGCCCGCTGGGTTCGTGCTTGGCTTCGCACCGCGCTATGACATTGACGGGACGCAGGTGCCACCCCCGGCGGCATACCCGGTCAACGCTTTCTTCCTGTCCGACACGCTGGTGGACTTGTGGGACCGTAACGCGCTTGGCGCGGACACGCTGAGCATTCGGTACCGGCTGGACAAAGGCAACAGTTTCATGTACAATGCCAACCTCGTCGGAACCCCGGCCCAGGGAGGGTACTGGTCACGTTGAGCATAGGGCAATTCGATTCTCCACTACAGAGTTCACAGAGAGCACAGAGCAGGGCTGTTTCAAAGTCCGCCGCTGGTGACCGCGACGGACGGCGGTTCTGAGTGCCCCCGGCGTGCTTGTCGCGCCGTAGTGTCTGCACGAAGGCGGATCCCTACGCCGGGGCGCGGTGCGTTCCAAGACGCACTCCGACAGTATGTTGCGCCACTGCAATACGGAGGGACCGCGCTCTTGGATGAACGCACCGGCACACCTGACTACGAAGGCCAGCGTGAGGACACGCTTGGCCTACCGGGCTTTACACAGAGCAATAGTGCCACTTTGCCGCCCCAGGACGGTCGACTTTGAAACAGCCCTGAGCACAGAGAGCAATGTATTGATTGAAAGCATATTAGGTGGCATAGTATTCCTCTGTCGCTATTCTCTGTGACCTCTGTGCTCTCTGTGGTAGAAAATCTCGACGTGTGCGGGTAGATCCTGAGAGAGAAAAGGATTCGCCATGAAGGCCAGGATGCGCCGGTTCGTAGTGGGCTCGCAGTGCGCGGAACGAAGTGGAGCGCCAAGAGCCCATCCGGCGCGTTGCGGCGGTCGGGGATGGTGTCTTGCCCGGCGGACGACCGCCGGGCTTGCGACACCACTACGAACAGGGGCGCGAGCCCTGTCTGGCCACGCGAGGCTGGATATACCCGCACAGGTCGCATAGTGTTCCTTTCACGGATGCACCACTTGCGGTACAACAAGCTCTCATGAGTATCGGTGACATACGGCTCAACGTCGTGTTCTTTCGGACGGAATCAGGAACGGAGCCTGTCCGAAAGTGGCTGAAGTCCCTCCTTGCGTCGCACCGGAAGGCAATCGGTGAGGACATCAAGACGGTCCAGTTCGGTTGGCCGCTCGGGATGCCGCTGGTGGAGAAGATCGAACCGTATATGTGGGAAGTCCGAAGTCACGTTCCGGACGGAATAGCCCGAGTCCTCTTCACCGTGGACGGTGACATGATGATTCTCCTGCATGGTTTCATCAAGAAGACGCGGAGAATCCCGCCGCCAGAGGTCGCCACGGCGCGATCGAGGCTCAAGCAGTATCAGGAAGCAGGATCATGAAGAAGAACCGGCATATCGGAAGCAACTTTGACGACTTCCTCCGCGAGGAGGGTCTTCTGGCCGACGCGGAGGCGACCGCGGTAAAGCGTGTTATCGCCCACCAGATAGCGACTGAAATGGCAGAACGCAGTATCTCCAAGAGCGCTCTGGCCCGCATGATGCGGACTAGCCGCGCGTCTCTGGACCGCCTTCTCGACCCGCAAGATGCATCCGTCACGCTTTTCACTCTGGAAAGCGTTGCGGTTGCGCTCGGCAAGAAGCTGAAGGTGCATCTGGCTTGACCGCCGAACCAAGGAGTCTGAGCGCAGGCGAACAGGGGTTGCATGGCTACCGGCATACTGGGTGTCAGTTGGATCAACGGCAACGTCAGGGCCGCGGTGTTGCGCCGCGGTCAGGTCACCCACGAATGGACGTATTCCGGGAAGGTTGATGGGCCCGCATTCCCGGCCGAGGTCATGGCGCAGGCCGTGCAGGAGACCGGGTTTCGCGGCAGGGAAGTCCGCTTCACGCTCTGGGCGCCGCGGGCCATGCACTTGCTCGTGGGTGTACCGCCTGCCAAGGGGATCCTCCTGGACCGGTTCCTCGAGCGCAAGGCCGACGAGTTCAAGGCATTCCCGGACAAGGCTGTGTGGTCCTACCGCCGCACGATGTCGTGCCGGCAGCAGGGCGACACCGCGCTCTTGAGCCTGGCTCCCGAGTCCTACTACCTTGGGATCGTGGCGGCCTGCCGCCAGGGCAACCACGTTTGCACTCGGATTGTCTTCCCCGTGTCGCTGTTGACGCAGTTCCTGCCACAGATGCAGCACTCTCCCGGTGCTGCTGTCATGCTGGCGGCCGAGATGGAAGGGGTAACCGCCCTGGTCATTGGCTGCAACGACGGACAACTGCTGTTCGCGCGCGCCGTTGCCTCGCACTGGGAGGACGATGCCGACTTCCTGGCGCAGGAGATCAATCGCTCCATCCTTTACGCCAAGCAGCAGTTCGCGGCCGCTGTCGAGCAAGTGCACTGGATGGGGGCCGACCCTGCGGTGGCCAAACTGCAGGCGCTGCTGAAGTGCCCGATTGCCGTCGGACCGCCGCTGGCGCCGTTCTTCTGGGTTTCCGAGGTCTTGCGTCAGCCTGTCAAGCAGGAGGAGAACCTGGTCCCCGCCACCGTGCATACCGAGCGGCGGCAGCGCCTGTTTGCCACGGTTGCGGCGGCCGCGCTGGGTATCTTCCTGTTGGGCGTTGTTGCCATGTGCGCGGTCACGGAGGGATTGCTGCGCCAGGCCCGCAGGAATCTTGAGTTCACGCAGGTGCGATACCAGAAGGAAACTCAATTCCGCCGGCAAATGGAGAGACTGGCTGCCCTCCAGGAGTCGCTCAAAGCGTTCTCCGATACGGCGATGCACCCCGTCCCGGCATGGTTCGCTGGCTGGCTGGGCGAAGTGCTGCCGGACGAGGTGGTGCTGTCCCGGGTCGAGGTGCGCCGGGAAAAAGGCGCCTGGCATTTTCAAGTGGACGGCGCGGCGGCCAACGGTGAGCCGATTACGCGCCGCATGCTCGCGGACGTGCAGGCCAGACTGCGCACCCCGCCCTGCAATGCCGCTATCATAGATCCCGAAACTGAGACGGAAGCGGTGCCGGCCGGGACGGTGCGGCTCAAGCCGGTTCAAACGACCAGGGCATTCTGCATCGAGGGCATTCTTCGATGATCGGGCAAGGCGGGTATGACGGACTTGCGGAAGTGCGCCGGTACTTGTGGCAGCGCGCGCCGCTGCTCGGGTTGCTCGGGATCTCGGGCCTGGTCCTGTGGTGGAGCTTTGCCACCCGCCTGCCGAAGGTCCGGCAATTGCAGGAGGAAAGTCAGCTCCTGGTGACGCGCAATCGCGGCGCGGCGTTGCTGACAGTCCAGCAGTACGAAGAGGAAAGCCGCCGCGTCCAGGAAGGTTGGCAAAAGGCCAGGCGCGAGTTGTTCGAAACCCCTCAAAGCCTGCGGGGCTGGATGGAATCGGTGACCGAAGAAGCCCTGGCCATGGACCTGGCGGTCGAGTTCACGCCCATGGATTGCGTGGAGGCCACCGGCGCCTTGGCGGGATTTGTGCGGTTCCTGCCCGCGGACATGAACCTGCGGCTGGCGCCGACGGCAGCACCGGACAAGGCGTTCTACCCGGCCATGCTGAAATTTCTGCACCGACTCCTGTCCGGCGACAAGCGCATTGCGCTTGACCGGCTGTCGGTGCACGGCGCCGGGAATGGCGCCACCGAGGCGCAGTGCCAGGTCACATTCTGGCTGGAGAGCAGTCCTCGATGAGCGTTCCACTGAAAACCTGGGTGGTCGTGGCGCTGGTGGTGCTGGCGCTGTTCCTGGGGTTCAGGTCATACCGGCAGGTCGCCGTGCGTGTGGGCCCAAGCGGCGCCGCGGCGCCGGCGCCCGAGGCAAGCGCGGCCGTCGACATGCCGACCGCCCCGGCCGCGGCGCCAACAGCGGTCCCGGCCGCAGCACCGGTAACGGCATCGGCAACCGTAGCCGCGGCCGTGGCGAACGCCCAGCCGGTCGATGTGGCCGCGGGTTGGGTTCTGTCGCCCCGGCGCGACCCGTTTGCGCCGGTCCCCGTCCCGGTCCCGGCGCCGGTGGTGGCGGTCGTTCCGGCCGAACCGGCGGCGCCAGCGCCGACACCGGCGCCGGTGCAGGTCGAAGCGCCAAAGCCCAAGCCCCCGGCCGCGGCGGAGGTGCTGAAGATACAGGCACTGTACGTGCAACCTGGGAAACGCCTGGCGGTCGTGAATGGCGCGGTGGTCAAGGAAGGCGGCCGCCTCGGACCGTTTGGCGCCGGCGCCACGGCGGCCGGCCCGTACACCGTCGAGAAGATCGAGGCCAACGGCCTGTGGTTGAACGGGCCGCTGGGGCGCGAGTTTGTCGGACGCTAGCGGCTCGTGCAGGAGCCGGGTTGCAGTGTTCGGTGTTCAGTGGTCAGGAGATACGGCGCGTTCTGGAGCGCCCGCGTCTCGCGGGCTGAACCGTCGCCAAGTGTGCAGGTGCGTGCGGCAGTGTTCAGCGCCCCCGGGCGGCGGACCGCCCGGTCATCTCGGAGTGAAACTGGCGACGATGCACGAAGACCGCCTGAAGGCGGGACTACGAACCTGGCCGTCCGCGGAAGGATGGTGTCAGGGGTCATGGGGCAGGGTGTCGGGTGTCGGGTGTCGGGTGTCGGGTGTCGGGTGTCGGGTGTCGCGGGTGGCAAGTCCGGTGCGCCTGATCAGTCCGATCAGTCGGATCCGTCCGATCGGTCTGATCCGCCCCACGCCCACTGAGCCATCCTGTTCGTAGTGGGCTCGCAGTGCGCGGAACGAAGTGGAGCGCCAAGAGCCCATCCGGCGTGTTGCGGCGGTGCGGCGCGGGGATGGTGTCTTGCCCGGCGGACAGCCGCCGGGACTGCGACACCACTACGAGCGGTGCCGCGGCCGGATTGACCCGCACAGGTGGACGTCTTTTGGCACGGGGCTCGATCGTTGGTCGCGCAACGCGAAAGGATTCACGATGACACGGGCTATACGCTGGCAGAGTG
>Ga0156531_1301_pt2 | contig 16465 bp, 15 predicted proteins | sample RifOxyB3_FD_111926 | JGI IMG/M metagenome (GOLD analysis project Ga0156531, IMG submission 111926) | Lentisphaerae bacterium RIFOXYB12_FULL_65_16 | reverse complement strand
GGGGAAAGGGAAGAGAGGGGGGACGCGCACGTTTGGCGGGCGAACCCGATTCACCCGTGGCACAAGGCCACGGGGGTCTCACGTATGGGCCAGCGCGCCGTCGTTCCACCCGCCCTCCCATGCTACTCGCGGTGGGGATGTTCGCGTTGCGGCGTGTGTCCCGGCGCGTCGGTACGTACACGTTTGGCGGCGCCGTGGTCCGCTCGCTGAAGCGTCGCTGCAACTTCCGCCTGAAAGGCGGTACTCAGACGGAATCGCCGGAGTAACAGGTTGGTATGATTGGGCAGCGTCAGCGCCCAAGGGACGCTGACGCATTTCCTCTCTGAGTCTGCCGCGAAAAAGCGTTTTCGACCGGCGCAATCACCTGTGCCCACCGGCCGTGCGCCGGTGGGGACGAAGGTTGGCGGGCTCAGGGGGCGGTGGTTCGAGGCGCGCTGGAGTGTCCGTCGGTCCGGACCGGCACCCAACGACGCTGACCGGCGGGCCAAGCGTCGGCGGGTGTGAAACGCCGCGTCGTGTTACTGCGGGTTCTCGACGTAGGCGCCGCCGCGGCACTGCTTGAGGTAGTCCAGGCCATGCACTTGGCCGGTCATCTCCAGCTCGCCGCGGTAGACGGGGTCGTGCCAGCCTTCGATGTCGATGCTGCCCTTGAAGCCGGCGCGCCGCAGTTCGGAGATGATGTCGGTCCAGTTGCAGTCGCCGAACCCGGGCGTGCGGTGGAAGGCGAACGGTTCCGGGCCGCGCACGCCGTGCTCGCGCACCACGTCCCAGTACACGGTCGCGTCCTTGCCGTGCAGGTGGAAGATCTTCTTCACCCACTTGCGGAGTTGCGGCATCGGGTCGATCAGCTTGACCATCTGGTGGCAAGGCTCCCACTCCAGCCCGATATTGTCCATCGGCACGGCGTTGAACATCATCTCCCAGCACTTAGGCGTCATGGCGATGTTCCAGTCGCCGCGTGTCCAGTCCCCGCCCATGTCGCAGTTCTCGAACGCCAGTCGCACGCCTTTGTCGGCGGCGCGCTTGGCCAGGGGCTCGAACACCTGCTTGAAACGCGGCATGCTCTCGTTGATCGGCTTGTCGACAACGCGGCCTGCAAAGCCGCAGACCAAGTCACACCCGAACAGGTGCGCGGCATCGATGCACTTCTTCCAGCCGTCGCGGGTTTCCTTGGCCTTGTCGTCGTCCTTGAGAGGATTGCCGTATATGCCCAGACTGCTGATGACCGCGCTGCTGTCGGCCAGCACCTCCTTGACTTCGCGCGCCAGCTTCTTCAAGTCCGTCTCACCCAGCGTCTGCCAGAACGTGATGGAGAACGACTCGAACCCGTGCGGCAGAATCTGTTTGATGTACGACGCTTTCGGTTGCGCCAGGGTGCCGATCCGGATGGTCTCGTTGTACATGGGCGAGAAAGTCCTTTCCTGTGTCAGGTTGAGAACGTCGGGGGAGTCCTGCGGGCGGCGCCCGCGACCCCGTCTCACTCGAAGTACGTCGCACCCGCCGTCGGGGTCTCGCAGACGGTGACGCGCGCGACTTTGACGGCCGGACCGTTGATGTCTGCGGCCACGGCACGGTAGATGTGGCGGGATATGATCTCGCAGGAGGGGTTGAGGCCGGCCAGTTCCGGCACTTGGTTCAGGTCCTTGTGGTCCAGCGTGGAAAGGACCTTCTGAAGGGACGTCTTGGCGGCGCGGAAGTCCAGCGCCATACCGAGCTCGTTGAGGCCCTCGGTCTGGAAGAACACGCGCACGGTCCAATTGTGGCCGTGGCAGTGGGCACAGTTGCCCGGGTAATCCAGCAACCGATGCGCCGCCGAGAAGTGGCTTTCGACGAAAACTTCAAACATGCGGCTTGGTCCCCGGAAAAAGATGCGGGACAGCCGGCGCCGTGGCAACCGTCGTGCCGAGGCACTCAGGTGGCGGCAGGCGTGGCCGCCGGCTGCTCAGCCTGCTTGGTGCGTGTGACCTTCTTCACCCGGTCGGACCGGATGCAGTTGGTGCAAGCCTTGATGTGCTTTACGACGCCCCCCACCTCGGCCTTGACGCGTTGCAGGTTCGGTACGAACGTGCGCTTCACGTTCTTCACCACGTGCATACCGATACCGCCCTTTTTCTTCGCCAGACCGCGCCGGGTAATGCAGCCGCCGACGACCTTGTGCTTACCGCAGATGTCACAAACTCTGCTCATGTGCGACCTCACTTCCATGCGCCGGCCTGCTGCACCGGCTGAAACCCGTCCACGCCACCGTCGAGACCGGGACAGGGACTCTGTCCGTCCACACCTAGCCGCTTCGGCTCAAAAACCGAAATGGTGGGTTGGCGGGGACTCGAACCCCGGACCCACGCCTTAAAAGGGCGTTGCTCTACCGCCTGAGCTACCAACCCGCCAAAATCTGGTGCGGATTCTGTGCGGTCTGGCCCAGGCATCTTCGCTTCTTCATCCGACCGGGACAGACCCGTCCAAAACCACAAAAGCGAACGCTAAACATAGCCTGCGACAGGCGGAAAGCAAGGGGAAGCCTTCGCGCAACGCGATGCGTCCGTCGCGGGTGGAGGGCTGGGGGCGGCCGGCATAGGTGGCGGGACCGGCTCGGTCCCGCGGGTGTCGGAGCGTTTCGCTCCGACCTCGTAAGGGGAAAACTCCGCCACCCCCGGCCACCGCCATCCGGACCAGGGCTGTTTCGAAATCCGGTATTCGTGAACCTGGCGCGGCGGTGAGTACCCCCGGCGTGTCCTCACGCCGGGGGGCGGGGCGGCCTGAGGACAGGCCGCCCCCACTTGGCGTGCTCAGCGGCGTGACCCGCCGAGACGCGACGCCGGATCTTGAAACAGCCCTGCATCCGGACCGGTCAGGCTTGACACGCGGCCGGGCGGGGGTTATCCCTAAGCAGGTCCGGCACGCGGCTGCGCCGGGCCTTCGCGCGCACGGTCAGACTGGCGGCGCGGCGCGGTTCAGTTCGGTCTCGGCCGGCCAGTTCAGGAGGATTACGGTTCATGGCGAAGATTACGTTCACGGGGGCGGGCAGTACGGTGTTTGCAAAGAACGTTCTGGGCGACAGCATGCTCACGCCAACCCTGCACGATGCGCACATCGCACTCTATGATATCGACCCGCAGCGGCTTCAGGAATCCAAGATGATGATGGATAACCTGAACGCCAATATCAACCAGGGCCGCGCCCGCATTACCGGGCACGCGGGCGTCGAGAACCGCCGGGACGCCCTGCGCGGCGCCGACTTCGTGGTCAATGCCATCCAGGTGGGCGGGTACGAGCCGAGCACGGTGATTGACTTTGAGGTGCCCAAGAAGTACGGACTGCGCCAGACGATCGCCGATACGCTTGGCATCGGCGGCATCTTCCGCGCCCTGCGTACGATTCCGGTCTTGGCGGACTTCGCACGCGACATTGAAGACGTGTGCCCGAACGCCTGGTTCCTGAACTACGTCAATCCCATGTCGGCCCTCTCCGGGTACATGCAGCGCCACACGGGCGTGAACACCGTCGGGCTTTGCCACTCGGTCCAGGGCTGCGCGTCGGGGTTGCTGCGCGGCGTGGGCCTGGGCGAGAAAGTCGCGGGTGCGAAATGGAAGTGCGCCGGCATCAACCACATGTGCTGGCTGCTCGAACTCAAGGACAAGGACGGCAAGGACCTCTACCCGGAAGTGAAGCAGCGCGCCCTGGCCAAGAACGATGAAGCGCGGCAGCCCGGCGGCAAGAAGCACTGGGACATGGTCCGCTACGAAATCCTGCGGAACTTCGGCTACTACAACTCGGAGTCCTCCGAGCACACCGCCGAGTACCACCCCTATTTCATCAACAGCCGCCACCCCGAACTGGTCGAGGAACTGAATATCCCGCTGGACGAGTATCCGCGCCGCTGCATTCACCAGATCCAGCAGTGGCAGAAGCAACGCGACGACCTGGTGCACGACAAGAATCTGACGCACCAGCGCACGCACGAGTACGCCTCGCACATCATGGAGGCGATCCTGACCGACCAGCCGTTCGAGATCGGCGGCAACGTGCTGAATCGCGGCCTGATCCCGAACCTGCCGGCCGACGCCTGTGTCGAAGTGCCGTGCCTGGTGAACCGCAACGGCGTCCAGGGTTGCTACGTCGGGCCGCTGCCCGAGCAGCTCGCGGCGCTGAACCGCACGCACATCAACGTGCACCTGCTGACGATCGAAGCGGCCGTGACACACCGCAAGGACAAGATCTATCAGGCCGCCATGATGGACCCGCACACACGCGCCGAACTCACGCTGGACCAGATTCGCGCCATGTGCGACGACCTGATCGCCGCCCACGGCAGCATGATGCCCACGTTCGAATAGGCTGTACGGCGGTCGGCCCCCGGCCGCTTGGGAGGTCTCAGGTTTCGGCCGGTCCGGAGTCCCGCAACCGCCCCCACAAGGGCCAAGGTTCACACCATGTCTCAGACCACTCAACAGGATCTGCCGCTGGTCGCCATTGTCGGACGTCCGAACGTGGGCAAGTCGGCGCTGTTCAACGCCATTGTCGGCCGGCGCGTCTCGATTGTGCACGAGCAGAGCGGCGTCACCCGCGACCGCATCATGGCGCCGGTGAGCCGTTTCGGCCGTCCGTTCCTGCTCGTGGACACCGGCGGGCTAGGCGTGTTGGTCAAAGAGAAGAAGGTCGAGATGTTCGACGGACTGGTCCGCGACCAGGTGCTGACCGTGGTCGCCGAGGCGACCGTGATCATCTGGGTCGTGGACTGCCAGGCCGGCGTCACGCCGCTGGACACGGAGGTCGCGGCGTTCCTGCGTCAATCCGGAGCGCGCGTCGTGGTCGCCGCGAACAAGGCGGACAACGAGACGCTGCGCCAGACCGCCGTGGCGGAGTTCGCGCCGCTGGGGTTCACCGACATCATCCCCACCTGCTGCACCCACAGTGCCGGCATTCGGGAGCTGGTGTTGCGTTACAGCCGTGAGCTGCCCACCGTGCCTGAGCCGCCCGACGACGCCCCGGGTCTGAAGCTGGCGGTGATCGGGCGCCCGAACGTGGGCAAGTCCTCGATCGTCAATCGGCTCCTCGGTCAGGACCGCGTGATCGTCAGCGACATCCCGGGTACGACGCGTGATGCCATCGACGTCCCGTTCGTCCTCAAGTCTGGCGACGAGGAGGTGCGGTTGACACTGATCGACACCGCTGGACTGCGGCAGCGCCGGCGCGTCGACAGCGTCGTCGAGTTCTTCAGCATCACGCGGGCCGAGCGTGCCATCGGCCGCTGCGACTGCGTGCTGCTGGTGCTCGACGCCACCATGGTCGGCAGCGCCCAGGACCGGCGCATTGCGCACCTGGTCGTAGAGGAACGCAAGCCGTGCATCATTGCGGTGAACAAGTGGGACCTGGTCAAGCACGGCATGCGGGTGAATGAAATGCAGAACCTGGTGCGCCAACTGGTTCCCTTCCTGCACTACGCACCGATCGAGTGCGTCAGCGCCCTGGCGGGGGAGAACATGCCGGCCATTTTCGAGCGGCTCCTGGAAGTGCGGCGCCAGGCGCAGGTAATGATCCCGACCGCGGTGCTGAACCGGTTCATCCAGGACACGACCGCGCGAACACCGCCTTCCGCGTATGGCAGCAAGGTGCCCAAGATCTACTACGGCACGATGACCGGCAACCCGCCGCCGCGTATCGTGCTGTTCGTCAACGCGAAGAAGGCCTTTGCACCGAACTACCTGCAGTTCCTCGAGAACCAACTGCGCAACGCGTTCTTCCCCCGGGCGGGCCTGACCGTCTGGCTCGAACTGCGCGAGAGCCGAGGGCCCGAACCCACGGGAGAGGGCAGGCCGGAAATCGCCCGGTCCGGCCCGGATCTCGGAAAGCTTGCGCCCAAGGCCCGCCGCAAGGCATCGGCCGAATCCCGTAAACCCGCCCGCCCGGAGCGCGGCGGCAAGCTCCGTACGCGCGCGGCAGGGCCTCGTCGCGCCGGCAGCCGGTCGGGCGGCGGTCGGTCCGGCGGGCCTCGCAGCGGCGGTCGCCGTGGTCGCCGCTGACCCGGAAGCACGGGGCAGCGCGTCACCCGGGCCGCGTGAACGCGGAACTACAAGCCTGGCGCCATCCGAGGTTCGTAGTCCCGCCTTCAGGCGGTCTTAGGGCCCGAGTGTCGCCCCGAGGCGACCGGACGGTCTGCCCCACGAGGCCCGCCTGAACACCTGACACCCGAACACTGAACACCGAACACCGGCCCCACCCCCGACCCCACACCACGATGAAACTCGTTCTCGCATCCGCATCGCCGCGCCGGCGCGAACTGCTCGATCGGGCAGGGCTCGCGCACCAGGTCATTCCGGCATCCGTCGACGAAACCGAACTGCCCGGCGAAGAGCCGACCGCGCATGTGGCACGCCTGGCGGCGGCCAAGGCTGACCGCGTTGCGGCGCAGTGCCCGGACGCCATGGTCCTCGGCGCCGACACGGTGGTGGTGCTGGCGGGCCGCATCTACGGCAAGCCGGCGGACCCGGCCGAAGCGCGGGAAATGCTTCTGAGCCTGTCAGGCGCGGTGCACGAGGTCCTGACCGGTGTCTGCCTGGTCCGGCGCGATCCACCGTGGCGCGACGCCTGGGTCTGTTGCAGCCACGTCCGGTTCCGGCGCCTCGACGACGCGCTCGTCAAGCGCTACTGCGCCCTGGTCAACACGCTCGACAAGGCGGGCGCCTACGCGGTGCAGGAGCACGGCGAGCTGCTGGTCGAGTCGGTCGACGGGTTGACGAGCAACGTCATCGGCCTGCCGATCGAAGAGGTGCGGGCGCGGCTGCGGCGCATGCCGTTGGTCCCGTAAGAACGGACTGTGGCGCGGGACCTCCGGGACCGCGGCAGGGTGCTCGGGGCCGTCCCGGCCCGAGGCCCTCGGCCGGGGATCCGTCTTCGCGCGAGCAGCTTCGCCGGACAGAGCCAGCCGGCGCACTCCGCTTCGGCGCGGGACGCGCCGAGCCGCAGCAGCCCCCGGTTCGGGAGCTACACCCTGTCAATCCAGTAGTCTGGGTGTCGGCGGAGATGCAGGGTCGCCAAGACGACGATTTCATCGGGGTCAACGCGGTACAGAAGGGCGTAAGGGAACCGATGGACCAATCGGCGACGGATGTTGTGGCGAACCACTGGCCAGCCAGCCGGATGTGTCGCGATGTCTTGAACGGCGGAGTCTATCCGGTTCAGGAAGTCCGCTCCCAAAGCTGGCGCTTGGAGCTCGTAGTACCGAGCCGCATCAAGCATCTCCAGTTCGGCAGGACGGAGGGATCGGACGGTCTTCATCGGATGGCCGCACGTGCGTCACGGAGGACGTCCTTGGCGTCGCGCGCGCCGATGGTCCCCTTCTTGTACTCCTGGTAGCGGCGGTTCGCTTCCTCAAGCCAGAGCCGCTCGTTCTCCGCATCGTCGAGTTCGTCGAGACTCGCGATCAGATGCTCCGCCAGAACCGCCCGTTCTCTCGATGGAAGCTTGAGCGCCAGGGCTTCACATTCCTTGAGTTTCGGCGACATGATCGTTCCTCCAAGATAGCCACAGCATACGTCAGACAGCCACTCAGTTCAAGTCCTCGTTCTCGGTGTGGTATGGGGAAGCCTGTGGCCTTGTGTGCGGCCCCCGCGGGCTCGGAATAGCGCGTACACCACCTGTTCCGCTCTACTTTGGGCGAACCACCCAGTTGAAACTGAAGGTCGTGGCCCTATCCACAGGGAAGCGGAACTCGGCAGTGAAACCACCGTCCGGATCGCCAAGCTCTGTGGGGTAGTAATTGCCAATCTGCCGGCTCTTGTCTTCCGCCAGGTACGTATACACCCAAATGCACTGGCACACCTTGATGGGGCGGTGTTCATCGTGGAGAAGCTTGACGTACAGCCGCCTGAGCCCCGGGGCGTTGAACGTGAACGCACCACCGTCGCCGTGCGCAAACACCTGCAACGACATGGAATTTGGCGTTCGGTGCAGCACCTCAATCCGGTTGATACCGTCACTGCGGGCCGTAGTGGAAAGAGTTCCCGCAGGCTCTTCAGCCCGGCGTTCGCGGCTGGCCTTGTGGGACGCGGCCAGGAGCGCGAGCACGGCCACGCACAGGATGCACCCGAGTAGCAGTGCATGGCGTCTGTGCATGGTTCCTCCTCCCGCACCGTTGCGGGCACCTTCCCGTGCCGGTTCGTCCGCGGATCTCAAACGGCCAGAGGTCTTCCCGTCCTGCGTCGCGGTGTCGACCAGCGGTTGCTGCCGTGGGCGGCGGGGCGCTCTGCGCCGAGCCAAAGCGGGGTCGCCGGCCGCTGCTGGCGGCCTCTGCCCCCGCACTCCACATACCGAGGGACCTTCTGCGCGTCCCTCACCCGGCGAACGTCTCCGCCTCTTCCTTGGCGATGCGGACCCAGTCGGCGAGGCGCTGCGGCTGGTTCTGGCAGGTGTGCGTGTCTTTCAGGATCAGCTCGACAATGCAGCCGCGCGTCTTCTCGAGATCGTCGCGGATGGTGCGGCGCACGTAGTCCGGGTCCCAGGCCATGCCGGCGACGATCGCCGGGTTCGGCTTGCGCGAGAAAACGTAGCGGTTGCCGAGCTTCTCCGCCGACACGGTCATGTCGACCCACGGGCTCATGGAGATCCGGCGCAGGCGCGGGATCTTGAAGACGTCGTCCAGCTTGCGGTGCAGCGCTTCGCAGCAGCCGTAGGCGTTGAGGCCGAACCGGCTGAGCCAGCGCTTCTCGTAGGTCAGCGCGAACTCGTCGTGCATGGCGGGCGAGACCTCGCTGAACATCTGCGTGGTGGCGAACCCCCACAGGTCGATGGCACGCACACGCTTGCCGTCAAAATCGCGCTGCGGCAGTTCGGTGCTGAACCCGACGCCGCCCGAGCCGCAGTACTCCGGGCCGTTGTTCAGGCTCAGGCCGCCCTGGCGCTCGAGCGCGTCGAGCCGCTCCAGCATGGCGGTGGTCATGAAGTCGAGCACGCCGTGCAGCCACTCGGGCCGGTCGACCATGTCCAGGTAGATCTGGTCCAGGCAGCGCCACTGCGCGAGCGCGTCGATGATCGCAAACCCCATGTGACAGGCGCCGCGCTTCGCCACCGGCATGATGCCGCCGATCAGCTCGCTCGCCTGCTGGTGCAACCGCTCCGTCTCGGCCGCATCGACGCGAATCTGCGGTTTCTTGATCTTGACCGCGTCGGCTTCCGTCTGGATCACCGCCTCGTAGTGCGCCGCGCCCGTCGCCTGCTCCGGCCGCGTCGTGCTGGCACCCACGCCCCAGCCGCTGTCGCGGATCACGATGGGCGAGTAGAGCTTGCCGTCCGTCACATTGTCGTCCTTGAGGATCTCGGCATGGTACAGACGCATGCGCAGGTCGCGTTCGTAGCCGCGGCAGAACGGGTCGGTGCACTGCAGCACGGAGTCCGGCAACGCCTCGCGCCAGGAGCCCTCGGGGAAAATCAGGATCATCGGCTTCACGCGCTCGAGCCGGTTGTGGCGCCGCCACATGTCCACCTTCTGCTGCTGCACCGGCAGCGCCGCGAACTCCGCAACCCGTGTCGCCAGACCGCGCACAACCTCAACATCCTGAGTGGGAAACGGCATTGAGTCAATCCTCCGTATTCGACTTCGGTGCCCTGTGTTCGTCCGCGCGTCCCCTGTGCCAGTACGCATCGAACGCCTTGATGCTCTTCATGATGGACATGAACACCGCGGCATTGACCAACCCGGCCAGGTAACAGCCCAAAAGCAAAGCGCCAAGCATGGCAAGCCCGAGCAGCAGCGGCCTGACGTCTTGCAGGCACAGGCTGACGCCAACGATCGTCACCAAGGCGGTCGCAAACAGGCCAAAGAAGAATGCGGTGGCGGCCCGGTTGTTCTCCATGGTTCGCCTCCGCCGGCACAGGCGCACGGTCCCGCCGTCGTACTTCTGGGGGCAGACAATACCTTGGCGTCAGGCGTAAGGCAAGCCGCAGACTTGCCTGACGGCACATGCAGCAGTGGCGCGGGACCTCCGGGACCGCAGCAGGGTGCTCGGGACCGTCCCGGCCCGAAGCCCCCGGCCGGGGATCCGTCTTCGCGCGAGCAGCTTCCGCCGTCGCTTTGGCTCTGGCGGACATGTCGCCGGACAGAGCCGGCCGACACCCCCCCGCTTCGGCGCGGGACGCGCCGAGCCACTGCGCGCCGGATCACATCCTGACCGAAACAGCCTGCATTTTCGCAAGGCTGTGGCGGGGTCTTCATGCCCCGGATCTCCGGCGCTCCCAGACCCGTCCCGATATTGGGCACCGACGTATCTTCCCACCCGACCGTCTTGCTCCGTGATCAGCCACCGCCGAGGCGGTGACTGATCGCGGACGGCCTCCGCATCGGCAATTGCGGCGAAGCGGGTTGCCGCTTCGCCGCAATTGCCGATGCGATGTCGAGGGGTTGCAAGGGGAGTCCATGACGCCCCTTGCCCGGGGGTGCGGGAGGCGGACCCCCCCGCGCGCACTCCGCCGCGGCGTGGCGCCTCGGTTTCCACCCGGACGGGAGCGAGCCGGCGGTGTGCTTGAAGCGGCGCGTGAAGTACTTCGGGTCGGCGTAGCCGAGTTCGGCGGCGATCTGCTTCACGGTCAGGTGCCCGGACTGCAGGAGCTGCTGCGCATGGCGCATGCGCTGGCGCTCGCAGTAGACCCGGAACGGGACACCCATCTCGCGCGTGAACAGCGCGAGTAATTTCGAGCGCGATACGCCGCAGCGCCGCGCCAACTCCGTACTGGTCAACGGCGCGGCCAGGTGTTGGTCGATCACGCGCAACGCCTCGTCGACGACCGGGTGCAGCGGGTTGACGGCCATGCGCTGGTCGACCCGGCACCAAAGCAAGCTCTCACGCAGTGCGCACTCCGCCAGCCCGGCACTGCCGTACAGCGAGGACTGGAACAGCTCCAGCGCGCGGCGCAGGCCCTCGGCAACGCGTGCGCGGTGCATTTCGTGGTGGATAGGGATGAGCGAGTAGCCCTGGCGGTCGCGCGGGTACGCGAACAGCGTCGCCTCCTCCGGCGCCGCCTGGTAGTGGAGCCAGACGACCTCCCAGGGCGCGGGTGCCGTGCCTTTGGCGCCGGGCGGCACAAACCAGGAAATGGCACGCCGCGGTTCGACCAGAATCACCTGGTCCGGACCGCACGCCAAGTCGCCGTCCGGGTGCCGCATGGCGACGTCGCCACGGATCGTGTAGTGCACCGTCCAGGCATCAAACGTGCCGCCGCTCGAGTGCCCGGCCTGAAACGTGTTGTGCGCGCCGCGGACGATCATGCTACCCTCCAGCGCAGCGGCGGAGACCGGGGGCTTTCCGCCCCCATGCCCCCGACGAGGGGGCGTGATTCACTCCCCCTCGACCCCCTCGAGTTGGCCTCGCAGCCCGGACGGGCTGCGACGGCGTAACGCGGAATGCCACGTCACTTCGCGTGCCTGCTCGGCAAGACCCTTCAGGCAGCATCCGCGTTCCCATGATTCTGCCATCCTTGATTTTGCCATTAATCCTCATCGGCGGTTGGACGTCCGCCTCGGGACCCACCATCCCCCGTCGATTACGCTTCTGGACGAAAATACCCCCATTTTGGACAGTTTCAACCCTGGGAGAACGCGCTTAACAGTGGCATGTTGACTCTCATGGACTCGAATCATGGCAGGACCGCGCCTGCCGCGAGCGAGACACTTGTACCACCTTCAATGGAGGTTTCGAATCATGTTGTACCGACGCTTGGGGCGGACGGAACTGAAGGTTTCGGAGTTGGGCTACGGCGCGGCGCGCGGCGCGACGCAGGACCGGGCGCAGTTCATCGCCACCGTGCAGGCGGCGATCGAGGGCGGCGTGAACTTCATCGACACGGCGGCGGGGTATGACGACGGCGACAGCGAGCGGGCGCTGGGCGAAGCACTGCGCGGGCACGACCGCGTCATCGTCGAAACCAAGTATCGGCCGTACGACGGCTGGGGCGGCGACGCGGCCTACACCGGCGCGCCGAAAGACCTGGTCGCCTCGGCGGAGGAGAGCCTGCGGCGGCTGCGCCGTGACCGGCTCGATATCTTCCTCGGCCACGGGCTGCGCACGCTCGAGACCCTCGACCGGTTCATGAACGACGGCTGCTACGCGGCCATGGTCAAGCTGCGCGACCAGGGCAAGGTCCGGTTCATCGGTATCAGCGAACTGTCCGAGGCCGACGGCACGCACGAGGTGCTGAAACGCGCCGTGCCGTCGGGCGCATTCGACGTGGTCATGCTCACGATCAACTTCCTGCTGCAGACGGCGGCAGAATCGGTCCTGCCGCTGTGCGCGAAGCACAACGTCGGGACGGTGGTAATGATGCCGCTGAACCAGGCGTCGAAGCAGTCGGGGCTGGTCAGTGTGCCTGCGGCGCTGGAGTGTGTGCGACGCCACGTCGCGGCCGGGCACCTGCCTGCCACACCGCCCTACACCGACCCGAACCTGCTCGAGTTTCTCAAGCCGTACTCCGTGCCCGAGGCGGCCCTGCGGTTCGTGCTCACGCACAATGTCAGCACCTGCTGCGTCGGCGCGCGCACTCCGGAACGGATCCGCGAAAACCTGCGCGTGGTCGACCCGCCGTACCTCGACACGCCGCGGCTGCAGAAACTGCGCGAATTGTTCGGCGGCATCCAGAGCCAGGTGCGGTGAAAAGAAAGAGGTTTCAGGTTTCGGGTGTCAGGTTTCAGGCGGGGAGTCCGGAGTCCGACGTATCCGCCCCGTCTGACGCGTCCGACCGGTCCGATCCGCTCCTGAACACTGAACGCCGAACACTCTGCCCACACAACGTAAGGAGTTCGAGTGATGAAGATTCTGCAAGTCACAGCGCCGCGTGAGTTCAAGGTTCTCGAGGTTCCGGTTCCGAAGCCCGGACCGGGCGCGGTGCTGCTGCGCATCACCGCGGTCACGACGTGCCCGCAGTGGGACCTGCATCTGCGCCACAACGAGCCGATGTTCGTCGGGCACAAGTTCCAGTACCCGTACACGCCCGGTCAACCCGGGCACGAAGCGACCGGGCGCATCGAGGCGCTCGGAGCGGGCGTCACCGGCCTGAGCGTCGGTGACCGCGTCAGCGCCTGGCGCGATGCCGGCCAGAACATCCCCGGCTGCTACGCGCAGTACGTCGTGCACAAGGCAGCGAACGTCATCCACGTCCCCGAGGGGTTGCCGGACGAGGCGCTGGCCCCGCTCGAACTGGGCATGTGCGTGGCAACCTGTTTCCGCATGCTGCGCGACATGGGCGCGATCCGCGGCCGCTGCTTCGGTGTCGGCGGCCTCGGCCCGGCCGGACTGGTGGCGCTGCAGATGGCCAAGGCCGAAGGCGCCAAGACGGTGTACGGATTTGACCTCATGCCCGACCGCCGCGACCTGGCCTGTCGCCTGGGCGCAGCCGCCTGCTATGACCCGACCACGGACCTGTCCAAGGACTTCCCCGCGCGCCCGGCAGGGCCGAAGCTGGAGTCGGCCGTTGACTGCGTCGGCGCCAAAGGCTCGGTCGAGTTTCTCATGGACCGGACCCAGGACGCCGTGGCGCTGTTCGGCGTACAGCGCGAGGACTACACGTACAGTCCCCGGCATTGCGGCGGACTGCGTCTGTGCGGGTACAAAGGCCACTCGCGCGAGTCAGCCGAGTACGCCGTGGACCTCATCCGCCAGGGCAAGCTCGACCTGGCCGCCCTGGTCACGCACAAGCTACCGCTCGAGCGCTACGGCGAGGCCATCGACCTGCTCGAGAAACGCCAGGCCATCAAAGTCTGCTTCCTGCCCTGGGAGTCGTGAGGGTGCGCGCTTTTCGTGGCTCAAGCCGAAACGGAAGGCAGACTGACATGTGCCCGATCCCGAAGCCATCCTCCGGGCAGCCGAAGAGGTCGTTGCCATCCTGAAACGGCATCGTGTCGATGCCGTGCCGATTCGCCCGCCAAACGTGCGTGAGTTCCTGAAGGTGCTTGGCGCCGACCCGTATCCCTCGTGGACCGAGGCGGATACCGACCGCGCCGCGGACGGATGGTCCCGCTACGTGAACCGGAAACGAGCGGGGACGGTGCCCAAACGTCCCGTTGCGGACCTTCTTATCGGTGGCTATGCCTGCCGCTTCCAGGGCCTTGTGACCCGAAACCCGGAGCACTTCCAGCCCTTCTATCCGGACCTCACGATCGCAGAACCGTGACCCGGGCAAGAGAGGTCCCGACGTCGGGGCCGCACTTCGTCCCATGAGGACATCGCGTTGTTCTTTGCCCACCGGTCTACGTCGCCGGCGTCAACTCGATCTTGCCGCCGGCCGCGACTGCCACGTCCAGGACAGGGCCCGTCCGCGTCTGCACACCGCCCTGCGCACTCCGCACGGTCACGGCGCCCGGCCAGGGGTTGGCGAGCCGGAACGTGCCGCCGCGCCGACTCTCGACCACGACGCGCACGGTCCGCCCCGCCGCACGCTCGGCACTGACCAGGAACGCGCCGTCGGTGCGCATGCGCCGGAAGCTGACATCGCGCCAGCGGCGCGGCGTGCCGCCGAACACGTAGTTCACGCCGCGGCGCGTGTGCAGCAACATTTCCTGGACCGCCGCGGTGCAGGACATGCCCGCGTCCATCTGCATGATCTCGCGCTCGTTGTTCGGGCCGCTGCGCCCGCCGGGATTGCCGTAGGACCGGCCCATGAGCGAGATGCCGTGGAAGTCGACGTCGTGCAGCGTGCCGTGGCCTTCGTTGGTGAAGGTGCGGTCCCACAGCTCGAGCAGCACTTCGGCCGCGTCACCGTTGCCGAACCGCATGTGGATCATGGCCGCCCAGGGCACGCACCAGCCGGACCAGAGCGCCGGGCCGAGCCGGATCCAGTGGTCCAGGCTGCGCTCGATGGCCTTGCGCCACGCCTCGTCCCCGGCGGGGAACACGTCGAACGGCGTGATCCCGGCCAGGTGCGAGTGGTGCCGGTGGCTCTCCTCCAGGTCGGTGCCGTCCCACAGGCCGATGCGTTCGCTGCCGGCACTGCCGATGAGACTGGCGCGCGGCAGTTTCTCGCCGATCTCGCGCCAGACTGCGTTGGGTGTTTCACCCAGTGTTTCGGCCGCCTCGATCAGGTCCTCGCAGAGCCGGTGCGCGCAGGCGAGCTGGAAGCTGGCGTTGCGGCCCCAGGCGTTCATGGCCGAACCGCGGTACTCGGGCGAGACCCCGACCGGCAGCGCGAAGCCCGCATCCGTCTTTTCGAGCATTTCCTCGTAGACACGCATGGCGCCTTTCATGAATGGGAACGCGGTGTCGCGCAGGAACTTGCGGTCCAGCGTGTAGCGGTAGTAGCGGTACATCATCTGCGCCACCCACGCGGTGCAGCCGTGGTCGACCGAGCCGGTCCAGAACCCGCCCATGCAGGTGCAGCGGTCGTCGACCGCGTGCGGCAGCATCAGCCCGTCGTCGATGCCACAGAACACACGCGCGTTCTGGCGCAGGACCGGAGTCCAGGTCCGGATCATGTCGAAGAGCGGCTTGAGATGCTCCAGGCAATTGCCGTGGTACGCCGGCCAGTAGCACATCTGGACATTAATATTGAAATGATAGTCGCTGGACCACGGCGGCATCTGGTACTCTTCGATCCACGGCCCCTGCAGTGTCGCGGCGATGCCGGTCGGATTCGTGAGCCCGGCAAACTTGTACATGCCGTACTCGTAGAGGAACTGCAGACGCTCGTTGGGGATGCGCACCGCCGGAACCTTGCGCCAGTAGCGCTGCCACCATTTGCGGACTCCGCACGCGGCCGCGGCGAAGCCGCCGTCCATGACCTTGCCGACCATGCCAGTCACCGTTTCCCGCGCGTTCGGTGCGTCGAGGCCGTGCTCGGCCGCGACGCACAACTGCGTGCCCTGCTGCCGGTACCCGACGCACAGCGGCGGGTCGACCGGCCGCATCTGCAGCCAGCCGGACAGGGCCGGGCCGGCGAACGGCTCCGGCGGCGTGAACGAAATGCCGCGCAGGTGCTCGGCGACGTGGTCCCAGGCCGGGACGTTCCGGACCGTCGGCGCGGGCAGTGCGGGATCCCACTCCAGGCAGATCGCGTGCGTGTCCATCAGCGTGACAATGCGGACGTCGCCGGTGCGGTCCCCGCACGTCGCCTGCACGGTGGCCAGGCCGGAGCGGACGTTCAGGAGCCCGCGCTGGAGCGTGACGCCTGGGCCGAAGTCCAGTTCGATGCGGCCGATCGGGAGCACGGTGGGCCGGTGCGGTTGACCCGCATCCGGTGCGGTGCGCTCGAACAGCGCGCGCAGTCCGGGCTCGTCCTTCTGCTCGAGCAGACCGCGGATGGCGGTGTAGGACATGCCCTCGCGCCACGGCATGCCGCCGCGGTGGTCCCAGAAATCGGCGCGGCCGAGGGTGAGCCGCAGGACGCTGCCCTCGCCCCAGATCATGAGCCCCAAGGTGCCGTTGCCCTGCAGCATGCCGGTGTGCGTCCGCCGCAACGGGAAGAACCACTCGTACGTTGATGCCATGCG
>Ga0156531_1381_pt1 | contig 16503 bp, 11 predicted proteins | sample RifOxyB3_FD_111926 | JGI IMG/M metagenome (GOLD analysis project Ga0156531, IMG submission 111926) | Lentisphaerae bacterium RIFOXYB12_FULL_65_16 | reverse complement strand
ACTTCCGGCGCATCTGCATCAACAGGGCGTCGCGCTTGGCCTGGACCATGCCCTTCTGCATGCCCTTCTGCATGCCGCGTTTCTCGTAGACGGTGATCATTTTGCTCACCTTTGCGTATTTCTTGTCGGCCTCGATGATGCTCTCGAAACGGCGTTCCTGCTGCGCGTCCAGCGGCGCGTAGGTCTCGACGAAATCGACCAACAGACTCCGCCGCGCTGCGTTCACCCGACAGCCGGAGATCATCCGCAGGAAGTCCGCCTTCATGCGAACCAAATCTCTCTTACTGTACTTCATTTTCGCGGCCAGGGCAAAGGCCAGCGGATTGTCAGACCGGAGATAGGTGCGGGCGTCGAAGTCCTGCAGCCGGATCAGGTGGTAACGGAACGCCAGGTACGTCTCGCCGGCGACCTCCAGGTTGTAGCCGTCCGGCAACCGCTCGCGCCATTCCCGTCGTCGCTGAACAGGGCAATGGGCAGGATCGGCTGGCGATGGCGCAGGAACAACTGGCAGTGGTACTCGCACATGCGCCGCGGGAAGTCCGTTTCCCGCTCGCTCTCGAACTAGGTGTGGACCAGGATCAGTTCACGATAGTCAAACCTGGCCGTCGCCTCACCGATAATGCGTCAGCGGTTCCCGGGCGGCGCCCGCCCGGGAGCCGCTCCTAAGCCGGCGTAGCTGGAACCCAAACGAACGTCCAACATCGAACATTGAACATCGAACGTCGAAGTCCAGAGCCCCCGCTGCACCCGACACTCGACACACGAAACTGGGTCGCTTGCTTCCGGTGCAAGGATGACCAGAAGACGCGAGTTTGAAGTCGTGGGGCGCCATGTTACTCGCGGCGGGGATGTTCGGGTTGCGGTGTCTCTCTCTGCGTGTCGGCACGTGTGTGTGTGGCCGCGCCGTGCGCCCGCTCGCTGAAGCGTCGCTGCCACTTCCGCCTGAAAGGCGGTACTCAGACGGAAACCCTAGAGTAACAGCTTGATATGGCCGGGCAGCCTGCCGTCCGGGGGGCGCTGACGCCGTGCGGTGCGCAGACTCCCTCACTTGCTTCCGCGGCCAGTGTCGGGTATTGTCTGGCGTGCCGTGAAGTTTGGCTGCACCCCGAAAGGGAGTACCCATACCATGTCAGCAGACCCGAAGGTGTTGCGTCGGCAGGCGGCGGGCGGCGTGTTCTGCATTATTCCGTACAACCACCCGGACTTTGCGTGGACGCACCACCGTGAGTGGCACGAGGAGCGGTACGCGGTGAGCACGGCCGAGGCGCTCGACCTTATGCGCGAGTGTCCCGAGTTCCGGTTCTGCGTGGAACCGTGGATCGATCACATCGAGCCGTTCCTCGAACGCTGCCCGGACCGCATCGAGGAGTTGCGCAAGCGTCTGAACTCCGGGCAGATGGGCGTGAAGGCGTTCACGCTCACCAGTCCGCGTCCGGCGACCTGCGCGGACGAGACGTTCCTGCGCAACATGATCCTGGGCCGGCGGCGCTACCGCGAGTTCGCGCCCAAGGCGGACCTGAGCGTCATGGCCTGTCCTGACGTGGCGATCGGGCACAGCCAGATGCCGCAGGTGGTGCGGCTGGCGGGGGCGCGGCTGTACCGCGGCTGGCGCTCCGACTCGGCGTTCAACTACCTGAAGATCCCGCGCGAGTTCATCTGGCGCGGACTGGACGGCACCGAGCTCATCACCTCGCGCGGCACGTACGGCGGGCTGGTCTCAACGGCGTCCGTACCGGACGATGTGGCCGGGTGCAAGATGCCCGAGGACATGGAGGCGAGCTGGGAGGAGACGGTCGCGCGGCTCTTCGCGACGGAGCTGTTCCGCGCCATGGAGTGCTCGCACGCGAAGACATGGTGGGTGTCGCAGGGCATGGACGACGTGCGGCCGCTGCGGAGTTGTGTGACCGACAAGGTGCTGCCGATCATTGAGCTGGTGCGGCTCTGGAACGAGCGTGAGGCGAGCCGGATGGTCTTGGCGACGCCGAACGAGTTTCGGGCGCGTATCGAGAAGGAGAAGCTGCCGGTCTGGGATGGCGTGATCGACCAGGTCGACGTGGCCTACAACAGCGGCTGGCACGGCCGGCGCGGCCTGTGGCGGCTGCGGCAGGAACTGGACGCAGCCGCGGTGATCGCGGAACGGGCCTGCGCCCTGGCGCGGTTGCAGGGCGGCAAGGGTGTTGCGGACTGCGCACGGCTCGAGGCGCTTTGGGTTGAAGTGGTGCGTGCGGCGTCGCACGCGCTGCAGTGGATTTTCGAGAAGGACTGGGAGTGGCTCAACTCCAAGGCGCGAAACACGTTGCGCGAACTCCGCGAAGAGACAGCCAAGGCGGTCACGGTGCTGTTCGGCACCGGCCGCACGTGCGCCGAGACCGGGCGGCCATTGGTGCTGTTCAATCCGCTGCCGTATCCGCGCGACGAACTCGTTGAAGTGCCATGGGTGCAGCCGCGGCTGGATGTGGGCGGGCACCGGGTGTGGGACGCGGATGGCAACGAGGTCGCGCTACAGCTCGGCGAACTGGTGGGCGAGTCCTGGGGCGGTCGCATTGTCGAGGCGCCGTTGGTGTTCGCGGCGCAGGTCCCGGCCTTGGGCTGCGCCGTGTACCGCGTGGGCGATGCACCCGTGGCGGAGCGGCCTGCGCCGCCGCCAAAGGATACACTGGAGAACGGTGCTCTGCGGTTGCGCGTTGGCGGGCGCGGTCTGCAGGAGGTCATGGACCTGGCGAGCGGGCTGAAGTGGCGTGCGCCGCTGGCGTCGTGCATCGGCGACTGCCGGCTGCACGAAATGGGGCCGGGTGTTCTGCACGTCGGGCCGATCACGGGCGAACTGTCGGGGCAGACCGGGCAGGGCAAGTGGGTGCTGGCCGGGCCGTGTCGTTGGGTGTACCGCTGGGAGTGCGCCTTCCACGGTCAGCGCGTGCGGCAGGACGTGATTGTGGACAAGGACGCGCGGTACATCGATTTTGTGACCCGCGTGTTCTGCCCCGGTGCAAATGGGTTCTTCGCCCTGTGCTTCGACCTGCCGTTCCGTGGTAAACTTGACGTCGACATTCCGTTCGGCGTCGAGCCGCGCAACCTCGAGGACGAGGTTTACGCCAGCACCTTGCCCGAAGGTTTCCAGAACATCGAGCGGCACCGCGACCATCAGTTCTGGGCCCGGAGCTGGGCCTCGGTCTCCGACGGCAAGCGCGGCGTGGCGCTGATCACCGTCGACGGCGACAAGTACTGGACCTACGATCCGGCGACTGGTCGGCTGCGGCACATCCTGTTCACTCCCCTGAACGATGCGGAGTCGGGCTGGGAGGCGTGGGTGACCAAGGACCGCCTGGCGCTGGGCTGGCACGAGTTCCGGCATCGGCTGGTGTTCCATGACGGCGACTGGAAAGCGGCGGACCTGTGCGGGGCATCGGACCGGGTGCGGTTGCCGTTGCAGGTGGTGAAGCCGCTGGGCGCGCGCGGCAAGCGCGCGGCGCCGGCAGTGTCCGGGCTGCAGGTGACGCCGGAGTCCGTGCGGTTGTCCGCGTTCCATGAGGTCCCAGGCGGGTTCGTTCTGCGCGTCTACGAGTCGAAGGGCGAGACGGCCAAGGTGCGCGTCGAACTGCCGTGCGCGTTTTCCCGCGCGGTCCGCACGGACTTCAACCTGGAACCGGTGAAAGAAAAGGTGAAACTGGCTGACCGTGCACTGACGCTGACACTGCGTCGGTGGGAGATCGCCACCGTGCTGCTGACGCGGTGACCCCCGGCGAGCGCTGAGAAGGTGAGAGGGAACCGCGGGCCAGGCAGGGGCGTCTCCCATGTTCCCGGCGGCGGGGATGTTTGCGTTGTGGCGTCTTTCTCCGCCTGTCGACACGTGTGCGGATGGCAACGCCATGCGCCCGCTCGCTGAAGCGTCGCTGCCACTTCCGTCCCGCCCAGCGGGCGGGAGCGGGACTCAAACGGAAACGCCGGAGTAACAGCTTGATATGACCGGGCGGTATTCCGCTCGGGAGCCGCTGACGTGGCCCCCCGGTTCTCCGCAACCTGGGGGGAAGAGTGAACGGCTATTGCCCAAGCGCGCGGGTTATGGAGAACCCGCGTTCAATGGTTCGCCGTTGGGCGTCGCCGGGAATGGCAAGGTGGGTACAGAGGAGTGACTTCAAAACAACAACGCTGGGGCCGCTGGGTGTCTGCGCTGACCGTGCTGGTCGGCGTGGCCGTGATCGGGCTTCTGTTCTGGCGGATTACGTGGACGCCGGAGTGGACGATCCTGACCGGCAACGAGCGGGCGCGGTTGGAGATCTGCCGGACGGTCTGCCTGAAGCGGGCGTGGCGTGTGCGGGCTTCGCTGCGGGTCTTGCTGCGGGACAAGAGTCCGGCGGTCCGGATTGCTGCCGTCGAGGCGCTGAACCGTCGACCGGATGTGCGTGCGCGTCTGAGCGCGGATGCTGCGGTGCTGGTTTCTGCCCCGGAACCGGATGTGCGCGCCAGGGCCTTGGAGTACCTCTTGTCCGGCGCGGGGGACGACTGGAAGCGGTGGGCGGAACGCGCTGCCGCGGAGTTGGCGGATCCCGAGTTCAGGCACTCGCACCCGGAGCTGACCCGGGCGTACGTCCAGACGCTGGTGCAGCACGGAGACTCGTCTGTTGTCGGCTGGGTCTTGGACCTGCTCGAAAGGGATCCCGAGCAGCAGCTTGAGCCATTGCGGCCGGCGACCGCTGCGACGGAGTTGGCGCGGCCGCTCCGGGAACGGTTCCTGGCGTTGTTGCGTTCCGGGTCGGAGCGGGCGCGGAGCTTCGCGATTGCCAGTCTGACGGCGATTGACGGCGCGATGCGCGGCTATGCGGCGGAAGACTGGGTGAGTCCGTCCGGAGTTGCGGCAGGCGCGATTGACTCGTCAGAGCTGCTGACTCGGTTTACGGTCGAGGCGGAGTGGGCGTTCGACATTCGCCCGAATTTCGAGATCGACGTGCACGACGGGGTCGAGTGCCTGTACCTGGCCGAGGGCGCAGGCGGGTTCATGAGCTGGCTGCAGCGCGAGAACTCGACGGTCGACATCGGCACCGGCCGGTTCACGTTCGCTCTCGAGAAGGACGGCAACTACCAGGTCTGGCTGCGGTGTTGGCTGGAGAACAAGTGCGGCAACTCGACCGGGATGCAGATTGACGGCAATGAGATCGGTATGTTTTCCGACTCGGAGGATGTGTTCAGGACTTGGCACTGGCAACTGGCGTCGCCTGGCATCCACCTGACGGCGGGCCGGCACACGTTCGACCTGATGGCGTTCGAGGACGGGGTGTTCGTCGACAAGTTTGTCGTTCTGCCGGCAGAGGAGAAGTTCAACCTTGAAAACCCGCCGCCGCTGAGCCCGCTGTTCGACGCGTCGTTGCCCAGTTCGTTGAGTTTCACAGCGGAGATGCAGCATCAGTTGCGCGGCACGACGCAGAAGCTGACGGTGTGGGTGCGCCGGAATACCGAGGGGGTGCGCCAGGGGCGGGTCAAGCTGACGGTTCCGCCGCCGTTTGAGGTGCTCGAGGGCAACGAGGCGGACGCGGTGTTCGCGCCCGGGGTGCCGGTGGCGCGGAGCACGTTCCTGGTGCGCGTGCCGCCAAACGCCGTCGCCGGCGAGGTCGAGGCGCGTGCGGAGTTCGTCGTCAACGGCAAGACCGCTGCGGTGGGGACGGTGTTCCTCGGTGTCCAGTTCGACTGGTGGACCACCGGGCCGCTCACGTCCGGTCAGCCACGCTGCGATGCCCTGATGCGCCAGACAGACCTGCAACCGGCGGAACTGGCGGATGGTTGGAGCCGGTACCCGGCCAATGGGTATGACCGATACCGGCGCCTCAATTTCGAGATGGCCTATGGCCAGTCGAGCGGCAAGAGCATCTTCCTCTACACGGAGATTGACGTGGCGCAGGAGGGGGACTACCTGTCGCTGCTGACCATGGACGACGCCGGGCCAATCTTCATTGACGGTCGGCGTGTGGCCGGACGTTCGACGGGGGAGGCGTTGGGTGAGGGGTTGTTGATGATGCAGCCGTGTCATCTCACGGCTGGCCGTCACCGCGTGTTCACGTGGGTCTGGCAGTCGCCTGCGGACGACCCCGTTGGCCCGGACGCGGACCGGCACACCTACAACAACTGGGTGTTCAAATGGCTCTTGCGCGCCTCGCGGCACGCGATCGCACCCGGCATCCGGGGGCTGCTTGTGCCGGCGTCGCCGGCAACCGGCAACGTGCCTCCGAGGCAGTCGTAGCGCTTGTCCTGCAGGGATGAGCGTGGCGGGGGTGTAGTGGAACCCAACGCAATCGGTCCAATCCCGCGGACGCAAGGAGAGAGAGAACAAGGCAAGGCAGGTATTTCACTGCGCCCCATGCTCGCCGCTCGTCCCTTCCCTGGCACAGGTTTCAGACGTGGGAAGGGACGGGGGAGCAAGAAACCGGCAGAGACGTCAAACAGAAGCCGGGGTTTCTTGGACAGACGGGGCAGCGCCCTGGGCTTGGGCGAACGCCTTCATTTTCGCCGTGAGCCGGGCCTTCTTACGATTCGCCTGGTTCGCGTGAATGATGCCGACCTTGGCCGCCTTGTCGAACTCAGAGAAGCAATTGTTCAATGCCAGGAGGGCGGCGTCATTTTTCTTTTCGGTAATCGCGGCCAGAAAACGTTTTTCGACGGTCTTGAGCCGGGACTTCCGGGTCCGGTTCTGAATCCGCCGCTTTTCGCTCTGCCGAAGACGCTTTTTTGCTGAAGAACTGATTGGCATTGCGAGTTTACATCCTCCGAGTTGAGACGGTCTACAGTGCCGGGTAACGCCTGGCCGTCAGACCGCAGCCTTGGTGTCGAGACCGAAGGGCGGTGGCGATGCGCGCCGTACGGCTCCCGTCCTGATCCGAGATAACAAAGAACACATAAAATGACACCGTACGGCGAAAAGTCAAACGCCTATGGGTGCCAGAATTTCCATCGCTCAGTGCCGAGCCGCTTCAACCCCGTCGGGTGGAGCCCGCGGCGCAGGCGAATCGAGGGCAATGTCCGTGGCCGTCGCTGGCCGAAACAGGGTGTGAATATTCCGTGCTCTGAGGCGTCTCATGATGGTGTACAGTCCGTATTTCATCCGTCTTACACCTGGCAGCAAGAGTCGTATCGTGGTGAAAATGTAGCGGGTGTTAGTTCATCTGCCTCACCGGGGTTCTCTCTGCGGCTCACCGGGCGTTTCCACAGCAAGCCGGTCGCCCTCTCAGACGCTTCTCGGGGGTACTGGGCTGGTGTCGACCGATTCGGCCCTGGTTCCGCGGTTCCAGCAAGGCGCGGCGCGAGAATGAGAATATTAGCCAATCACAGCGTATATTGACCCCAACTCAAGAATACGGGCGCGAGCGTCCGCCCTGGCGGGGTCAGGTCCACCGGCACTCGCGCCTGAAGCAAGCGATAAGGGTGACCCCAAGAGTACTGACCCCAAGAGTACAGAAGAAAGAAAGGAATGGGTCCGATGAGAACGCTGTTCATGGCTGTGCTTGGTTGTGCAGTGATGGTCATTTTTGTTAACTCCAGTTACGCTGAAGGCAAGGCCAAGGAAGGCGGGAAGAGGGAACGTGCAGGCGGAGGCAAGGCCGGGCAGGAAATGGTTGTGACCGGGTCGATCCAGGAGAAACTCCCGGCAGAAGGCGAGAAGGGCAAGGAGAAGGATGGCGTCAAGCACTACATTCTGACGGACGCTGACGGGATTATGTACGTTCTGCCGCCCAATGCGAAGAATGCAGCGGGTGAGGCCTTGGATTTCTCCCAGTACATTGGCAAGACAGTGACCATCACGGGCAAGGGTAAGTTTAAGATGGAGGGTGACGACAAGAAGGGCTTCATTCTGCAGATCTTCAAGTTTGAGGAAGGCGGCCCGGCTGCAGATGCTGGTGGCGAAGGAGTTGCACCGGCTGCGGGTGGCGGCGAAGAGAAGAAGGTCGACGAGGGCAAAGCCAAAGAGAAGGGCGCAAGGAAAGGCAAGAAGCGCGCCGAGTAACAGCGGCCTTGTTTGCTTTTGTCGTGTTTTGACATGGAGGAGGCAGGGCATATCACCCTGCCTCCTTTGTTTTTTCTGCTTCTTCGTCGTCTCAAGCCCGAGACATCCGACGTATCTTGCGATATATTAAGCGCACGTTACTTGCTCCCGGTTCGGCTCGTTGGGTTCCGTTCCGGAGTTGGGATTCAGTTGAGCCAAATGACTGCCAAAGGACGAGGGTAGAGGTAAAGAGCAATGAGCGCAGCGAAGAAGAAAGAGGGCAACTCTGGAAGTGGTGCCGGCAAGGACGGCAAGGACGGCAAGAAGGTTACGATCAATGGCATTGTTGCCCCGTGGGACTGGGATGCCAACGATGATGTGATTGCCGTTGCCATCACCACGAACGACGACAAGGACTTCGTCATACGCTCAAAGGCCGCGATCCGGCAGTTGATGCGTCACATGGACGAGAAGGTCGAGGCGTCCGGCGCCGTCGAGCCGAGCGACTCGGGGGAACTCTTGTTCACGATGGCCGATTTCGAGGTCATCGATGACGGTCAGGAGTGGGCGGAGGAGGAGAATTGGGAAGCGGAAGAGGACTGGGGCGACGAAGAAGAAGACGAAAAGCCCTAAGTCAGGCGCCGCGGTTCTCTCGGTCCGTTGACGCTTCGTCCGTCGATGCTTGCCTCGTTTCCGACGCTTGCCCCACCCAGATGCAGGGTTCTTCTTGGCCGTCGCAATTTCTCCCGGACTTTCGCGGGTCGGCTTACTTACGTTTGGCCACGGCGCGCCCGGCGTCTTTGATCACCCAGACGTCTGAGCTGTCTTCCGTGGTGGAGCCGCCGACGATCCGGCCGCTGGCGTCCAGCAGGACCATGTGCGCACTCGGGACCCCGCAGACGCCGGCACCTTCACAGCGGAAGGCCCAGAACTTCTGCAATCCTTCGGCGAGTTGGAAACGCAACTCGTAGTCCTGCTTCGAGAACAGGGGATTCAGGACCAGGTATAGAACGCAGGCTGACCCCTGCTGCTTGGCGTAAACCTTGTCCGCGATCTTGCCGCCAACCCGTCGGTGCTGATACGTCATCCAGCCGCCGAACTCTTTGACCACAGCGGCGAGGCGTTCCGGAGTGGGCGCGGGCGTCGGGTCGTACTTCAACGGTTCGGTTGGGTCATAGGTCAGTTCATCCTCCTCTGGCGGACTTTGCGGCGGTCCACTTCCGGCAGGGCGAGTTCCCGGCTTCGCCACCGCGTGCTCGACGGGTTGCGTCTGGGGCTGGTGTCGACGACGCAATTCCTTCAAAGCCATCCACTTGGCCGCACGCTCGGGGAAAAGCTGGCTGACCGTCTTTCGGGTGATTTGGTTGACCGCATATGCCATGGTTCCGTACTCGAGCATCATCTCCACTTTGCCGGGGCTGACCGCTGCGAGGCGTCCGTCCACCGTGGTCCGGTCGCGGAGGTAGAGCCGGTATTTTTCGCCGATTTTCGGCTTGGGCAGTTTGGCCAGGAACATCTCGTACAGTTCTTCGAACTCCTTCTCGAGTGGTGTTTTTTCCGGTTCCTTGGGGACAGCGTTGGCCGACTCCTCGAGCTGCAGGGAGTTTTCGTCGGGCGGCGGCGGCAGATCCGCCGTTGTGACAGGGCTTGGCGCCTCGGCCACCACCTGCGTCTGAGCCGGTTCGCGGTGAGTGACGCGTTCGAACCATCCTTTCCACGGGCCGGTGTACTCAAGTGCAGCCGCACCGGCCGCAATGACGACGACCCACGCCAGGAGCGCCTTCAGCAGCGAGTAACGCGGAACTTTCTTGTTGTCTGCAGTATTGATGGTTTGGCCCTTTCCAGTTCGCGGGTGCCCGAAGCGGTAATACGTCTTCCGGACACGATGAGGCGTTCAACTTGAGGCGCGTTTCCCGAAAATCAAGCGGCTGTAAACGCGAAAACCATCCCGGATCGACGGTTCTTGCCGTTGGACTTGCTCCAATACCGGGTATCTTAAGCAACGGAAAGGTGACCGAACGGGACCGGAGCTTGGGCGGAGTCGCTGCCGCCAGGTCGGGCAGGGCTTCGGGGGACCGTTCCATCACCTGCAAAGTGTTCTGCTGTTACGGGTGTGCGCATCCAGAGGGTCAACGAAGCCATGGACTCCGAAGTGCTCGAGCGCTGGACGTGTGCGAAGTCGGCCGAGTTGTACGGCATTCACGATTGGGCCACCGGCTACTTCGATATCTCCGCCAAGGGAGAGGTCATTGTCCGGCCCAAGGGCGCCGGCAGCGATGTCTCTGTCAGCCTGACGGATATCGTTGCGGGTTTGCGGCAGCGCGGGCTCGGATTGCCGGTGTTGCTGCGTTTCGGCGACATCCTCGAATCGCGTCTCAAGTTGCTCAATGAATCCTTTGCCTCTGCCATGCGCGATGCCGGGTACCAGGGCAAGTACCGCGGTGTGTATCCGATCAAGGTTAATCAGCAACAGCAGGTGGTCGAGGAGATCGTGCGCGTCGGCGGCTGCTACCACCATGGGCTGGAAGTGGGCAGTAAAGCGGAGTTGGTTGCCGCTCTGGCCAGTCTCGATGATCCCGAAGCCTTCCTGGTGTGCAACGGGTACAAGGACGAGGAGTTCATCACGCTGGCCCTGTACGCACAGAAGATGGGGCTGAACCCTATTCTGGTGCTGGAGATGACCAACGAACTGCCGGACATCATTGCCTGCGCCAAGCGCTTGAACCTCTCGCCGCGACTGGGTATCCGCGTCAAGCTTTCCAGCCGTGTCGGCGGTATGTGGACCGAGTCTGGCGGCGATCGCAGTTTCTTCGGTCTGACCACCTCGGAGATCGTTGAGGTGGTGGACACACTCAAAGAGCACAACATGCTGAACTGCCTGCACATGCTGCACTACCATTTGGGGTCCCAAATCCCCAACATCCGCAGCATCCGTGCCGCGGCCCGGGAGGCGACCCGCTTCTACATCGGTCTGGTCAGGGAGGGTGCCCCGATGGGACTTCTGAACATCGGCGGCGGTCTGGCCGTGGACTACGACGGGTCGCACACCAATTTCCCGAGCAGCAGCAACTACACCATTGCCGAATACTGCGCCGACATCCTGGAAGTGGTCATGACGATGATCAACGAGGCGGGGCTCCAGCACCCGACCATCATCAGCGAATCCGGTCGGGCGACGGTGTCGCACCACTCGGTCTTGTTGTTCGACGTGCTGGACGTCAGCACGGCGGGGGTAGGCCGCATCCCGGAGTCCCTGCCGCCGGACGCGCACGAACTGCTCAAGAATCTTCTGGTGGTGCGCAACTCGCTGAGCAACAAGAACGTGCAAGAAGCGTTTCATGACGCGACCTTCTACCGCGACGAGATCCGCTCGTTGTTCCTGCACGAGGGGCTGTCCCTGCGCGAACGTGCCACGGCCGAAGAGATTTTCTGGGACGTGGCCCGGCGCATTGCCCGCGAAAGTCGTGAGATGAAGTACGTGCCGGACGAGATCGAGAATCTCGAGGTGGCCATTTCCGACGTGTACTACTGCAATTTCAGCGTCTTCCAGTCGCTGCCCGACGCGTGGGCCATCGGCCAGCTCTTCCCCATCATGCCGATCCATCGCCTCAACGAGCGGCCGACCCGTAACGCCACACTTGCCGACATCACCTGTGACTGTGACGGCAAGATCGACAAGTTCATCGATCTGCACGACGTGAAGCCCACGCTGACGCTGCACGAACCCGGAAAGACCCCCTACATCCTGGGTGCGTTCCTGGTGGGCGCCTATCAGGAGACGCTCGGGGACCTGCACAATCTGCTCGGCGACACCAACGTGGTCAGCGTTCGCGTGGGAGCCAACGGCAACATCGAGTTCCACCGCGAAATCGTCGGTGACTCCGTGGCGGATGTCCTATCTTACGTCGAGTACGATCCGAAGGACCTTATCAGCCAGGTCCGGACCACCGCAGAGAAGGCCGTGCAGCGGGGTGAGATCACCCCTGCCGATCGCCGTGAAATCATGGACGCCTACGAGACCGGCTTGAGAGGTTATACCTACTTTGAAGACTAACCTCCGGTCCCCGAACTTCCTGAACCTGGCGCCGCCGTTGAGCGACCGCGCCGGGGCGCGTTTCCACATCTTGCCGGCGCCGCTGGAAGAAACCGTTTCCTACGGCAAAGGCACGTGCCGCGGGCCCCGGGCCATTCTGGAGGCGTCGACAAAGGTTGAGCCGTTCGACGGCGAGTCCACGCCTGCGGAGGTCGGGATATTCACCGATCGTGCCGTTGACTTGCGCGGGGCGGGGAGCGAAGGCGCCTTGCGGCGCATTGAGACGCGCTGGGCCGCCATCCTGTGTGAAAAGCGGATCCCGGTCATGCTCGGCGGCGAGCACACGGTGACCCTCGCAGCGGCGCGCGCGCTCAAGACGGCGGTCCCCGACGTCGGGATCGTGCAGTTTGACGCGCACTCCGATCTGTGGCACGAGTATGATGGCACGCCGTACAGTCACGCCTGCGTCATGCACCGGATCCTCGAACTCGGGTTGCCGTTGTTCCAGATCGGGGTCCGCAGCGGCACCGGCAAAGACTCAGACCTGCGGCGACAGCACAGGGTAGGTTTCCTTGATGCAGGGGACCTCGCACACCGGCGTTCGCTCCCCAGGCGGGTCCTGCCGCCCGGTTTCCCGCACCGCATTTACGTCACGTTTGACGTCGACGCTTTTGATCCGTCGCTGGTCCCTTCCACCGGGACCCCGGAACCGGGTGGGCTGAACTGGTACCAGGCCGTGGATCTGCTCGGTGCTGTACTGCGGGGGCGCGAACTGGTCGGGTTCGATGTTGTCGAACTGGCACCCGTCCCCGGATTCCCGGCCTCGGACTTTGTCGTCGCCAAGCTTGTCTACACCATCATGGGCATGGCGTTGCGCGGCGGTTGCGTGTGAGAGGTTTCAGGTTTCGGGTGTCAGGTTTCAGGGAAGGTAACGGCTCAGGTACCCCGATTGGGAGACCCCTGTGGCCTTGTGCCACAGGTGAATCAGGTTCACTGGCTACAACGCCAGCGCTTCTCCTCTCCCTTATCCCGCCCGCCGCCGGCGGGCGGGATAAGGGAGAGTGGGGGTGGCGCCGGTCTAGCAGGCGAACCTGATTCACTTGCCACGCAAAGTGGCAGGGGTCTCCAAGACGAGACGGCGGATTCCGCGCCTACCTGAGTAGTTACCAGGGAAGAGGGAATTCCCCTGCTCACCAGTACCCTGGCCCCTGAACCATCCGAGAGTGCGCGAGCAGGTCCACGAGTGGCTCAAAGCGGGGGCGGAGAGGGACGGGGAACACGCCGGTTGGGTATTGCCGGAACGCGCCGTATAGTAGAACGAGTCGCTTGAAAAACCTGTCTTGCGCGCGGAGTGTTCAGGTGTCAGGGTTCGGGTGTCAGCAAGTATCTCGATGAACCCAAAGATGTTACGCTTTCCTGAAACCTGAACACTGAAACCTGAAACCGGCGCTTGCAGGGGTTCTGCAAGCGCCTCAGAACACTTGCCGAAGGGAACACTATGACACGAGGGAGCGAGACACGCATGACCGGTGAAACCGAAGTTCAAAACATGGCGCTATTCTGCGATTTTGAGAACGTCGCTCTGGGTGTGCGCGACGCCAAGTTCGCGAAGTTTGACATGAAGCGTGTGCTGGAGCGGTTGCTGCTCAAGGGCAGCATTGTCGTGAAGAAGGCTTACTGCGACTGGGAACGGTATCGGGAGTTCAAGGCCGGCATGCACGAAGCGGCGTTCGAACTCATCGAGATTCCACACGTGCGCCAGTCGGGCAAGAATTCCGCCGACATCCGCATGGTTGTGGACGCGCTGGACCTGTGCTACACCAAGTCGCACGTTGACACGTTTGTCATCATCAGTGGCGACTCGGACTTCTCGCCGTTGGTCAGCAAGCTGCGCGAAAACAACAAGACGGTTATCGGCGTCGGGGTCAAGAACTCCTCATCCGACCTGCTGATCGCCAACTGCGACGAGTTCATCTACTACGACGACCTGGTCCGGGAGGCCGAGGCCAAGAAGCGCGCGCCTCGCCGGGCGCCCGCCAAGGCCCCGGCGTCGTCCGGCGCGCCGGCGCCGGCGCCCGAGCCGGCGGCCAAGGCCGAGGCCAAGGCCGAGGGTGACAGAAAGCAGGAGGCGTTCGACCTGATCCTGGAGACCATCGAGGCGTTGATGGCGGAGCGGGGTGGTGAGGAGAAGATCTGGGGGTCCATGGTCAAGCAGGCCCTACGTCGGCGCAAGCCGGGCTTTAACGAGTCGTACTTCGGTTTCCGTTCGTTCAGCAAGCTTCTGGAGGAGGCGGCAACGCGCGGTCTTCTGAAGTTGGAGCACGACGAGAAATCCGGCGGCTACATCGTCCGTGTGCTGCCGCACGGGGCGTAGCCTGCAGCGGCGGGCCGTGGCGTGGGAACCGCCTTCGCCCAAGTGCTCCGGCGGGCAGGCGCTCTGGGACCGCAGTGGAGCGCCTCGGTTCGTTCCGAACCGAGGCCCTCGGCCGGGGACCGGCCGGCGGACCCTGCTTCGGCGCGGGACGCGCCGAGCCACTGCAGCCGTACTTCCGCGAGGATGAATCTACCCGCACAGGCCTGCGCTACTTCTCCGTCGGCACCAGGTCGGTGCGGCCGGCGCGGCCGCGCTTCGTGCCGCTGTGCCAGAACTCTTTCAGGTCGACGAGAAACTGCTCCTGCCCCAGGCACTTCAGGGCCGCGGCGTTGGCCGCCTCGGGATCGCCGCGATTCTCGATCAGGGCCTCGATAACGCGGTCGCAGATTTTGTCGTAACCGCGGTCACGGTAACAGGCCAGGCCTCCGGCTTTACGCAGGAAATAGATGATCCCCCACGACAGCACGTAGTTGGCTTTGTAGTCCGTGCCACAGAAAGCCTGGTAGTCGGTCTCGATCAGCTGCCGGACACGTGCCACGTCGCAACGGTCCAGGCTGTTACACAACTGCTCGACGCGCCACGGATCGGTCTCCCGGACCACGACTTTGCCGTTGCGGACCGTGGCCTGCTCGAACATCTCGGCGTGACCCTCGTTGTACCACGGCGGCGGTTGAATCCGGCCCAAGGCGTATTCGATGTACTGGTGGAACGCTTCGTGGAACACCGTGTCGGTCATCCATTCGCGGTTTTCGGCCGTGCTGGCGCCCTCCACAGGTGAGATCACCAGTTCCTTGCGGGTCGACATCCACACGCCGCCGGGGAACATATCGCCGAGCTTGCCGACATAGTCCTTGAAGGCTTCGCGGTCTTTGAAGATGCGCACCACGCTCACCTCGGTGATGTCTGCCTTTTCCGGGGTGAACTTTGCGTAGTAGTCGCGCATGATCTCGAGTTCGTCGCGCAGGTCTTCGACGAAACCGCGGCTGCCTTTCGGGAGGTCGGTGATGATGACGTAGTTCGGCGACTCGGCGTACCACCAGTCTTTCATGTTCTTGACCTCGTCGAGGACACGTCGGCGCGTGGCCTCAAACTCGGGGGACCGCCGCGATTTCGGTGTGTCGCCCTTGGCTGTGCTCCCGCGGTTGCCGGCGGTGGCGGCGCCGCGGCCAGTCGCCCCTGCCGGCGCGGCTTTCAGGGTGATGGCGGTGACCGAACCCACGCAACCGCGTAGAGCGCCGTCCAGATTGCGGAAGGTCTTCTCGGAGGTGAATTCGAAGAGCAGGAACACGTACTGCTTCTGTTTGCCGCGCGGAACCTGCAGCAGGTATCCGCACAGTCTCGTCTCGTCTGTGTCCGCAAAGGTGAACTTCCCGCACGGGAAGTCCGTTTTCAGAGCGCGGTCCTCCGTGGGGCCGGTGGCCACCGCCTGGCCGGCGTACTTGCCGATCCACGCGGCAAGGCTCGCGGCGTCCCACTCGGTCGGCGCCTGTGCGGCCACGGTCGCGTCGTACTGCTCTTTCCCGACGAACTGCTGGTAGATTGTCGGGACATCCGCGGGAAACGCTCGGCGCACGTCCGCGACCGACACCGTGCCCAGGTCGCCGGTGAACCGCGCCGCCGTTTGCTCGAAGCGCCAGAGGTCGACCGGGTCGTAGACATCGATCGTCTCGTTCGTGTCCGAGCGCCGGAGTACGCGCGCCTCGGGGAACTTGCGCGGCAGCAGGTCAAACCCGTCGAAGCAGCGCAACCGCACTCCGATTCCAGCGAGTTCAACGGGTTTCCCGGGCGTGAGCGTCTCGTTCTTCTCCGCACCGGCCGCTGCCATAGCCCCCAACACCAGGACGACCGCACCGACAAGCCGGCGTGACATCCCCACAGCGTCAACGCGTTTCACACTGACCATCCCTGTTCTCCACAATGTTCGTCGCCGGACCGCGCCTGCCAGGCCATGCTGGCCGCAGGCTCGGATCCGAGGGCATCGAAAGACCGACCCACATGGCAGACGGCAACAGACGGACCTCTGCCCCGATTCGCCGGGCGTCAAGATACGCCGACGCGCCGAATCTGCAACCCGTCCGTGCCTGTCACCAGGGCTGTTTCAAGATTCGTGACCGTCGCGTGCAGCGAGTA
>Ga0156531_1296_pt1 | contig 18983 bp, 20 predicted proteins | sample RifOxyB3_FD_111926 | JGI IMG/M metagenome (GOLD analysis project Ga0156531, IMG submission 111926) | Lentisphaerae bacterium RIFOXYB12_FULL_65_16 | reverse complement strand
CGGCCGACCACCAACCGGCCCCTGCCAGACCGCGGGCCACAAGGCCACGTTCAGGCCACTGGCGATTTTTTCACAGCTTCTGACGCATTACTTTCTGTCTCAGGCGTGTCTTGCCGTACCCAGCGGCCGGGCGCATATTGTCCGGATAGGACATGAGTGGCCGGGCTGGTCTATCCCACCGGCGAACTGGGCCGACGGGGGAGGGGCGCGAACCAAGAGCGGAGGCGTGGCGGGATGGCACTGGAGATTAGCCACAGTGAACGTGCAGGTTGTCGTGTCAGCAAATAGGCGGAGGTGACCGATGGTCGGCAACAGGTGGACGACGTGCGGGTGGGCGTGGGTGGCAGCGCTGCTGCTGGTGGGGTGCGGGTACGGGTGCGTCAGGACGCATGCGCCGGTGCCTGTGCTGACGGTGCCGACGAACGCGGTCATCTTCTATGTCTCGCCGGCGGGTAAGGACTCATGGTCCGGCACGCTCGGGGCTCCGAATGCCGCGCGTACGGACGGGCCGCTGGCCACGCTCGCCGGGGCGCGTGATGCGGTCCGGGCGCTGAAGGCCAAAGGGCCGCTCACACAGCCGGTCGTGGTGTGGCTGCGTGGCGGCAAGTACTACGTCACCGACCCCGTCGTGTTCGGACCGCAGGATTCCGGCACCGAGCCGTGTCCCATCACGTACGCAGCTTTCCCCCGCGAGACGCCCGAACTCATCGGCGGCCGGCGCGTGACCGGGTTCCAGCCGGCCGACAAGGGACAGCTCGCCGTGCTGCTGCCGGAGGTGAAAGACGGCACGTGGAGCTTCCGCTCGCTGTTCGTCAATGGGGAGCGCCAGATCCGCGCGCGGTATCCCAACTTCACCCCGGGGGACCCATATCGCGGCGGTTTCCTCTACGCCGAGACGCTCGATGGCCTCCCCAAGGGTTGCAAGGACGCCATCGGCGTGAAGCCCGACGTGTTCAAACCAGCCTGGCTGAGTCCGGGCGCCGAACTGCACATCTTCCAGACCGGCGACTGCCGCGCGTACATGGAGATCCTGAGTCTGGTGAGTTACGACGCCGGGACGGGGCGGTTGCAGCTCGGTGGCAAGGAGGCGGTCTCACTGCTGCTACCGGGTGATCGCTACACCGTGCAGAATGTCCACGAGGAACTCGACAGCCCCGGCGAGTGGTACCTGAACCCGCAGACCGGGATGCTCTTCTACCAGCCCGGCCCGGGGTTCTCGAGTCGGGCCGAGGTCGTCGCACCCACACTCGGGCGCATGCTCGACCTGCAGGGCGACGCCAAGAGCAAGCAGCCGGTCTCGTACCTGCGCTTCTTCGGCCTGACCTTCCGTTGCACCGACTGGGCGCTGGGTGAAGGCTGCGCCGGCTACGGCATGGGCTCGGATGGCACCATCTTCGGTCGCAGCGCCATCGGTTGCGCGGTGGAGAACTGCACGTTCACCGCGATCGGCAAGCATGCGGTATCCTTCCATGACGGCGAGGGCAATCGCGTGGCCGGATGCGACATCTCGCACACCGGCGGCGGCGGCGTCATGCTGATGAACAGCGCGCGCAACACCGTAACCGACAACCACATCCACCATGTCGGCGAGGCCTACAAGCACACCGCCGGCGTGATCCTGCAGGGCGGTGGCGCGTCCGAAAACGTGGTGTCGCACAACGCCATCCACGATACGTCGCGGTATGGAATCTCCATGAAGGGCGCCGGCACGGCGAACATCATCGAGTTCAACTTTGTGCAGAACACCAGCCTGGAGACCTACGACACGGGCAGCATCGAGGTCACGCAGGGCGACCGTGAGACGCTCAGCGGCACGAAGATCCGCGGCAACCTGGTGCTGGACTCGGTCGGCTACTCGTCGACCTACGAGAGACCGACGTTCCTCTCCTGGGGTATCTATCTCGACTCGTTCGCCGGCGGGTATGAGGTCACCGACAATGTCTGCGCGCGGAGCTGCCACGGCGGCATCATGCTGCAGGGCGGCAAGGGCAACACGGTCCGGAACAACATCTTCGTGGACGGCGAGAAAGGCCAGGGACACCTGACCAACTACTCGAACAACTGGGCCAACGAGGTGGTTGAGGGCAACATCTTCGCCTGGCACAACTCCGGCTCGCGCGGGTTCGCCTGCGGCAAGTTCGGCCCGGACGTCCTGCGCATGGACCGCAACCTGTACGGCCCGCCGCCGGGCGTGGAGCCCAAGTTCGGGCGCGGCAACAGTTTCGCCGAGTGGCAGGCGCTCGGGTTCGATCAGCACGGCGCGATCGGCGATCCGCGGTTCGTCGGCCCGGAGCATGACGACTACCGGCTCAAGCCCGACTCGCCGGCACTGGCCATGGGCTTCAAGCCGCTGGCACTGAGCCGTGCGGGGTTGGTCGGCAAGCGCTGCACCTGCAAGATCACGCCGCTGTGGCCGGAATTCTGGGCTGTGGCCGAGGCGACCGCACCGGCGCAGGGGCCCAAGCTCGGCGTGCCGGCGCCGCTGCGCGTTGCGCCCGTGACGAAACCGCCGACCATCGATGGTGTCGCGGCGCCTGGCGAATGGCCCGGCACGCCGGTGACCATGGCGCAGACCCCGGAACGCCAGCCCATCTCCGGCGCACCCGCGAACGCTTACATCTGTTATGATGACACAACCCTGTACGTGGCCGTGACCGTACCGCTGAAGACCCCAACGGCGGTCCACCGCGAGGGGCCGCAGGGCGTGGTCGACGAGACCGAGGTCGTCTTCCGCGACGCGTCCGGGGCGAAACCGGGCCCGACCTTCTCGGTCCTCGGCCTCGTGAGCGGCAAGCACGAACTGTCGACGTACACCAACGCGCCCGAGGCGTTGAACCGGGCCGTGGATCAGGGCGCGCGCTTCGCGGCCCAGGTCGGTACGAACCAGTGGACGGGCGAGTGGGCCATCCCCCTGGCCGCGGCAGGCATCACCATGCGCCCGGGCCTCAAGCTGGGGTTCAACCTGGGCACGTTCCGCAGTGAGACCAACGAGTGGCTGATCTGGGTCGGCGCCCTGGCCTCGACGCTGGAACTGGACGGCGGCGGCATGATTGTCCTGGAGTAGCAACGCCATGGCCAAGCTGAAACTGGATCTCCACGACATATTCAACCAGGGCGACTCGATCGAGCGCGAGCTTGAGTCCCTGATCCGCAATGCCGTGGCCAAGCGGATCCCCATGGTCGAGATCATCCCCGGCAAGGGCAGCGGGCAGTTGAAGAAGCGCGTGCTGCGATTCCTGAACCGCCCGGACATCAAAGCCCTCTACGACCGTGTCGACAAGGACAGCAAGAACTTCGGCCGACTCTTCGTGCGGTTCAGGCACTGACACCGTGCGGCGTCCCCGAACTCCGAATCCTGAGAGGTCAACCCGCGAGGCCGGGGGCATTCCAGGTCGGACGCCGTACGGAACTTGGAGCGCCCGCGTCCTCGCGGGCTCGGCGTCTTGCGTCACTGTAGCGGCAGAAACGAGGGAACACGTAACCCGTGAGGCATGACCGGACCGTCTGCGGCCCGGAAGGGCGATGAGTCCGCGCCTATGACACGGAATGGGCTTGCGGCCTGTGCCGCAAGCCCATTGTGTGTCATAACGCAATGCGTCAGCCCGTCCCGGGCGGCGGACCGGCCGGTCATACCTCTCGGGTTACTGGCCGGTTCGCGCCGCCACTGCCCTCGCGGCAGTGGGGCGATCGATTGGGGGGGGAAAGGGGGCGCGACGCCCCCTTTTCCCCCCCCATCGGCGCCCCGCCCGGACGAGCCGGGCGGCGGCGGGATGGGCGGGTGAGCATCGTGTCGCGGGGGTCACGCGCGTTCGGAGGACCTCTCCCTCGTTCCTCGGTCGAGGTGAGGAAAATGAGAGGGGGGGGCAGTCATCGGTTGTAGCTGGGGTCATCCGGTCGCTCCACGCCGCAAGGGCGTGGCAGCGCGGGCGGGGCGGGGGGGCACTCGGGGGGGGTGGAGCACTTTGTGTCACGACTTGGCGGTATCCGCCACCGCGCGGCGGAAGGCAAGGGGCACGGAGCCAGCGACGGGCTCGCCATTCGTCCAGAGCTCGTACTCGCTCAAGTCGACGTCGTCGTTCCACGAGACTCCGTAGCCACCGACATCGACCGTCACGGCTCGGAAGAAGCCCGGATCGGCGAGCATACGGAACTGCGGGCGTTCGAGCAGCGGGCGGCAGTCATAAGTCCGGCCTTCGCCATTGGTGAACGTGACAAGGAGTCGCATGTCCCCGGCGGGACGGACCGAAGCTACTCTGGGTGTCCTCTCCATTGTTCGCCTCACTCCAGGCCGGGCAGTTGCCGGAACTCCTGCCGAGTCCACATGTCCAGTAGTTCCCTTCGGTACTGCTCCGCCCATTCGGCTACAAGTCGGCGGGCCCGGGGCGGCAGGTCGCCCTCCAGCATCTCCAGGCTCTCGATGGCGAACACCGCGTTGAACTCGCCGCAGATCGCGTGGAAGTGCGGCACTCCATGCTCGCTCTGACTGAAGTACATCTTGATCAGAATGCCGAGAACCTGGCGATCTCTGGCATGATTCAGCGTCTCCTGTGTGTCCGCCAACGGTAGCCAAGCGACGCTCTGCCGTGGCCATCCATCCTGGTAAGTAGTGTATTGTGCCGTCGCGATGAAGTCAACGGAGGGCGCGAGCCGGCCAAGTCCGTCCTGATTCTGGACGCGAGCACGGCGTTGGGCGGCGCCTGGCCGGGATACTGGTCGGATGCCGGCGGTGCGATCACGAACTTCCAACCGTCGCCGCACCGCGCCGGAACGACGTCCGTGGCGGTCTTTGCCGACGGCCATGCCGAGGTGATCGAGAACCTGAAACCGTCCGTGCACCTCAAGGCGTACTGATGCGCGTGTGAACGTCGAGTCGCCGTGGCGCGGGACCTCCGGGACCGCAGCAGAGTGCGCGGGGCCGTCCCGGCCCGAGGCCCCGGTCGGAGATCCGTCTTCGCGCGAACAGCTTCGCCGGACAGAGCCGGCCGGCGCATCTGCCCGGGTCCACCCAAGCGAGGTACTCGCTTCTGAACATGACCTTGGTCTTAAGCTTCTGGGTCAGCTCCAGCCCCAGGCATTCGCCCGGCCGGCAACTGCAGATCCCGACGATGAACGGAGTCTCCAGCGTCCAGATGGTGTGCACGAGTCCGCGTTCGCCAAACTGCCGGGCGCGGTCAAAGGCCTCTGCCGCCGTCAGGGTCTCGCCCTCCCCTTTCCGGGCCGGGGTATCGTCCAGAAGTTCCTCCAGAAAACTGCCCAGGGCAAAGCAGTAGCGCTCGGCGCTCGTGCCAAGCAGCTGCTGCCGACACACGCACGGGACACAGCGGATCACATCCACCATCTCAAAAACGGCCTTGACATCCTCGAGCGGGAGAACCTGCCCGAAGTGCTCGACCTTCAGGCGCCGCGTGATCAGCCAGCGAACCAGCAGTCCCAGGGCAGGAACGCGAGTAACATGCCTGAGCTGCGCAATGCGTTTCGACGGCGTATCCCCGATCGAGGTGAGCCAGTTGAGCAGATCCCGGAACTTGCGGCTGTTCCGAACCAGGTCAGAGGAGTAGTTCCTGGCATCCAGGTACCACGTCCGGCCCTCGCCGTGCTTGACACAGAACTCACACACGCACACCCCCCGAGTTGCGAATAGAAGTATTGCCGCAGTAATGAAACCGAGCAAGCACAGGAGTCAAGCTCGGCCGGCGCCCCACGGGTGATGCGTCAGTGAAGGTGGGCGCCGGGCCTCCTGACCCGGCGCGACGCAGCGACGCGGCCGAACCAGGCCAAGCCGGGAGACCTGTCCTCCACATCGGCCTGAAGCGTTCGTGACCGCCCTGCCCTCTTGGGTCTTGACGGCAACCGAATGGAAAAGGCACGAAAACGGGCCATGGTATCGTCGTTCAGCACCATTGGTCAACAGAGAAGAAGCCCGCACCCTGCTCTGGAGGTAGCCCATGGAAAGCGCTCCGCTCACCATCTCACAGTACCTGATCGGTCGCCTGCAGGACATCGGTGTCGCACACATGTTCGGAGTCCCGGGCGACTATGTGCTGGACTTCCTCGACCAGGTGGTGGCCAGCCCGCTGCAATGGGTGGGGACGTGCAATGAACTGAACGCCGGCTATGCGGCGGACGGCTATGCGCGGATGAAGGGAATCGGCGCGGCGACGGTGACCTACGGGGTGGGCGGACTCAGCATCCTCAATGCGGTGGCAGGCGCCTACGCGGAACGCGTGCCGCTGGTTCTCGTGTCCGGCGCGCCCCCGACCGGACGGCGTCAGTCGGGCGCGCTGGTGCACCACCTCGTCGCCAACTACCGCCTCCAATACGAGATCTTCGGCAAGGTAACGGTGGATGCGGCCATCCTCGACGATCCCGACACTGCGCCGGAGCAGATTGACCGTGTCCTGAGCCGGTGCGTGGCGGAGCGGCGGCCGGTGTATCTGGAGTTGCCCGCGGACATGGCGCGCCGCACGTGCGCGAACCGCGCACAGGTCCCCCCCCCTCCGATGCCGCGGTCGGATCCGGACAGCCTGCGGGAGTGCGTGGAAGAGGTCGTTGCGCTGCTGGGCAAGGCGAAGCATCCCGTGGTGCTGGTGGGCGCCGAAGTCTCCAGGCTCCGACTCGGGAGCGAGGTCCTGGGACTGGTCGAGTGGCTGGAACTGCCCTTCGCCGCGATGTTGAGCAGCAAGTCGGTGCTGCCCGAGCTCCATCCCCAGTTCATTGGGCTCTACCAAGGGAACTGGAGCCGGCCGGTTGTTCGCCAACAGGTGGAGTCGGCGGACTGCCTCCTGTCGTTTGGCGTCTGGATGACAGACATCGACACCGGCATGTTCAGCGTCCGCCTCGACCCCCGCAATCTGGTCGGTGCAGGAGGGGGGCAGGTGCAGATTCGCAGTCATTACTACCATGGCATTCAACTGGGCGACTTTGTGCAGGCGCTCGCGGCCGCGGCCAAGCCGCGTTCCTACCTGGCCTCCCACCCGGCCGAGCCGTACCGCCCCCGAGTGGCCTTCCAGCCTGTGGACGGCGCGCCGCTGACAGCGGCGCGCTTCTACGAGCGGGTCGACTGCTTCCTTGATGATCGGATGGTTCTGCTGGCCGAACCCGGAGACGCCTTCTGCGCCGCCGCGGATTTCCACGTGGAAGAAGCCAAGAACTTCATCGTGCAGGTCTTCTATGCCTCCATCGGTTACTGCACACCCGCCGCACTGGGCGTCTCCCTGGCTTGCCCGGGCAAACGCGCCGTGGTACTCGCCGGTGACGGTGCGTTCCAGATGACCGCGCAGGAAGTCTCCACGTTGATGCGCCATGGCTGCCCGGCCATCATCCTGCTGGTGAACAACGACGGCTATCTCGTGGAACGGGTGCTGCATGAGGACGGCCCTTACAACGACATCCAGCGCTGGTCCTACGCCAAACTTCCGGAGGTCTTCGGCAAGAACGCCGTGTGTATGAAAGTGACCACCGAGGGGGAACTGGACCGCGCCCTGACCCTGGCGCAGAAGGAAACCGCTCGGCTGGTTTTCATCGAAGCGCAGATCGGGCGGCTGGACGCGTCGGCTGGTCTGGCCCGCCTGGGCGCCGCCTTCCGGGCCGCGCAGAAGAAGTAGGCCCGATCCCGAACACCGCATCGCATGGGTGAGGTATCCCGCCGATCCCTCCACCCGCGCGAGGCGCCCCCCAGGCCCTCACCGAGGCGAGCGACGTGAACTCCCGCAGACGCGGCGGTGGCGCGGTGAGGCCTGGCACCCTTGGGCGGCCCACGGGATTCCAAAGGGACGAGTCCCTTTGGCGGGGCGCAGGGGCAGAGCCCCGCCTCCCCCTCACCACTCCCGCGCATCCGGGCCGTTGTCGATCACCGGTAAACAGGACATACGCAAGCGTGCACAGCCGAGTGGCACCATGCGGATCGTTTCCTCGGGCTGATCTGACCTGACCGGGCTCTGCCGCAGCGCCTGGACCGTGTTGTCCTCGATGCGCCAGTTCGGGATGCGTCGCGCGTGAGCCGTGATCTCGATCGGCACAGCGTCAAGCGTCCACGGCTGCGTGGTGGAGACTGGCTTCTCCTTGACCTCCAAGCTGGCAACCGGGTCGGCGCGGTCAATCGCGAGGCCGTAGTTCCACGGGCTCTTCGGGAAGACTTCCCACTCCGGCCACGTGTCCGTGCCGCCGGCGCGATGCCAGTCCTCCTCGATCCGCACCGAATAGCTGAGTGGGCCGCGGTCCACGGTCACGCTGCCGGTGCGCGGCCAGACGGTCACCGCCAGTTTTGCCGGCATGTCGATCTCGACCGTGTCGCCGTCGCGCCACGTGCGCTCGGCCTTCAACCAGGTTGCGGGCCGTGGACTCGGCGCTGTACCGCTCCTTGCAGACACTCGGCGCGGACCAACTCCAGGCGTTCCTCCTGGTCCAGTTCGAGGTTGCGCAGCGGCACGCACAACTTGCGTTTACCGGCGCCCAGCGCGACCGCACGCGCCGGTTCGCGTGCGTGCGCCACTCGAACGCGCGGCAGCGGCTCAGGCGCGCCGGGACCTTCGCCGCATCGGCGCGCTGGACGGCCTCGGCAATCTGCGCCGGGAGCGCGACGAACCACGTCGTGTTGATGAACTGCGGCCGGCGTTTGTGCGTGTACGGGCCGAACTGCGTGGCTCGCAGTGGCGCGGGACCTCCGGGACCGCAGCAGAGTACTCGGGGCCGTCCCGGCCCGAGGGCCTCGGCCGGGGACCGGCCCGAGTACCCTGCTTCGGCGCGGGACGCGCCGAGCCACTGCCAGGCGGCACGTCACGCCTGCCGTGCCCGCACGAAGCTGGCGCGGAACGCGGTCGGAGTCTGGCCGATGTACCGGTGGAACTGACGGCAGAAGTAGTAGGCGGAGGCGAAGCCGCACTCACTGGCCACCGCGTAGACCGGCAGGTCGCTCTGGTGGATCAATAGCTCGCAGCCGCGTCGGAGCTGCAGCGTGCGCATGTAGACCTTGGGCGCAACGCCCACCGCCTGCTTGAACACGGTGTTGAAACGAGACGACGACAACTGCACCGCTTGCGCCAGATCGACGCACGTCGGACTGGCGCCACGACTGGCACGCATACGGTCCAGGGCCGGCCGCAGCCGCGCCAGGGCCGACGTCGGCAACGCGGTGTCGCGCACTCCGAGACAGTCCAGGACAACCTGCAGGACACGGAACCCAAGCTCCTGCAACCGTGCGATGTCCGTCAAACGACTGTGATCCGGATTGTGGAGCCCCCCCAGTTCGGCCAGCAATGGCGCCAGCCGCTCCCCGGCCGGCGCGCGCAGGACCACCGGTGGATGCACCAGCCCCAGCACGTCCAAGCCTGACACCCACAGGTACTGCGCCAGCAGGAAGTGCGTGACCACCGTGTCGTTGCCAGGCACGCGCAACCGGTGCAGCACGCCCGCCGGCACCACCGCGACCTCGCCCGGTTGCACAAACACCGGCGCGCGCTGTCCTTCCATGCCAAGTTCCCAGACGCCGCGGAGTGGCGTCTCAAGCAGTGGCGCGGTCAGACGCCGCCACCCGGTGTCGAACCCGGGCTCACGCGGCTGGGCACGACCCGCGCGCAGAATGTGGAACGAAATGCTCGCCCCCAGGTCCTCGACGTAGTGTGTCGTGTCCATTTCAGTTGATTCGTGCAGTATTTCGGTGGATTCTTGCATTTAACGGATATCATGGACGGTGTAAATGTACTACATGCATAGGATGATTCATAGACGTTACGGCAAACCGGATCGACACGGCGGGGATCGGCTCGCTGAAGCTCGCCTGCCACTTCCGCCTGAAGGGCGGGACTCAGACGGAGACGCCCAAGAACAACCCGTCGGAACCGGGCGGAAGGCCGCCTGGAAGCTCTGACGCATCCCGCCCCCGCTGACACCCGAAACCTGAAACCTCTCCCGGAGCCTCACCATGACCTCGCCCCTGACACACCGCGAACGCGTCCGACTCGCTCTGGACCACAAGCCCACCGACCGCATTCCCATCGCCATGGTCTGCAGCGGCATCAACTCGCCGGCGCGCGAGGAATTCGAGGCACTGCTGCAGCGCGAGCGCAACACGACCCTGGCGGCGTACCTTGACCCGCTCCTGGACATTCGCGGCATCACGCCGCCGCTCAAGGGCGCGGCCGCCCAGCCCGGGTTCGACATCTGGGGTGTGCACCGGCACAGCGTCAGCTACGGCCCGGCCAGTTACAGCGAGATCGACGTCCAGCCGCTCGCCAAAGCCGAGACGCCTGCCGATCTGGACAAACACACGTGGCCGAGCACGGACTGGTTCGACTACGCCGCGCTGCCCGAACTGGTCCGGCGCCAGCGCGCGGCCGGCGACCCGTGCCTGATGGCGGCGAACGGCAACGTGTTCGAGACGTCCTGGTACATGCGCGGGTTCGAGCAGATGTTCATGGACTTCATCCTGAACCCGGAACTGGCGCACGCACTGCTGAACCGGGTCTGCGACTTCTGGGTCGAGCACTTCACGCGCATTCTCTCGGCGGTGCCGGGCGAGATCGACCTGGTCTTCACCGCCGACGACATTGGCGGCCAGGAAGGGCTGCTCATGTCCCTGGAGATGTGGGAGAACTTCATCAAGCCGTGCCACGTACGGCTGAACAAACGCATTCACGAGTTCGGCGCGCGGGTCATCTACCACTCCGACGGCGCAGTCATGGACGCCGTGCCCGGCCTGATCGATATGGGCATCGACATCCTGCAGGCGCTGCAGTTCGACGCGCGCGGCATGGACCCGGTCCGGCTCAAGACCGAGTATGGTGACCGGCTCGGGTTCGAGGGCGGCGTCAGCGTTCAGCGCACGCTGCCGTTCGGCAAGCCGGCGGACGTCCGCGACGAGGTCGAGCGGCACATCCGCGTGCTGGGCAAAGGCGGCGGGTACATCCTCGGCCCGTCGCACGCCATCCAGGCCGGCACACCGCCGGAGAACATCCTGGCCATGTTCGACGCCGCGCTGGCGTGCGGGGCGTGAGGGCGGGGCGTCGCAGCCCGTTGGTGTCCAGTCCCGTGCCTGTGCCGGACTGTCCGGACGACGCGCGCGCCGGACCGCGTGAACGCAGGAGAGATTGAACCTCAGATGCATATCAGTGTTCTCGTTCTCGCCATCATCGTCTTCGGGGCCGCGTTCGCCCAGGGCTTCAGCGGCTTTGGCTATGGCATCCTTGCCATGGCGGTCCTGTCGCTGGTGGTGACCGATATCGAACGCGCCTCGGTGTTCGTCACCTTGTCCGTCACGGTCCTGATCATAGCCCTTCTCATCCGTTCACGCCGCGACGTGGCCATCGACTACCGGCAGGCCGCCATGCTCTTCCTCGGGCTTCTCGCTGGATGCCCCCTGGGGTACTGGTTCGTGCTGCGCCAGGGCGACATGCCGGCCTGCCGCATCATCTTCGGTGCGGTCCTGATCCTGTTCGCCCTCAACGGCCTGCTAAAACCGCATATCCGACGCCATATCCCCATGGCTCTCGCGCCCGTCTTCGGCGTCTTCAGCGGCCTGCTATCGGGCGCCTTTTCCAGCGGTGGCCCGCCCATCGTCCTGTACCTCTACGCCCAGGAGGACGATCCGCGGAAGGCACTGGGCACCGTCCAACTCGTTTTCCTCGGCGCCTCTGTCTACCGGCTCGCAATCGTGGGTTTCAGCGAGCGGGGACTCACCCAGGACCTCCTGCTCAGTGCCGCAGTCATGGCCCCCGTCGCCGTCGTCGGAACACTCGCCGGTTACTTGGCAACCCGCAAAGTCTCCTCGCGTGCCTTTCTGCTAGGCGTCTACGCGCTGATCGTGACAGCAGGGGCACTGAATATCCTCAAGGGACTTACGCCCATGCGCTAGTGCGCCCGGGCGCGCTCGCGCGGTGCGAGAACAGCGGGTTCAGGCCATCGACTCGGTCAAGAAGTTGGATGCACTCCTGCTCGCCGCCATCGACACCCAGAACATCGACGATCTGGACATTCGAGCGGGCGCGTCCGCTGGCGCCGGTAACCAGGCCTCACCTTATGTTGCGCGCAACATAAGGTGAGGTCTGGGTAACGTGGGACCCGGCCGCTTGCCGCCGCTCACTCCGTGGCCAGTTCGTAGGCCATGCAGGGGCCGGCGGGCTGGAAACCCTTGGCGTCGAGCGCGACCGTGCCGCTGCCGAAGGGCCTAGCCGCAACCAAAGCCTATTGGCTGAGGAATGCGAGGTGATGGCATTCTCACCGTGGAATGCCCTGGCTGAGAATCGGCTGATGGGGGGAACAAACCGGCTGCGCCAGGCGGTCTATCTGGCCAGCCAGGAGAAGAGAGCAGCAAAGAGCTTGTTGTGCATTTTCGTGGCAGGCAGGACAGCGTCGCCCTTCTCCCTTCCTGACCACGGTAGGGTTACACCCCATAGCGCCGGCACCCTGACTCGGATTATCTTCCTCACATGAAAAACCTGGCGCGGCCTAAGGCCGCAACCAAAGGTGATGGCGGGATCTCGTGCCGGGCCGTCCCGGCCGTCGGACAGGATTCAATGGAAACGCTCAACCTACAACACTCAACTGCCGCTGTTTTCTTGCCGGCAAGGCAAGAAGTTTACGGATAGTAGTACAAATGCCTCAAGGCGACAAATCCAGCTACACGGACAAACAGAAGCGTCAGGCGGCACACATCGAAGCCGGCTACGAGAAGAAGGGGCTCAGCGCGAAAACCGCGGCAGCGCGGGCTTGGGCCACCGTCAACAAACTCACCGGCGGCGGCAGGAAGAGCGGGTCCGGCCGGAAGAAGAACTAATCCATGAAATCCTTTCCAATTGTCATCCTGGGCGGGGGCGTGGCTGCCGGACATGCCGCCAAGGAGTTCGTCGCGCCGAGCGGTACGAAAGGGGAGCGGGCAATCGTCACGGCAGAAAATGCGCTGCCGTATGAGCGCCCGCCGCGACGTCGAAGGCGGGACGTGACACGATGAAAGGCAGATACCTCGGCCACCTCTCCCACAGCGACCCCCTGTACGGTTATATCCAGGCGCATATCGCCCCCCAACTGGGGTTCATCTCCCCCGGCGCGGTCTACAGGGTCTTCAAGTTCACCTGCTCACAGGCTGTCTACCTCTATGAAGAGCAGCAGGGCAGGGCCCGCATCGTGGTGAAATTCCACGAGAACCACCATCCGGCCCCCCCGTTGCTCCCCCAGAAGACAGGCGAGAAGGAGTATTGTGACCTCCTGTATCTGCGCAGCCTGGGCTTCACATCCACGCCGCACTACGTGGTCAGGCCCCTGGGGCACAACCCCGGCATCGGCAACGCCCTGCTGGTGGAGTATCTGGAGGGTGATCTGTTGTGCTCGGTGATCAACACCGCCATTTTCGAGGGCAACCTCGGCCAGCTCTACCGCAAGCTTGCCGCCCTGGCCTATTTCCTGGCCACCCTGCACAACCGCACCGCCGGCGATTGGCGAGTCAACCACGAGGAGACCCACGACTATGCGGGCAAGCTCATAAATTCGCTGGTAAGCAAATGGGGCATGGGCCCTGCAGATTCCGGGGAACTCTATTATCTGCGCGACCAGTGGCGGACCCGAAGCTGCATGTGGGAGGACCGGGCCGTGCTAGTCCACGGCGACGCCACCCCGTCGAACTTCTTGTTCGGTGGCGGGAGCCATACCATGGCCATCGATTTTGAGCGCATGAAATGGGCCGACCGCGTCTTCGATCTGGGCCGACTGTGCGGCGAACTCAAGCACTTCTTCTTCCATGCCACGGGCGATCCCCACGCGGCCGAGCCCTTCATCGGCCATTTCCTCTGGGAATACTGCTGCCACTTTCCCGACCGCATGCGGGCCTTCAGGGCCATCATCAGACGCACGCCATTCCACATGGGCATCACCCTGCTGCGCATCGCCCGAAACTCCTGGATCGACTGGGAATACCGGTGGCGGCTGGTCAGCGAAGCCAAGGCCATCCTGCGAGCAATGCCATGATCATCAAAGCCATTCTCTTCGACATCAACGGCACCCTGATCGACATCAACACCGATGAGGGCAATGAGGAAATCTACCGGGGGATAAGCCACATCCTGACCTATCACGGCATATTCATGCACCGCTGGGAGGTCCGAGACGAGTACTACCGGATCATGGACGTCCAGCGCAAGACCAGTCGGGAGAAGTACCCCGAGTTCAATGTGGTCGATGTCTTCCGGGAGTTCCTCAACCGCCGGGTCTCCGCACCGGGAACCATCCCCCCCGGCAAACTCGAATGGCTGCCGGTGTTCCTGGCCGATGCCTACCGTGGCATCTCCCGCAACCGCCTGCAACTCTATCCCGGGGTGTTGGACGTCATGAACGACCTGCGCCCCCGCTATAAACTCGCGGCCATCTCCGATGCCCAGAGCGCCTGGTGTCTGCCGGAGATGCGCGCGGTGGGGATCGACGGGTACTTCGCCCCCATCATCGTTTCCGGGGATTTCGGCTATCGAAAGCCCGACCCCAGGCTCTTCACGGCCGCCCTGACGGCGTTGCGGGTGGCCCCTGAAAACGCGCTGTTCGTGGGCAACGACATGTTCCGGGATGTGTACGCAGCCAAACGGCTCGGGATCAAGACGGTGTTCTTCTCCTCCAACCAGGGAGGGAAACAGGCGGAGGGCGTGACCCCGGACTACATCATCTACCAATTTCCCGAGCTGAGGCAGGCCGTCGAGTTCTTCGAGCGCCAATGAACAAGGCTCCTCCGCAGAGCATCTGGACGGAAAGTCGTGAGTAAGCCGGGCCGCCCTGTATCATGACGGCCCATATGGGTATGCCAGATGCCGTTGGCCATTACGCGCTGCGGCTGAGCGGCGTAGCCACTCGTGACGCGGACCGTACCCGTGGGGATTTCGGCTTCCATCTGGAACCCGGGTTGGCGAAAAGATTGGGGCTACACATCCGGAACGACCGGGTCTCACACAATCCCCACACCGAAATCATGCTCTAATACGCCGCCATTCGCAGTCAGGACGGGATGAGTGGTCTTGCGCCGTTCGCAGAAGTGGAAATTCCGACGCATGAGGATGATCGAGACACGTATGGGCTGGTAGGGTTCTCGACGATGTGGTCAACCCATCGGTTCGAGCTGAATCAATCCGCGGAGTATAGCCCCGAGGAAGAAGCCTTGGAGGGAAGCGTGGCAATGGTGGGCAAGGTCGGTCAGCGCTTCTTCCCGGTGGTCGAGTTCATCTGGGCCGTGGCCGATGGTGCCACACCGCAGAATTCCATGATCGGGGGACTGAAGTACCAGATCAACAAGTATGCAGCGGTTGGGATCGGTTACCAGGTTCCGGTGACAGATGCCAGAGAGTTCACTCATCAGGTGTTGCTGCACGCAGACCTGGAATGGTGATACGGAATGCGATACAACAACGAAGGACAGAAGGACAAAAGAAAGGTACAGCGATGAAAACGAAATGTAATATCCTTTTTAGGATCGGCCTCTGCTTGGGTTTCGCGGTTGCCTTGGCGTTTGCGAGCGGCTGCGCGACAAACACCAGCACCGGCGGCCAGATGAAGCCAATGAGTGCCAGCGAGCACCAGAGAATGTAGCCGAAATGAATCAACTGACACCGCGGCCGCCGCTGACATTCTGGCGTGCCTGGCGGTGGGTTGGGCGTAACGCAAACGAAAGGCCCCTTATGATGAACCATACAGACGGATGGATGGGCGGAGGGGCGGGCGGATGGATGTGGGTCTAAACAGTGGTCGGCATCCTGGTGGTGGTCCTGCTCGTCGTCGTTATCAGCAAGCTGTCCAAGAAATAGTCATGCGTTCAGGACCAACCTGTGAAGTGAACCGTTAAGCATGAAAGGAAACCGATGCTGATCAAATTATCCACCGACAAGACCGTGAGTGACGTTGCGGCTGCCTTGCAGACGGCGGTCCAGGCGAATCACTTTGGCGTCATGCAGGTTCACAACCTCAAGGAGACCATGGCGAAGAAAGGCGTGGCGTTCGCCCGCGAATGCCTGATTTTTGAGGTATGTCAACCTCAACAAGCGAAGAAGGTCCTCGACCAGAATATGAGCATCTCCACCGCACTGCCATGCCGGATATCAATTTACGAGGAGGGCGGCAGTCTTGTTGGGCAGCCTGGCGTTGTTTGTAACGGGGATGGTCAACCGCACCATGATGCATCACCCGATGCATCTGCACGGGCATTTCTTTCGGGTGGTCAACGCCCAGGGTGAATTCTCGCCGCTCAAGCACACCGTGGATGTCGCTCCCATGGCGACCACCGTGATCGAGTTTGCGGCGGAAGAGTCCGGCGACTGGTTCTTTCACTGCCACTTGCTCTATCACATGGAAAGCGGCATGGCGCGGGTGGTGCATTATCAGGACTTCGTACCCGACCCAGCCACCGCCGCCGTCCGCCCGCGTCTCTACCATGACCCGTTCCAACTTTATGGTCAGGTGAATGCGCTCTCGCAGATGGCGCAGGGAACGTTGGTGTACGCCAATACCCGGCACATCTTCTCCACCGAGTGGCGGGCCGGGTGGCAGCGAGTGGACGACGTGGAATGGGAGGTCACGCCCGCCTACGATTACTACCTGAACCGCTTTGCGAGCGTCTTTGCCGGGGTCGATCTCGAAGGCGCCGGCGATCGCTTTGAAAAGCACGAAAGCATTTCAGGCATGCGCTACCTGCTGCCCCTCAACATCGCGTCCCGGGGGTGGGTGGACACGGCTGGTGAATTCCAATTCGCCGTCGGCAAGCACCTGGAACTGACACCCCGACTCGCGGTGTTTTCAGAGGCCGAGTACGACACCAAGGAACGCTGGGAAATCCGCGCGGGCACAAGCTACCTGGTAGGCAAGCACTTTTTCCTGATCGGCCAATGGCATTCCCAGTTTGGTTGGGGTGCCGGTCTGCGCTGGCAGTTCTGAATGACGGCGATTGGAGCCGACGAAACTACGACGAGCCCGTGGGCGCTGAGACAGAAGGTGCAACACGGGAAGAAAGGGAGCAGGAGCCATGTTTCTGGAAAAGATCAAATCCGAGGGTCTCGCCCATCTGTCCTATATCCTGGGCGACAAGGCCGAAGCTGTCGTGATTGATCCCCGCCGTGACTGTGGGGTGTACCTGGACATCGCCGCGCGTGAAGGCGCGCACATCACGCGCATTTACGAGACCCATCGAAACGAGGATTATGTCGTCGGTTCGATAGATCTTGCACGGCGCACCGGGGCCACCATCCACCACGGCGGCGCAATGGATTTCAAGTATGGCAACGCCGTATCCGAGGGCGACAGCTTTGATGTCGGGGACCTGCGGTTGCGGGTGCTGGAAACGCCGGGGCACACCATGGAGAGCATTTCCCTGGTAATAACGGACCGCAATTTCGGAGAGACCCCGGTGGGCGTGTTCACGGGGGATGCCCTGTTCGTGGGCGACGTGGGGCGCACGGATTTCTACCCGGACAGGGCCCGCGAGGTCGCCGGAATGCTCCACGACAGCATATTTGGCAAACTTTTGCCGTTGGGCGATCAGACCATTCTTTATCCGGCTCATGGGGCAGGCTCCGTCTGCGGTGACAGCATGGCATCCCGTGAGTTCTCAACCCTTGGTCATGAGAAACGCAACAATCCGGTTTTGCAGAAATCAGACCGCGAGGCCTTCATCGAATACAAGGTTGCCGAGGACCACGGCCAGCCTTCGTATTTCAGAAAGATGGAGCAGTACAACAAGGAAGGCGCCCCGCCGCTGGATGTTCTGCCACAACCGCAACCAATGAGTCCCCAGGAGGTTTCGGATGCGTGTGAGAACGGTGCGATCATCGTGGATCTGCGCAGTCCGGAGTCTTTCTCGGGGGCATTCATTCCCAACAGTTTGTCCATGCCGCTGGAGATGCTTCCGGCCTATGCGGTATATCTGCTTGATTACGAGCACGATCTGGTGTTGGTGCCGGAGACGCGCGACCAGATTCCCACGGCGGTTCAGCATCTGGTCCGCATGGGGTACGACCGCTTTGCGGGTTACCTGAGGGGCGGCCTGCATTCCTGGGAGACCAGTGGCCGCATTTTCGACACAATCGGGTCTGTGCATGCGGGCGATCTGGAGGACCGCCTGAAACGGCGCGAATCGTTCACCCTGCTCGACGTCCGCAAGAATACGGAATTCAGGAAAGAGCGACTGGCGGGGGCCACGCACATTTTTCTCGGAAACCTGCGGGACCGTCTCGATGAACTTGACCGGGACAGGCCCGCGGTCACGTTCTGTGGCAGTGGAAAACGGGCAATCATTGCGACGTCGATTCTTAAGCGGCACGGCTTCCAGAAAGTCGAGAACTGTCTGGGATCCATGGAAGCCTGCATCAACATTGGCTGCTCCCTGCAGAGAGGATGAGGCTATTCTAATGGATATGTTCTTCAACATGTTGCGTGATCCGCTGTGGTCTCCCTACGCTGTGGGCATGGGCATTGGTGTTGTTTCCTGGCTTGCGTTCCTGTTTTCAAACCGTCCATTGGGAGTGTCGGGGGCGTTTGCCAATACCGCCGGAATGCTCGAGAAGGTTGTGCGCGGGCCGACGGTGGACGAGAAGCCCTACTACCGGGAACACAAGCCCGTCATCGACTGGGAATGGATGCTGGTTCTGGGCCTGTTCATGGGGGCGTTCACGGCGGCGTGGCTGTCCGGCACCATCCGATGGGAATGGGTTCCGTCCATGTGGGAGGCCGCATTCGGCCCGAATGTGGCCATTCGTCTTGCCGCGGCCCTCTTTGGCGGAATATGCGTCGGGTTCGGCGCACGGTGGGGCGGGGGATGCACCAGCGGCCATGGAATCAGCGGGCGGTGATCGTGGTGTTGGTGCTCCTCGGTCAGGTGCTCGAACTCGGTGCCCGCAGCCGCACGGGCAGCGCCTTCTTGATCAGGGCCGCCCAGCGTTGACGGCACTTCTTACGGTACGCGGTGTCGTCGTCCTCGATGACGGGCTGAACGGCCGGGGGCTTGGCCGCGGCGTTCGCAGCCTTGGCGCGTT
>Ga0156531_1095_pt1 | contig 19041 bp, 14 predicted proteins | sample RifOxyB3_FD_111926 | JGI IMG/M metagenome (GOLD analysis project Ga0156531, IMG submission 111926) | Lentisphaerae bacterium RIFOXYB12_FULL_65_16 | reverse complement strand
AGCGTGGTGGCCAGTTTCAGCTTGGTATGACCGGGCGGGCCGGCGCCCGGGGGGGGCTGACGCATTACGACAGAGTAGCGCGGACTTCCAGCCTGCGCCGGGAGAGGTCGGCCTACGGCGCCATGAGGACGCAGACGTGGGCAACCGCCGCGTCGGCGATGCCGGTGAGGCTGTAGCCGCCTTCAAGCACGGAGACGAGGCGACCGTTGCAGCAGCGCACGGCGATGTCCTTGACGACCTGCGTCATGGCCGCATAGCCGTCCGGCGTCAGGTTCATGCCGCCGAGCGGGTCGTCCTTGTGGGCGTCGAAGCCCGAGGAGATGAGGACGAAGTCCGGCTTGAACGTCAGGGCCGCGGGGCGCAGGATTTCCTCGAACACCTTGCGGTAGTCCGCGTCACCAGCCTCAGCCGGCAGTGGGACATTGATGGTGAAGCCCTCACCCCTGCCCTCCCCTTTCTCGTCGGCAGTCCCGCTGCCCGGATAGAACGGGTGCTGGTGCACGGAGAAGTACAGCACGGTCGGGTCGGCGTAGAAGGCGGCCTGGGTCCCGTTCCCGTGGTGCACGTCCCAGTCTACGATCAGGATCTTGGCGAACTTATGCTTCTCCTGCGCATAGCGCGCCGCGATCGCGACATTGCCAAAAATGCAGAAGCCCATGGCGCGGTCACGCAGGGCGTGGTGCCCCGGCGGGCGGACGTCGCAGAACGCGTTCCGCGCCGTGCCCGCCGCAACGGCGTCCACCGCGGTCAACACGCCGCCCACGGCCAGCAGCGCGATGTCGTACGAGTCCTTGCAGACCGGCACATCGGAGGTGTCGATGTACTCCGCACCGGAAGCGCACAGGTTTCGGACCCGCTCGACGTACTCGGGACTGTGAATCCGGGTGACCCATTCCACGGGCGCCGAGGTCGGCGCTACAATGAGCAGCTTGTCCATCAGTCCTGCGTCTTTGAGGCCTTTCTCGATCGCGTCCAGGCGCTGCGGGGTCTCAGGGTGGCCGGGACTGGTCAGATGCCGGCGGTAGTCCGGACTGCAGACGAATGCGGTCTTCGCAACCGGTGCGGTTGCCGGCACCGTCTGCCCTGTCGCGCGAGTTGAGGCAGGAGCCTGCAGGGACCGCAACCCGGCCAGGTTGGCCAGCAGGTCGTTGAGGCGCTCGCGGTGCCGTTCGCAGGTCCGCACCTCTTTCGTCAAGAGGTGACCGCGCCCGGCGGCGGCATCCACGATGGCCTGGCAATCGATGATGATGGCCTCCGCCACCTTCCGGAGGAGCGCCGGTACGGGTGCGGAGTCCGCATCGGCGGCGAGGAACGCGCGATCCTCGGCCAAACCCTGTCGCAGCGCCGCCAGTTTTGCGGCCGTCGCATCCTTTGCGGGCAGCCATCTTGCCGCGGCTTGCTGGTCGGAGTTGGCGGGCATGTCCGGCACCGCGCCTTCCACCCGCAGTTCATCCACGTAGACCGTCACCGTTTCGCCGGGACTGACACCGCGGATCACGAACACCACACCCTTGAAGTACGCGAGCAGGTTGTCTCTGCTTACGCCCCAGGCGTGGTGGGTAACCCGGTTCTCGGCGAACGCGACCAGATCGATGCGCGCCTGCGCCCAACCGCCTTCCGTCGTGTTCTTCCAATCGAAGAAATCCGGACTGTCGGACGGAATGGCCGGGTAACAGATGTGCACGCCGGGACCGAACGAGCCCGTGCCCGAGGTCTGTACCTGGTACCGGCAGGAGAACGTCAGGTTCCCCAACGCCGGCGCCCGGAACGGGATCAACCAGGCGTAGTAGTTACCCGACTCGGCGGTGATCTGGAGCTTGAAGGATTTAGCGCCCGCAAACGCCTTCTCGTCCGTCACGCCCATGAAGTTGACGGTGTACTTCCCGTTCGCCACGGTGGGCTTGATGTCCAACGCCGCGCCGTCCTCAAAGTCGCGAACAAAGGCGAACGGCTTCAGGTCCTGCGCGTGGCCGGGCAGCGGCATCAGGGCGAAGCAGAGCCACAGCACCGGCAGGGCTGCGCAACCTGCGGCCCGTGCCATGGGATCCATGCGACTCATAGTTTGTCGTCCGCCTGATTCGTTCGCTGACCGTGCCACATGCCCGCGCGCCACCTGCGGGTTCATCCCGCAGGAGCGGTGTTCGCCTGCCAACCGTCTCGCCCTATTCCCTTCTTCTTGCCCGGCGCCGACGGCGCCGGGCAAGAAGAGAAATGGTGTGAGGTGGTTAGCCACCAAACCCATTCACCCGCGGGATGAACCCGCGGGGGTCTCAGACGCGTTCTCACAGGGGTAGCTTTTCGCGGCCGTCCACCAACGGCGGAAACACGAACCAATGAGATAACCGAACGACGCAATAGGACGCACAGGACCCATGTCCCCCGTCACTTGATGTGCACCACCACCACGTCCTCGGGCGCGACGGTGATTTCCATCTTCTCCGGGTGGTCCGTCGGCACGACGGCGCCAAAGACTTGGCCTTTCTGCCCAGGCTGCAGCCCCGTGTTCTCCAGCAGCACGGTCAGCGGCGCACTGCCCTCATTGAACAGCAGAACGAGCCGCTCCGAGCCCTTCGTCAGCACGAGCAGGTTCGGATAGGCAATCTGCGCGGACTTGGCCAGGTGGTCGGCGCGCTCGCCGTCCCAGAACAGGTCCTCGAACTCGCTGATGATGCGCGTCGCTTCGCCGATGTAGTAGAGCATGCCGGCGGCGCACTCCATGGAACTCTGGTAGTCCAAGCCGCCATGGAACGCAGCGACAATCCGCAAGGTCTGCGGTTTCCAACTCTTCGCGTTGATGTACCCGTCCGGCGACAGGGCTGACCAGCTCTTCCAACCGTCCTTGCCATTGGCGTACCCGCCGCCGTAGAACGAGAAACGCTGCCCCATGATGCGCTTCAGCCCGAGCTTCTCGCGGAAGAACGTCATGGTGTCGTCCAGGGACTTCTGCGCCCGCCCGTCCGCCACACCGTTGCCGGGGCATCCCGGGAAGGCTCCATCTACATTGCCCTTGCACGCCTCCCAGAACTTGGTCTGGTTCGTCCCCGAATAAACCATGTACGGCAGTCCGAGTTCACGGCAGGCCTGACGCACCAGGCCCTGGATGCGTCCGTCCAGGCCATTGCGGAACAGCGACCAGTCGTTCTTGTAATTCTTGAAGATGGCATCGTCGGAGAGGTCGGTCGTCTCGGGCAGTTTCGCGTACTCGCGGAACGCCGTCTTGCACCGCGGACAGAAGCAGTAGCTCTTGTCGCCGGTGCGCGCCGCTTCGTAGCCCATGCCCGCGGCAATCCACGGCTCCTCCTCCCAGTCCGTCCAGTAAATGTCCGGTTTCGGCAATCCGACCATGTGGTGCTCGGGCGAGCCCTGCATCATCATGGCAATGTCCGCCTTGACGGCATCCTTGAACTGCGCAGCGCCCTCGCCGGTGACGTAGGACGGGCAGTAGTGCCCTTCCTTGGTCCAGGTGGACGTGTTGTTGAAGAACTGCGCCTGTGTCGCGGGGTCGCTCTGCATCCACGTGCCCAGCGCGCCCTTCACGTTGTCGCCGTGAATCGGGTAGTTATTGCAGTTCAGAACCACATGCCCGCCGCGCTCGACGACCGTGTCGTAGACGCGCTTCCCGTACTCCCCGTTCCAAGGCATGATGAACCACGAGTTAAACCCCACGTCCAGCGACTGGCGCATGAACGCATCGAAGTGCGCCGGGAACAGGTGCGTGCCGCCGATGTAGACCATCCACGGCACCGAGCAGTACTGCGAAATCAGCACCTGCTTGGGCATGCGCCCATTGAGCGGCGGCAGCACGCGCACCGGAAGCGACTGCTCCAACTCGGTCAGGTTTCCGTTGGCAACGCGCCGGAAGTAGAAACGGCAGGTCCCGTCAGCCGCGCCGCTGAACTTGCCCAGGAGCAGCGGGATCAGCGCGCAGTGTGTCTTGTCCGGCGTGAGGCATGCGGAGTCGAACGCGAAGCGGTAGCGCGTGAACGGTTGGCCGTCGTGGGTGGCGTCCTCGGTTGCGATCTTCGCCGGGCGCCGGTTCAGCGGCCCACCCTTGTCCTTGACGTCCACGACCGGCTCCTCAAGGAGTTTGAAGTCCTTCGGCACGTCCAGGATGAACTCGTAGTCTTCGAGCGGATAGCTCAAGGGCGAGTACAGCGTCTGGAAGAGCGTTTCCAGACTGTTCTCGGAGAAACCCCATTCCCTGACCCGAGGCTGAATGCACGTCATGGGGCCATCATGCTTCTCGTTCCAGATCACAAGCTGCCGGAAACTGACCTGTGGCGCCGCGGCATCGGCCGCCCACATGAACCCGTCCGTGGCGACGGCCGTCACCTTCCATGCCCGGTCGTCAAACTCGACTTGCTGCCACGTGTCGTCAGGCGCGGTGCCCGCACGCCAGCGTCCGTTCGTTTCCGGATGGCCGACCACGCGCACGCTGACACCCGGGTTGGCGCCGGCGGCCACCGCGGTCACGCCGATCGCCGTCAGCCCTTCACGGATCGACGCCGAGAACTTCCCATCCTGCTCCTTGACCGGCTGGCCGTTGACGTACAGGCAGACGTCTTTCGCATCGCGGCTCTTGAGCTCGAACGTCAGCGTCGTGCGCGGCACGTGTGCCAGCGGGATGTTCAGCTTGCCGGCCTTGTCAGCAAGACAAACCATGAGGTTGCGGTGCGTGGCCAGGAGCACCGCCATTTCCCACGGATCGGCATCCGCACGCCCGGCCAGTTGCGCCAACTGTCCGGCGACAGCCTTCAGCGGGGTTGCTTCCTCCGCGAGACCCGGGTTGTCCAGCGCCTCGCGCAGTTCGGGAGTGTCGCCCGCACCGGCCTTCTGGGCACACTGGGCGCGCAGATAAGCGAAGAACGGCGCGTTCAGGCGGTTGCCCTCCTCGGCCGCGGCACCGGCAGCAGGCGGGGCCGTCTTGAAGGTGAACTGCCCGAACCGCTCGATATCGCTGAACCCCTTCTGCAGTGGCGGCCAGCACATGTAACGCTCCGCAACAGGGCCAGTCGTCAGGTCGCGCGCGATGCTCACCGGCCAGGCGTCGCCGTCCACCGGCGTCTTGCCCAGAACCGAGAACGGAATGCGGATCTCGAGCAACCACCCCTTCTCCCACTTGCCGGGCCGCGCCTCCCAGGCCCACGGCTTGGTGTCCTTGACGTCCGGCCCGGTGGCGTTCCACCGCGCGCCGACGCTGTTGGCGATCATCTGGAAATAACGGTCCGGCGCTTGCGGGACGAAGAACATCTCGATCGCATCGTCCGACCAGATGCTGTCGCCGTCTGCCGTGCTGGCGTTCATCTTGGCCGGCAACGGCTCAACGCACTTGACCGCCAAGAACAGGCAGTCCTCTGTCCAGCCGGCGCGCAGAAACGTCTGCTTCTCGACCGCGTAGTCCTTGCCCCCGAGAATGAAGAAGCCCGTGACCTCCGGCAACGCCTGCCAGACCGCCTCGTCGAGGCTGCCGTCCATGACCGGCGCCGAAGCGAGCCGGTGGCAGGTGTAGTCCACAGTCGCAGCGCCACACAGCAGTCCGGACGCAAGACAGCATGAGGCCAACAGGGGGCCGACAACGGGTTTCATCTCTGGTCTCCGCGGTTGAGGAGGCGCTCAGTGTGAGTGTGCATGGAGGACTATGCCGCTGTGGGAGGGAGATGTCAACAACCGCAACGCCAGGCGCCACCGGATCTGACACGGATCGAGTATAGCGGTATAGGGAGATGGGCTCCGGGGACGGGGAGTCGGTTGTTGCGCTGAGACGCGGAACTCGGACATGGCTCACCGCGTGCGCGCCGCCTGAGCTCCGGCTTGAGCCGGAAGCCTGCGCCCGTGCTTCAGCCGGGCGCGTAGCGTGTTGCCTCGTGCGCCACATCCATGCCGTCGTCCCGCGGGAACGCACCTCAAAGCATCGCTCCCGCTTCCGCCTGAAGGGGCGCGTCGATTTAACCGATGCAGCACCAAGACAGCCCGCGAGGACGCGGGCGCTCCAGTTCGGATTGAGCACGAAACTTGGAGCGCCCGCGTCCTCGCGGGCTCTTGGTTCGAATAAATCGACAGACCCTGAAGGGCGGGACTCCGGCACAGGACCGAAACGCCGGCCGGCCCTCAGATACCCGACAGCAGGGCGCTGAGGCGTGCTTCCCACACGCTCTGACGCAATTGCGCCATGGTCTGCTGAATACGGATATCCAGTTTCGTCCAGGTGGCGGCGTCCAGCTTGCCTTTACCCTCGGCCTGCATCTCGGTCACGCGTTGACGGAACTGCTCCAGGCGCTTGCTCAGTTCGGTGGCCGCCGCCGCATCTTTCTCCTGTTGCCGCTCGGCATCGAGGTCGGTCAGCAGTTTCTCCAGATCCGCCGTGCCCTGCGCGGCCAAAGCCGCGTAGGTCGTCTGCGAGAACCCCTCGGCGCTGAAAACCAGCACCGGTCCGGTCCGGTCGCCCTTGCGGAACTCCGACGCCAGCTTTGCAATCAGTTCCGGCGTGCCGGACAGCACCAGATGCCCAAACCGCACCGGATCGTGGAACCCGCCCTTGACGCGCGCCCAGTTCGACCACTGTCGCGCCTCGCCAATCTGCCGGTCACGGCAGATGTTGAGCCCCACGATGGCACCGGTCTCGGGCGTCACCCCGAAGTCTTTCCACGCGAACGCGACCTCCAAGGACCACGCGTCCTTGCCCAGGCTGACGCCGACCCGCGTGTTCCCGTTCCACACCGGGTTCTCTTTCTCGGAGTCGTACAGGCTCCCCGCCGAGCTCACCGCCGACTGGTAGTACAGGTCGTGCGTGTGGCCGGGGTCAAGGAAGATCTCGACGGCCTCGGCACTGAACACGCCGTGTTCGTCGCGGGCATGCGTGACGGGGCTGAGCTTGCCCATCTCGGGCTCGTCGCAGACGATGCCAAGGTACAGATTCTCGCGGTCATACAAGACCCGGAACGAGGTCTGCACCGGGGCCAGATCCGGCTTGCCGAACAACGTGAAGCCGCTGACCACCGGCGCCGTCTGCCACGCCGGTTCGTCCAGCTTGCCGTCAACCGTCAGCGGCGCCTCAGCCGCCGGAACCGGGTAGACGTGAATCGGGTAATCGTCCTCTGCGATGGCCACAGCAGCCACCCACAACGCACCGGCGCCAATCCACGCTGTCATGGTCTGCATCTGACGGTCTCCTCGGCACTGCTGCCCCACGATTTCTGTCGACCTGAGACATTGGGCCGGGCATCGGGAACCGGTTCCCGGCCAGACCGGTCAATAGTGCGATCCCGCAGCAACCTACCTGGCGGGAACCGTCGAGAGGTGCAACATCTTCGCCTGGGCCGACTCCAAGAGCGAATCGCGCAGGTACTTGCTGGCGTTGAGGATCTCGAGACCGATCAACTCCCCCTTGTCGTTCAGCTCCGCCGTGATGTTCGGCTCCAGTTCCACGCTCGCCGCCTCGGGGCCCCTGGCAACCGTGATATGCAAGATGTCCTCGTGCTGGAAGTATCTCATGCGTGTTTTACTCATGGGCGTATCTCCCGGACCGGATACGGAAGTTGATCTGCTGCCGACTCGTCACGTGGACCGTGATGGGTATAACCTCTCCCGCGGTTTCCTCGTATGGAATGACGACCCTAAGCCTGCCATGCCGCCCAACAACAACCCGCCGGCCACTCACTGTGTCAATATACCGCTCCTCGCCGGATCTCACTATGCGCTCGATCTCGGCGAGGTCGAATCCCCTCAGCCTGGCGCGGAACTTCATGTAGTCCGTCCAGACGACCATGTCCGATGCCTTTCCCCATCTGAACGAGCGCGCCCATCTCGGAACCGGCTCTCCGCCATCGTGCGGCCAGTTTCTTCCGCGCATTCCCTCGATATTGGCTGAACGCGAACTCGCACCCCCATGAAACAAGACCCAACCACAGGGCGTTTCCCAGATCCCGGGTCGCACGGCTCCCGCGACCCTTTCCCCGCACGACCTGAGTACGATACGCCAACACGGTCGCCAAGGCAACTCTGGCCGACATCGTCTGGCACGTCGGCACGCGGGCTCACTGCCCCGCGGCGGCAGCACTGCCGGGCGAGGCGAGGCGCACCATACGCAGGCGGCCGCGCGGAGTGCCGTCGTCGGCGCGCCAGAGCTGGAAGCTGAACGAATGCCGCTGCTTGAGCACGTCCGCGGCCCACTTCAGCGGTGTGAGGGCCCGGTCCGGGTCTGTAGCGACCTCGCCGGCTTTTCGCTTCGCCGCGGAACGGTCGGTGATGGCCGGGTTGTCCTTGGCGACCGGCTGAGTGGTCGGGACGGTGTGGAGCTGGCACCAGTGCTTCCCCACGTTCCGGAACACATCCGCAGCCTGGGTCATGGCCCGGTCCAGTCGGGCGAACGGCGCGACCGGCGGCGGCGCGGGTGCCGAGACGTTGGCCAGGTCCGCCCTGCGCGACGCCTCCAGCAGCAGCGAGACCTGGCCCAGCAGGCGGCCAAGCGCCTGCGCGTCGGTCAGGCCCGTCAGCAAGACGTCCGGCTTCGACGCCACGCCGAACTGCCCGAACACCGGCGAATGGTCAAACCGCGCGGCCGGATCAGTACTGGCCCGGACACACTCTCGGAAAAAGCTTTCCTGCGAGCAAACCACGTACCAGTCGCCGATGCGGCCAAAGGCGATACGCCGCAGTCCCGCGGGGCCGGGCAGGTTGACAAGGGCCGCCAGAACCGGGTCCTTGATCCAGCGGATCAGTGCGCTACCGAAGTCGGCGACGGTGAAGGTGACGTCACCCTCCTTTGCCGCATCGATCCCGAACAGCGTCTTCCCCAGTTCGAACGACCCGAGAGTCGCCAGCAGGTGCAGAGTCCGCAGCAGGCGGTCCAAGTCCCCTGCGACGCTGGGCGAGTTCAGGCGCACGGCAACACCTGCCACGGGTGCCGGGACCGGTGCATACCCAGGCGCCATCAGCACGGGACAGGCGCCCAGGAATCCGACGATCGGCGGCTCGATTCCCGGCAGAATGCGCTCGCGCACGCTGCTGAACAGTACCGGAATGTCGAGCAACCCCAGGTCCTCGGGACACCGGTGCAGGTCGTTCAGCGACGCTACAGCCACCGTGCCCTGGGGCAGCGGCCCAAACTCCATCCCGGCGTAGTGCTTCAGGTGGGGGTAGCGTTCCGAGGCGGACGCCGCGGCGGGCACGGAACGGCTGCCGTTTGCCACGACCGGGTCGGTGGCGGCGTAGTCCACCACCAAGTCGGAACCGTCCCGGACCAACGCGGCGGCGTGATGCTCCGGGCCACGGCGGTTGCGGACAAAAATCATACCCGCCCGATCCGCGGGCAACCGGCCGACCAATGCCCGGAAGCCTGCCGTCTGCGCCAGGCCGCCGTCCGGACGCTGTCCAGCCATGCCGCGCAGGAGTTCGCGCAGAACGCCGTCATTCGAGCCGTCCGTAAACACCAGCCACTGCGAACCGATGGCGGCAAGGAGACGCTTGCCATCCTCCACCAACGCGTACACGTGATACTCGCCAACCGGTTCGAACCCCGTCGCAGACACCAGGCCGAACACGGCCTTCAGGCGCCGAAGCGTCCGGGGCTCGGCGCGCGCGATCAGGACGACACCGGACTCTGACCCCGGATTGAGTTTGGCAAGAATCAGACTCCGGCCCAAGAGCTGGTTGAACAGAGTCCGGCCGTCCATGGCCAGGTGTTGCTTGGCCCGGTCCCAGGCACGCGGCGGGCAGAGCGGCGCCAGCAAGGACAGTGCACGCGCCGCTACCGGGTCGGCACCGCCGTCCGTGTCCCAGTCCGCCAAGTTGTCGGCACGCACATACACCCAAGTATCGGGCGGGCAGGCGGCGGCGGGGTCCTCGACCGGACTGGGCCGCGACGGCCATGCGGCTTCCGCTCCCGGCAGGGCCAGGCCCGCCGCGCTTGGGGCGCCCCCACGTTGGATCACGCCCAACCGCGCCGTCCGCGACGAGCGGCAACCGCAGGCCAGCAGGCCCACCAGGGCCAGTATCAAGAGCAGAAAATGGGTTCTCAATCGGGCCTTTCGTATTCGAAGCGCCGCCGTTGGCGACACCGACGACGCGGACCGGCGCCCAAGGCACCGCAACCGCGCAGCACTGCCTGGTAGCACCGCCAAGCCTACAGTCGCGTACCGTCCCTTGTCTGTCAAGCGGCGCGGCGGGTTGAGTGGTAATGCGTCAGTCGCGGGTGGAGATAAGGGCGAAGTCTGACCTGGGCTGACGCCTAAAGTGGTCGGAGCGGCTCGCTCCGACACCCGCGGGAGCGAGCCGCTCCCGCCACGTTGGCCATCTACCGCCCAACCGTGCACCCACGACTGACGCATTACGGTTGGGTGTGCGCGTGGCAGCGCGTGTCTCGGCGCGTCGATACGTTCACGGATGGCAACGCCGGACTGACAGCCCAACATGACCGGGCGGTCGCCGCCCGGGACCCCGCTGACGCACCACGACCGAGGCCGGCCGGTCAGAGAGCAGGCCTGGCCGACTGAGCGGCATTGATTTCACCGGGCTGCAACGTAGATTCCAGAGGCTGCTGCCACGCAATGTCGGAAACGGACAAGGCAAATCCGCATGGCCCTGATCGAAACGCACAACCTCAGCAAGCAGTACCGGACGGCCGACAAGGCCCCGACTTTGGCCGGAACCATCCGGCATTTCCTGCGCCGGCGCTACCGTACCGTGGAGGCGGTCAAGGACGTCAGTTTCAGCATTGAACGCGGCGAAATGGTGGGCTTCCTCGGTCCGAACGGGGCGGGCAAGACCACGTGCCTGAAAATGCTGACTGGACTCATTTGCCCTACTTCCGGCACCGCCAGCGTGGCGGGGCACACGCCGTTCCGACGCGAGCACCCGTTCCTGCGCCAGATCACCCTGGTTATGGGGCAGAAGCAGCAGTTGATCTGGGACCTGCCCCCAGCCGATTCCTTCCGCATCAACGCCGCCGTGTACGAGCTGTCCGACGATGTGCTCAAGACCCGAGTCGGAGAACTGGCTGAAATGCTGTCGCTGTCAACGCAGTTGTCTCAGCCGGTACGCAAGTTATCGCTGGGCGAACGCATGAAGGCCGAACTGCTCGCCGCACTGCTGCACCGCCCGGACGTGCTGTTCCTCGACGAGCCCACGCTGGGTCTGGACGTGAACGCACAGGCGGCCGTCCGCGAATTCCTGCGCGACTACAACCGCCGGTTCGGCGCCACCGTGTTGCTGACCAGCCACTACATGGCGGACATCACCGCGCTTTGCCAACGGATCCTCCTCATTCACAAGGGTCAGGTCATCTACGACGGGGCGCTGGACCGGATCGTGCAGCGGTTCGCGCCGTACCGCGAAGTCAAAATCGAGTTGGCGAACGTCGAGGGACAGGCGGATTTCACCCGCTACGGCGAGGTCCTCGCCCAAGATGGCCGCGTCGTCACACTGATGATCCAGCGCCGCAACCTGACCGAGACTGTGGCCACCCTGATGCGCGAACTGGAGTTGGCCGACCTGACGATCACTGACCCGCCGGTCGAGCAGATCATTGGCCGCATCTTCACCAAGGGCAACGCCGCGTGAAACGAACCTTGCGCAAAGCCCGACTGCTCCTCGGCGTGACCTACGCGGAGATGATGGAGTACCGCGCCGAACTCTACCTCTGGGCCCTGTCCGGAATCATGCCGTTCATCCTCATGGGGCTGTGGGCCAAGGCAGCCGGGGAAACCCCCATGGGGATGCCGCCCGTCGACTTCGTGCGCTACTTCCTGGCCGTGTTCGTCGTACGCCAGATGACCATGGTCTGGGTGGTCTGGGATTTCGAGTACGACGTGGTCAACGGGCAACTCTCCCCGCGGTTGCTGCACCCTCTCAACCCGGTGTGGCGCTATGTGGCCTCACATGTGGGCGAACGGTTCAGCCGCATCCCGTTCGTAACGGCACTCATGGGAATCTTCTTCCTGCTCTACCCCAAGGCCTGGTGGGTGCCTGCTCCCGGAACACTGGCGCTCGCGATCCTGGCCATGCTCGTCGCCTTCATCATGCGGTTCGTCATGCAATACGCCTTCGCCATGCTCGCCTTCTGGACGGAACGCGCCAACGCCATCGAGGACCTGTGGTTCACCCTGTACCTGTTCCTGTCCGGCTACATCGCGCCCTTGGAGATGTTCCCACCCGCCGTGCGCGAAGCCACCCTCTATACCCCGTTTCCATACCTGGTTTATGTCCCCGCAAAACTACTTGCTGGACAACCGGTTCCAGCGCTTACTACAGGATTCCTTGTGACCCTGGCATGGGGCCTGGTCTTCCTGGCCCTGCAACAGGTCCTGTGGCGCACCGGACTGCGCCGGTACTCGGCCATGGGTGCGTAAGGAGTGACCGATGCATGGAGAGCACTACGTGCCCGAGCCAATGCCATCGCTGAACGGGTCGCGCTACGCCGTCGCGTGGCGACGGTTCTGGCTGAGTTCGCTGGCCGCCGAGGCCGAGTACCGCCTGAACTTCATCCTCGCCACCACCAACAGCCTGCTGGCGCTGGCCGGCAGCATCTTCGGGCTGCATCTGTTCTTCCGCACCGGCTACCGGCTCGGCGGCTGGAGCTGGGAAGAAGCCCTGCTGGTCATGGGCGTGTTCACGCTCCTCGATGGCTTCGCCTCAGCACTGCTGAACCCAAACCTGAACCGCATCGTCTCTCACATCCGGGACGGAACCATGGACTTCATCCTGCTAAAACCCATGGACAGCCAGTTCTGGGTCTCGGCACGCCACTTCTCGCTCTGGGGCGTGCCCAACGTCCTGTTCGGCCTGATCACCCTTGGCTACGCGGGGAAGAAACTGGGGTTCGGGTGGACGGAATGGGCCCAAGGATCCCTGCCAGTCGCCCTTGCAGTACTCATCCTCTACAGCCTCTGGTTCGCTCTGGCCGCAACCAGTGTGTGGTTCGTCAAGATCTACAATGTCACCTTTGTGCTGCGCAGCTTCCTCGAGGCCGGCCGCTTCCCCATTTCAGCGTTCCCCCAGCCCAGCAGATTCTTCTTCACCTTCATCCTGCCCGTGGCATTCCTCACCACGGTCCCGGCTGAGAGCATGCTCGGCCGAACCGGCGCGGGCAACGTAGCATGGGCCGGCGTCACCGCCATTCTTCTGCTGCTGCTGTCACGATGGTTCTGGCGCTTTTCGCTGCGCTTCTACACCAGCGCGTCAAGCTAGACCCCGCTGCAAAAGGGTCGGGGATCGGCCTACAAGGCCGACGCTACAGCCAACGAACCCCCTTCCCCACCGGCACGAGGCCGGTGGGGTCGTTGCCTGCACAGGCAAAGGAAGTGCGGGGGAATTTCTGGTGACCGAGCACTAGCGCCGGGGGGCATAAATAGCGGCCTGCTGGCACCAGAGGCTCAGAGGCCCAGGGGAATCGTGGCGACAATCCAGAGACGAGGGTGGGGAGCGTCGCGAGAGACGGAGGGATTCTGACGTGCGCGGACAGGCACGGAACGTCACAGGGAGTTCAACGAAACGGGGGAACTGCCAGCAGAAAAGACCGAATCAGTACGGAACACCGATGATCTGGCCTTCCCAGGAGGCGGGGGTATTCCAAGGCAACTGGTCGTCGTTCTCACCGGGGCCCGCGGTTCGACAACCGCAGGCCAGACCGACGACCGCCACCAGGCAGAGCAACAGGATCATTCGTTTGGGAGTTAGGCCGAACATCTTAGTCGTCAACAATGAAACCCATTCGTGTCTTAGCGGAGGGACTCGGATGAGGCCACGACCGGGAACAGTCCCGACCACAAGCTCAGCAGGCCACCAGCAGTCCGTCAGAAGACGTAGAAAACCTTGCACTCCACGACCTGCATGGCCACTACCCCGATCAGGCACAGGCTGGCGATCAACATACTGATAAAGAATAGTTTCGTCCCCATCTCTGGCGACCTCCTACTCGTTCGGCTCTTCTACGGCGGGAGCGGCCTTCTCTTCCGCGTCTTCTTCCACCTTCTGCTCCGCCTTCTCCTCGACTACCGGAGCAGCTTTCGGAGCTGGCGCGGCAACAGGCTGCTTGGGCGCTGCGGCAGCCGCCTGCCCCCTGGTACCCGCACTCGCCGCCTGGGTTTTCGGGAAGATGACTCGGTCCCCGACCTGCACCTGGCCATTCTGGCCTTCCGGAAGCAGTTCCGCGATGCTGATGTTGGGGAGCACCTTGGAGATCTGAATGCGGCCGATCAGTTCCTCGCCGCGCGCCACCAGCATGCTCATATTCTCTTTGATCTTCTTACGGCCCTGATCGATAATGATGAAATTCCAGTCCGGGTTCACCTGCACCACGTGCCCTTCGAGGTTGAAATCGATCTCCACAGGAGCCCCGTCCATACCGATCGCCCCGGGGTCGCCGCCGGTGAGATTCTTGATCTTGATGGCTTGCTCAACAATCGTGTCGTTAGCCTTGTTCAGTTCCTGCCGGGTCTGATCCAACTCGTCGACGAGTTCCTCGATCTTCGCCTTCTGCTCGGCAATCTCCGCCTTGGCCTTCTCGTACAGAACCAGTGTATTGTTGATGGCGTCGAAATCGTTCAGCAGAGTCGTCAACGCGCCGCCGTATTCCCTCTCGTTCAAGATCTGCTCGGGATTCGTCTCCCACTTGTGCTTGGAGGTGCGGTGGATGCCGTCCACGATGGTCTGCGCATAGTCGTTGCAGCGTGTGTTCAGGCCCGTGAGCTTGGTGCTGAAATCGCCCAACGGAACTTTCACGGGGAAGTCGCCCAACGTCACCTTGCCGTTCTCATCAACCGCTTCGTCGCGCTTGCGGAACGCGTTGTCCGCAACCGGATACTGCAGCACGTTGCCACAGGCCACAAACGTCTGAATCATCGCCTCGTCGCGGGCAATCAGGGCGGCTGTCAGTTGGTGGATCCGGGCGGTGTTCTCGTTGAACGCCGCGCCCTTGTCGGCCAACACTTGTTTCAGTTTTTCAGCCTCGATCTGCCCCTCGGGTATGCCCAGGTCTGTGGCAACCTTGTTCAAGTTGTCCGCCAGCCCCGTGCGCCGCTCGTTGAGTGCGTCAGCCAGGTTGCTGGCCTCTCCCAAGGTCTTCAGGAACCCCGGGTAAGTGCCGGATGTCGGATCCTTGGCGTCCTTGTAGGCCTTCCAGCCCAGAGAGCCGCTTTCCGGCGTCTTGGAGGCAGGATCACCCGCCTTGAAATTCACCCTCTTGGCCACTTCCGTGCCGCTGTCCTTGTCCAACTTGGCCACAATATCAGCGACGGAACTGGCCAGCTTGTCGGCGCGCCCCCTGAACTCATTCCTCCTCACAAACAGCAGAAGGCTCAGCACGACCGCCGCAATTGCCAGCAACGCCGTCACGATGCCCAGGAATGCACTAAGTTTTCCCATGGAAAGCTCCCCGATTGGAACCCTTTGACGTCTACCCGCTCCCCGAGGTCACGGCCGGGGGCAGCGCCCGCGCATGGAACCCTGAAACTCCTGCACCGAAGCGTCCGGACGTCCTTCACCGCCCAGTCGCACACACTGCCAAAACCCGCATCTTCCGTACCCAACGGCAGGACTATATTACCTCGACTGCAAATGGCAACCCTCTAAACTTAGGAAAATTATCCGTCCGTCGCACGTTTTACAAGTCCCATCGGTCAACCTTCGTAATGCGTCAGCGCCTCGCGGCCGGTCCGCCGGCCGGGACGGGCTGACGCATTACCAACCTTCGCCCCGCCGGACGTCTCGACCTGGCGATGCGATGCCTTCCGTTCCCGACTCCCAGCCGCGCTCCGGCAGGCTTCGAGCCTACCCGGCGGTCACCAGGCGACCGTACCAGGAAACGAACTCCGTTCCAGCAAGGATCCAGAAGAACGAACCCAAAGCAAGAAACGGCCCAAACGGCACTGGCCGATGCCGCCGTTCCGGCATGAGCGCAAACGCGAGTAGGCCCACACAGGTTCCGGCCACCGCCGAGATCATCAAGATGAACAGACAGGCGTCAGCGCCCAAGAACGCCCCGATCATACCCAGCAACTTGAGGTCCCCATATCCCATGACCTCCCGTGGCGCCGACCACTCGGTCAGTGTACCGGTGACCTGTTCCAGCTGATCCCACGGGACGCGCCGCCCCGCAACTTCCACTGCAGCCAACCCCGCTCGCAAGGTTACGTTGCCCACCTCCTGGCTGGACGGCGACTCTGCCCCGGGCTCACGCCAGACCACCTTCGCCGTCACCACCCGGGCGTTGAACGCGTCGCCCGCGCGGAAGAGAATCTCGCCCCACTCCTCTTGGAACTGAGATCCCACCTCGATCCCCGCCGGGTCGAGGACAAACGACACGGGCTCCGCAGACCGCGCCCCTCGCTGCCCCCAAATGCGCCGCCCCGCCTCGGCGATCACCCACAGAACGCCGAACCCGACCGCCAGTCCGAACAGGGAATCCAGCAGGGCCAGGATCGAGGGACTGCCGAAGAGGCCCGGCGCCCAGCCGCCGATCGACTGCACCACGCCGTCCACCAGGAGATGCGTGCCAGACCCGAGCACCGGTACTGCCGCCCCGAAATAATGGCTCTCCGGCAGAATGATGGCGGCCAAGAGTGCCACGATCATCCCGGTGTAGGTAAGCGCGTTTGGGATGAGGAGGTGGTCGATATCGGTCATGACAGCGGCAATCAGGATGGCGGACAACGTCAGGTATCCGGGGATCACACCGAAGGGCAGGAACTCGGACCAGACGCGAATCCAGACCAGGACGAACGCCAGTCCGGTAACGAACTCCACCGCCGGGTAGCGGATGGAGATCGGCTCCCTGCAGACACTGCAGCGCCCCCGCAGCAGGGCCCAGCTCAACAGGGGAATGTTCTCACGCCAGTGGATGAAGTGGTTGCATTTCGGGCAATGACTCTTGGGCCGCAGCAACGACTCGCCGCGCGGCAGACGCCAGATGCACACGTTGAGGAAACTTCCGACACAGATCCCGGCTGCGAACAGCCCGGCCGATATCAAGATAAGCATATGAGTCAGTACTTCCCGCGGATCCATCTTGCGTCCGAACCCGTTTCCTGCCTTGCATCCCGATTTCCGCGCATCATGCCCGCGCCGCCACGGCAGCCTCCAGTCCCGCACGCATCTCCGCAACCGGAGCGCTGCATCCGGTCCACAACTCGAAACTGCGCGCGCCTTGATGCAAGAGCATGCCCCGCCCGTCCGCAATACGACAACCACGCCGAGCGGCTTCCAGGAGAAACGGCGTCCGGCGGTAGATCATATCCATAACGGCCATCCCCGGCAACAGCAGCGCGACATCCAACGGCAAGGGATCGTCGGCATGCAGCCCCAGGGACGTAGCTTGAATCACCACGTCGACACCCGACAGAGCCGAAACCACACCCGCCGGCTCGGCGCCGGCGACACACCGCACCGTACAGCCAGGCGCCACAGCTCGGATCCGCTCGGCAATGCGTTCGGCTTTCCCCAGAGTCCGGTTGACGATTCGCACCTCGGCCGCGCCAAGCTGTGCAAACCACACGGCCGTAGCACGCGCCGCACCGCCAGCCCCGACGAACAGGAACCGACGCCCGGGCACGTCCAGGCCAAAACTCTCCCGCACGGCGGCCTCCAACCCGTAACCATCGGTGGAATGGCCCCGCAGTATCCCGTCCCGGTTCACGACCGTATTGACGCTCCCGGCAGCCCGTGCTTCGGGGGTGACTTCGTCCACGCAGTTCAGCACGTTCTCCTTGTGCGGGACCGTCACGTTCCATCCCGCGTAGGCCTGGTCCCGCAGTCGTGCCACGACCGCACCAAGCTGGTCAGGCGGCACCTCAATCAACTCATAGCTGGCCGGAATACCGGCCCAACGGAAGGCCGCGCCCTGCATTTGCGGCGAAACCGAGTGCCGGACGGGAAAGCCCAGAAGGGCATATTTCCCCGGCCCACGAATGCCTGGTCTCCCGACCTCGCCCGCCACCATCTTCAGCCTTTCCGCACGTTATGACTTCAGGGTGTCCTCGCAAGACCGCGAACGGTCAGCAAACCGCGGACGCCCACCGCGGGAACCCAGCCTTGCCAACCTCATGCACCAAAGCCCTCCGGGGGGCTCAGCTTCGGCCCGCAGCCGCTTCACGCCGGCAACGCTGCAGGTGATCGAGCAGGCCCTCACGGCCCTGTAACAGGTGGGTGCGAATGGTCTCCAGGACGCGCCGCAATCGGGTCTTTTCGTTCATGAGTTGATTGAGCTGCCCGATGGCATGGTTGAGTTGAGCCAGGGCCCGCTTCGCAAAAGCAATGCTCGCCGGAGGCTTGGCGTAACTCCCATCGTCAATGCTGTAGGCCAGATTTGCCAGAGCGCGCCCGATGTAGAACAGAATCTTCAACCCCAGCGGCCGACTCTCCGGCGGCAGTATGGCGGCATAGATATTACACCAACCGATGGCCGCCTGGCGCAAGGTCCGGAACACCGGGTCGGTCTCGTAGAACAGCGGCTGGGCGTCTTCATCCTCCTGCGGGGCACCCGCGAACTCATCGCCCGGCTCTTCGTTGGCAGCCCAGGAACCCTGGCACTCCTCCCAATCAGGACAGTCCTGGCAATCGTCACAACTCCACTCCGGAGGCGTGGCGAAATCGCATTCCCAACGGTGTTCGCACGATTCACAGTCGTACTCGCATTCCGGGAGGAGGTCCTCGAACTCGGTGCCCATGTGCTGGGCAATCAGTTCATTGCCACCCGGCAAGTCGCAGAACCGTTTCAGCAGCGTGAAGTACCGCGACGCGTACGCGTCGCTTTCACGCAACGACTGCTCCCAGTCGAACTCCGTCCAATCTTCGGTATGATCCGTCGTCATGGGAACACCATGTTACTGCGTCCAGCCGCACAGGTGCAGGCAGCAATCCACGCCCCGGTCCATCCCGGTTCGGTGCTGTGCCATAAGTCGGGGCGGCAGGGACTCGCACGCCGCGCACCCAGCCTGGCAAGCAAAGATAGTGTCAGAGGCAGACCTGTGCAATCTGGACGTCTGCCAATTGGTAATGCGTCAGCGGCTCCCGGGCGGCGTACCGGCCGATCATAGGTTGGTGTTACTCGTG
>Ga0156531_1344_pt1 | contig 21946 bp, 16 predicted proteins | sample RifOxyB3_FD_111926 | JGI IMG/M metagenome (GOLD analysis project Ga0156531, IMG submission 111926) | Lentisphaerae bacterium RIFOXYB12_FULL_65_16 | reverse complement strand
GTCGGTCCCGCAGGCGGAGAATCTTGAAACAGCCCTGAGACGGGGCGCCCGCCGTTGGACACGCCGCTCTCGCGGCGGTATATTGCCAACCGGGTGGTTGGTAATGCGTTCTGGGCTGGAAACGCACCGCGGACGAGGGCGGAAACCGGAGGGAGTTACCATGCGGCATGGGCAGCGACGAATCCTCTGTGGCGTCGTGGGTCTCCTCGGTGGGCTGGCGTGGGCCGGCGCCGGCGCGGAGGCGCCGAAGGACACGGACGCAGACGGGGTCCCGGACGCGATCGAGCTACGGCTGGGCACGGACCCGGCCAGGGCAGAGGCGAGGAAGATCATCTGGGATGCGCCGCCGTCGGCCAGTACGGAGCGCCCTGCCGCCCTGACACCCGGTCGCGACCTGCGCCGTGTGTCGTTCGCGAACGTGGCGGGCAACCGGTCGCTGTGGGTGCTGGAGTTCGCCGCCGACTTCGAGTTCCCGAACTCGAACCTGCTGGTCTACGTCGACGCGGACAACAATCCGAAGCGCGGCCAGCGCGACAAGGCCCTGCAGGGTGCGGACTTTGTGTTGTGGCTGTCGGACGGGGGGCGGGGTTGCCACGGGTACAGCATCACGGGCGAAGGAGCGGCTCGGGCACCGACACGCTTCGAGATGCTCGGCAAACAGGTGCTGATCTCGACCGACATGCGTTTGGCGCAGGAGAGCGACGAGTCGCGGTTCCGATTCCTGGTGCGCGGTCAGGAGTTGGAACCGCGCGCCGACGCTGTCGACACCGGCTGGATCGCGGCGGTCGGACCGGCACAGGGCGCCGGGAACCTGCCGCTGATCCTGGCGGTCGGTGACGTCAGCGCCAGCATCGCGGACACGGACAACGACGGCCTGACCGACGGCGTCGAGGCGCAGTTGGGGACCGATCCCGGCACCGCGGAAGCGCTCGACGTGATCTTCGACACGGCGCAGGCGAAGAACGCGGAGGCGCGGAAGAAGAAACTCGCCGAGACGCCCGAGCGCACGATCAGCCGGATCCTGTTCGGGAATGTCGGGGCCAACCGGTTCCTCTGGCGCGTCGAGTTCGGTGCCGACTACCTGCAGGCGAACTCGAACTTCATCCTGTACGTGGACTCCGACGACGACCCGAATACCGGCCGCAAGGGTATGGGCTGCGAGGTCATGCTGTCGATGGGGAACGGGAGCCCGGGCACGACGGCCTTTTCGCCGACGGGCGAGAACGTGACCGGTCCGGCGACGCGCGCGGCGATCGTCGGCAAGAGCCTGTATCTCTGCGCTGACCTGCCGCTGAAGCAGGAGAACGGCAAGTCCGTGTACCGCGTCACGGCGCTGTCCGAGATGCGCGACCCGGCCAAGGGCGTCGATTCGACCGACTGGTTCGCGGCACAGGGCGCCGGTGTGTCGGAGCGCAAGACGTCGTTCGGCCTGGACGACTGCAGCGTGACCGAAGGCGTGGCCATGACGCGTGGGCTGGACTTGTTCCGCGCGCTCAAAGCCGATCCTGCCAACGTGGTGGTGAAGATCGGCAACTGCGCGTTCGAAGGGTTTGAGTACGATTTGGCCGCGGAGTACAAGGAACTCTCGGCGGTGCGGACCGTGTCGCGCGGGCGCATCCTGGTGCCGGTGCCGAAGGACGGTCGGTATCACATCGGGTTCCTGCTCTACGACCAGGGCGGGACGGAGAAGGTCGAGATCCGGCTCGGCGACGTGCGTCTCGGCGTGGCGCTCGCGGACGAGGACGACAACCGAACCAAACTGTTCTTCACCACGGACAAGGTCGCGGTCAAAGCGGGTGACACGGTGGAACTGTGCACGCCGTCGAGCAGTGGCAACTACCGTATTGAGGACATTCTGTTCCTGGCCAAGCCGCCAGAGGTTCGTCCCCGCGTTCTCGAACTGACCGACCTGGACGTGACTCCGGTCTGGGACGGCGATGCCGTGAGGCCGGGCATGGCGCGGGTGACCTGGATCACGACCTGGCCAGTCGCGTGCACGGTCACGTGCGGCGACCGCAACTTCACGGAGCCCGAGGCGGTTGCCAATCACCGCGTCTACCTCGACGGTCTGCCGGAGAAACAACCGTGCGAGCTGCGGGTAACGGCACCCAAGCCCGGGGACAAGGGCGAGGTTACGGCCAGCGCGACGTTCACGACCGCGCCGCCGGTGGTGAAACCGGCACTGGACCGCGTGGTCGTGCCGCTGCCGGTCGTCAACCCGTCGCGCGATGCGGTGACCGACTGGCCGGTGACCTGCGGTGTGCCGTTTGCGAAGGGCGCACTGGACTCGGCCACGCGCCTGCGCCTGCTCGACCCGAGCGGCGGCGAACGGCCGTTGCAGGCGACCGCCACGGCGCGGTGGCCGGACGGGTCGCTGAAGTGGGCGCTGCTGAACTTCCGCGCCGATGTGCCGGCCGCCGGCTCGGCCGCCTACGCGCTGGAGTGCGGCGCCAGCGTGGCGCGGGCTGCGGCGCCGGCCGGGGTGACCGTCGAGGAGTCGCCGGACCGGGTGCTGGTCACGACCGGACCGCTGCGCCTGGAAGTCAGCCGCAAGGCGTTTGCCATTCCCGGTCGAGTCTGGCTCGACCGCGACGGGAACGGCAGTTTCTCAGACGATGAGCTCATGTGCGGCGCCGCCCAGGTGGGGCAGGGGACACTGGTCGACGACGGCGGCAAGGAATTTGGCACCGGCACTGCGCCGGAAGAGGTCATCGTCGAGGAACGCGGTCCGGAGCGGGTTGTGGTGCTGGTCAAGGGCCACCATGCTGCCGGCGACGGCGCGAAGCATTTTGCGGTCGAGATGCGGGTGATGGCCTACGCCGGGCAGAAGTTTCTGCGCGTGTTCCACACGTTCGGGAATGACGTGACGTCGTCCGACTTCACCGTGGTCCGGTCCCTGACGCTGGGGCTGCCGCTCGAAGGCGGTGCGAAGACGTTCGAACTGGCGACGGACGCCGACGCGCCACTGTCAGGCCGTGCGGAGTCGGCACCCGTGTTGTTCCAGGACCTGGACAACCACTTCAGCGTGACCAGCGACGGCAAGACCACGGAGGGCAAGCGTGCGGCGGGTTGGGTGCGAGTCACGGGGCCGCGCGGGACCATGACCGTGGCGTTGCGCGACTTCTGGCAGCTCTACCCCAAAGCGGTGACCGTCGGCAAGGACGGAGTACAGCTTGGGCTCATGCCGCCGCTCAAGGATGATCAGTACGCGGAACAGATCAAGGACCCGGTGCAGTTGGTGCACCTCTACTACAACCTCCAGGGCGGCCGCTACAAGTTCCGGCAGGGGCAGAGCAAGACGCACGAGATGCTGCTGTCGTTCGAGGTGGACACGGGCCGGGCCGGGTTCGATGCGTTCCAGCGTGGCGTGGTTGCGGCAGCCCCGTCGGCGTGGGTTTGCGGGTCGCTGGCGCTGGGCGAGGTCCCGCCGACCGGGACCGCCTGGGCGTCGCGGTTCGACGCGCAGATGGCGAAGGGGTCGGTGAGCTACCTCACGTCCCGCGACCGGCGCGGTGACTACGGCATGATGAACTACGGCGACTGGTGGGGCGAGCGGGTCTACAACTGGGGCAACATCGAGTATGACGACGCGCACGTGTGGATGGTCGATTTCGCGCGCGCCGGCGACCTGAACGGTTTCACCGCCGGCGACCGGGCGGCCAAGCATTACGCCGATGTGGACTGCATTCACTACCACAGCGATCCGCGGCGCGTGGGCGCGGGCTACTCGCACTGCCACGGACACGTGGGCGGCTGGTTCAAGGAGAATCCCGTCGAAGGCGGCAGTCTTGGCGGCGGCCACAGTCCGTGCCACACCCGCGCCGAGGGGCTGGTCGAGCACTACCTGCTCACGGGCGACCGGCGTTCGCTCGATGCGGCGCTGGGCATTGCGAACCGCTACGACGGCTGGTGGCTGAACAACTACGACATGAGCAACTGCCGCGTTCCAGGCTGGCACATGGTCCTGACCATGGCAGTGTACCAGGCGACGAGCGACCCGTTCTACCTCAATGCGGCCAAGATCATTGCGCGGCGCGCCATCGAGCGCCAGGCGCCGGACGGGGGCTGGAAACGCAACCTGGTGCCGGGGCACTGCTTCTGCCTGCCGCGGCACCGGGGCGAGGCCGGGTTCATGTTCGGGGTCATGCTCGACGGGCTGAAGTACTACCACCAGGCCACGGGCGATCCGCGGGCGGCTGACGCCATTGTGCGCGGCGCGAAGTACCTGATCGCCGAGACCTATGACCCGGTCGCGAAGCAGTTCCGCTACACCACGTGCCCGTTCTCGCCCATTCCCAGTTCGACCGGGAACATGGCCTGCGAGGGGTTTGCCTACGCCGTGCGCCTGAGCGGTGACAGCGACCTGCTGCGGGTGACGCGCGACACGGTCGACCAGATCGTGCAGCGCGCGAACGGCGGCGCCACGAGCGTCGTCCGCTTCGTGCCGCGTGCCATCTACGACTTGGACCGACTCGGGCCGAGCCCGTACAGCGTCGCCGGCGGGCAGGGCTTTGAACTCCTGGCCTACAACCCGCGCGGCGAAGACTTCACGGTGACTCCGGTTCCGCCAGGGGGCAATGCGTCAGCGCCTCTCGGACGGCGTACTGCCCGGTCATACCAGGGTGAAACTGGCAACGACGCTTCCAGAGCCCGCGAGGCCGCGGGCGCTCCAACGTCAGACCCAGTGCCAGCCCCTGGAGCGCCCGCGGCCTCGCGGGCTCTGGACTCCTTCGGTTTCATGGGAGTCGAGGTCACGAGTCCGTCCGGCAAGAAAGTGGGTGCGAACTCCGCAGTTCCTGCGACGGGTGTGGGGCCCGCGGTCGTCGCGGCGCTGCAGTCCGTGCCCGTCTATGCCGGCAATGGCGAGAAGGGCGTGTACCGGGTGCGGGTCATCGGGGCCGGCAGCGCCGTCACCAGTCTCGATGGCGAGGTGGTGTCGGCTCAGCCGTGGGTGGGGCTGGAGTTCCCCGGTTCGTTGCGTCTGGAAGTGGTCGCGCCGCCGCAGGGCACGGCCAAGGTTCTGTTCCGCGGCAGCACCAAGGGTGAGTACAAAGCGGTGGCCCGGCCGTTGTACCCGCAGGCGCCGACCACGGAGAAATGGCGGGTGCGGAAGACCCCGAGCTGGACCGGCGTGAAACTCCCCGCGCCGCCGAAGCAGGGCTGGCTCGCGAACGAACCGCTCATCTGCCGGATTGAGGTCGAGGGCCCAGCGGGGATACTGGAGGTGCGGATGGACGGTATGCCGGCGTACATTTCCGCGCCGTCCGGCAAGTCGTTCTGCCCGGCGCGGCCGGTGGCAGCGTTCCGCTTCTCGGTGCCGTTGCTGCCCGGCAGCGCCGCGCAGATCGCCTTGGACGCCACGTCATCGATCGACGCGGACAATGACATTGTGGACTGGGCGTGGGCGTACGACGACGGCACGCAGGCGAGCGGGCGGCAGGTGACGCGCGATCTGAAGCAGCTCGAGGCGGCGCTCAAGCCCGGCGCGCCGCGCGAGTTCAAGGCCAAGCTCACGGTCCGCGACACCTGGGGCTACACGGACGCCACCGAGCAGACGCTCCGCTTCCCGCCCGCGTGGTTCCTGGGGCTCGACCCGAACGCGACCGTCACGGTGGAGGCCGAGAGCTTCTCCGGCCAGGGCGGCGGCGGCGACGTCCGCGTCTACGAGCGGCCCGGTTCGTCCGGCAAGATGATCACCTACTGGCACGAGGTCATCGGGCACTGGCTCGAGTGGACGGTGAACGTCCCCAAAGCCGGCGACTACCGCATCGTGCTCAAGTACGCGTCGGACTGCGACAGCACGACACGCGACCTGACCATCGACGGCGCAACCCCCGGCAACGCGTTCAAGACGTTCGTCCTGCCGCGCACCGGCGGGTTTTGCAGCACGCGCGACGACTGGGCCTACTACATGATCGGCGACGCCGCCGCGCCCGCCACTGTTTCGCTTACCGCCGGCCCGCACACCCTGCGCATGAGCAACCGCCAGGACGGTTGCGCCCTGGACTTCATCCTGCTCACACCCAAGTAGGTCGGGGCGGCTCGCTCCGACACCCGCGGGACCGAGCCGGTCCCGCCACTTTGGCGAGCCCCCCCCCCAGCCCAGCACCCGCCACTCCCATGTTACTCGCGTGTCACTCCGCGCCGCCGCCCGGCTCGTCCGGGCGCCTGCCTTCGCGGAGCCGCTACGGCAGGCATGCAAGACCCGCGGCGGCGCGAACCGGCGCGAGTAACACCAACCTATGATCGGCCGGTCCGCCGGCCGGGGGGCGCTGACGCATTACCGCCGCAGAGCCGTAGCGTTGGCGCAAGACAGGACAATGTGCCATATTGGCGGTGGAGATGTCAACCGGAGTGATGCCATGACGACGAAAGAGAAGATGCTACACGCTGTGGAAGAACTCCCCGCCGATGCCACGATCGAGGATGCGATGGAACGCTTCCTCTTTCTCGCGAAGATCGAGAGGGGGCTGCAGCAGGCCGATTCGGGGCAGACCGTTCCGCACACGGAAGTCAGGGAGAGGATGGCGAAGTGGCTGAAGTGAGATGGACGCCTCAGGCGGCTGATGATCTGGAGGCAATCACCGAGTTCATTGCCGCGGATTCGCCACCCTACGCCAGCCTCTTCGCGATGGACGTGCTGGCGGCAGTAGAGCGGCTTGTGCCCTTCCCCTATTCCGGCAGGATTGTGCCGGAACTTGACGACCCGTCGGTTCGCGAAATCCTTCTGGGAAACTATCGCATCGTCTACCGAGTGACGGGGGAGGTGGCTGAGATCCTGACCGTGTACCATGGGGCCCGCCTCCTGGATCCGTCCAGACTCAAGTGAGTTCCGCCAACGAGGCCGCCGCAGCCGACGGGGTCCTGCGGCTGGGCCGTAGCGTTCGGCACGGGAGTTGCCGAGCATGGGATTCCTGTTTGCCGCATACACACCTGCTGATGAGGCGGCCCTGCGGCTGCGCAGCCGGTCCATGAACGAAGGCGGTATCGGCGGACTGGGCGGCCCCGCACGACTCGAGTTGACCGCCTCGCCTGGTTGCGGAGTGAAGGAGGTGTTGCCGCCGACCTTGAGTACGCGTCGGCAGATCCTGAGCGTCCGAGAGACGGCAAGCGCCAAGGAGTGGACCGGTTACAGTGTCTTGACGAACTCCGCCATGCGTTCCATGGCGATCTCGATCTGGTCCATGGCGGTGGCGTAGGCGCAGCGGATGTAGCCTTCGCCGCAGGCGCCGAAGGCCGCCCCGGGGACGCAGGCCACCTTCTTTTCGTTCAGCAGGCGGGTTGCGAACTGCGTCGACGTCATGCCGGTCCCGGTGATGCGGGGGAAGGCGTAGAAGGCGCCTTTGGGCATTTGGCAGGGCAGTCCCATGTCGTTGAGGCGCTTGACGATGACGTTCCGGCGCTGGTGGTATTCGGTTTTCATCTCGAGCATGGCGCGGCGGCCGTTGCGCAGGGCCTCGATGGCAGCCTCCTGGACGAAGCCGCAGGCGCAGAGCATGGAGTACTGGTGGATTTTCATCATGGCCTCGATCAGCTTGTGGGGGCCGCAGGCATACCCCAGGCGGTATCCGGTCATTGCGTGCGCCTTGCTGAATCCGTTCAGTAGGATGGTGCGTTCTTTCATGCCCGGGAAGGCCGCGATGCTTTGGCAGCGCTCCTCGTAGGTGAGTTCTTCGTAGATCTCGTCGGAGATGAGCAGCAGGTCGTGCTCAACCGCGAGTCTGGCCATGGCTTCCTTCTCCGCGTAGCTCAGGGACGCGCCGGTGGGGTTGTTCGGGAAGCTGAGCAGGATCAGGCGCGTGCGCGGCGTGATCTTGGCGCGGACGGCCTCGGCGCTGAGCGCGAACCCGTTGCCTTCCTGAGTCACGACGGGCACGGGCACGGCGTGCGTCAACGCGATGGAGGGCATGTAGGAGACGTAGCAAGGCTCGTGGTAGATCGCTTCGTCGCCGGGGTTGAGCACGGCACGGAGGATCAGGTCCAGCGCTTCGCTGACGCCGACGGTGACAATGCACTCTTTGTCCGGGTCGTACTCGACGCCGAAGTTTTCCTCGACGTAGGTGCAGATGGTTCGGCGCAGAGCCAGCAGCCCCAAGTTGGAGGTGTAGCCGGTGTGGCCCTTGGCCAGTGCGTAGATAGTGGCTTCACGAATGGCCCACGGCGTGACAAAGTCCGGTTCGCCGATGCCCAGCGAGATGACATCCGACATGGTGCTGACGATGTCGAAGAAATCGCGAATGCCACTTCGGGGCAAGCAACCGACGTGCTTCGCCACCCACTCACGGTGAGACTTGGAGTCGGTCATATGCTTCTTCCTCGTGCAGCCGGAACCCGGCTTCTTTGTATTTCTTCAGAAGGAAATGCGTGGTGGTCGATTTGACGCCGTCCAGGACGGCCATTTTGCTGGACACAAAACCGGCGACTTCCTGCAGGGTATCGCCCATCACTTCGACACGCAAGTCATAGCGGCCGGAGACCAGGTAGACGGTCTGGACTTCCGGGAATTTGCTGATGAGCCCGGCGATGCGGTCGAATCCGCCGTCGCGTTCCGGCTGGACCTCGACCTCGATCATGGCGCGGACCGGGACGGTACCGGTCCGCTCTTCGTCGACCAAGGCATAGTATCCGATGATCGTGCCGTTGGCCTCCATGTCGTGGATGGCGGCGGCAACCGCGACCTCGGAGATCTGCAACCGTTCGCCGATGGCTTGGTGGCTGATGCGGGCGTTGCGTTGCAGCAGACGCAGGATCTGCTTGCGGATTTCCTCCGAACTCATGGCGAAGATTCTCCTTGTGCTGAAGGCCTCACTCCGGGGCATGGCCGTCTAGCCGAACAATGTGCGGTCGCGAACTGCATCAACCGGGGCGGGGTACAAGCGCCTCGCCCCTTGCGGCAGGAACGAAAGGGGATCTCAGCGCTCGGGTATCTTCAGGGCCTGGCCTTCGATGATGCGGTCGTCGCGCAGGCCGTTGGCGTCGCGGAGGCTGTCGACCGAGACTCCGAAGGCCTTGGCGATCTGGTTCAGGGTGTCGCCGCGTTGAACGGTGTAGGCACGCTGGCCGGAGGCCTGGGCTTGGCTCCGAGCCTGCTGCTTGGATACTTTGCCGACTTCTTCGGAGACGACGTTGACCACCTGGTCGAGGGACTTCTGCCGAGCCTCGCTTTCCTGCCGTATGGCGGCCGTGTTCCGTTCGATGCCCTCCCGCCACGAGGCCTCGGCTTTGCCCACGCGCGCCTCGACCGTTGCCAGCCGGTCGTTGAGTTGCTGGATCTCCTTGGCCTGGCGGGCATTGGTCTGCTGCAATTCCTCGATGGCAGCCACCAGTTTGCGCTGATTCTCGTTCATCATCTGGCTGTCAGCCCGCATGGACGCGACCATGGTGAGAGTCGGGTCCGGTGCGGGTCCGCCGGGCGGTTCAAGGTTGACGCACCCGGCACCGACCAGGCAGGTGACGGTGATCACGGGCCAGGCAAAGAGGGATTTTCCGCAGACCTTCTTCATGGTCAGTCATCCTTGTATTTTCAGCCACGGCGGTCTTCATTAGGACCCGTCTGTCGGCGGGTGGAACGCGGTGTTGCATCCCCGCAACCAAGCGGCCTTGTCGGACCGTAGGGCAGCCAAAGGCTATTTCTAACACAGAGCTCATTAATATAGGACCAACTCAACAAAACACCATGATGGAAAAAGCCAATAACTGGCAGAGCACCGCGGATCGTATTCTCGCCCGGGTTGTGGCGGTCCAGATGCAGGCGGACGAGGGGGCGCCGGTGCGGGACCTGGTGTCGACCGACGAGGCGAACCGTGTTTTGCATCACTCGTTGCTGGCCATCATGCGGCACCGTGCCGTCCTGGACTGGTGCATTGATCGGGTGGCGGCGCGTGATGTGCGGCCGCGGTTACGGCGGGTGCTGCGTTGGGGGTTGTGCCAACTGTTGTACATGGAGAGCCTGCCGCCGGCGGTGGCCGTCGACACGTGCGTGCGATTCGTCAAGCGGCGTCACGACGTGCGTGAGGCCGGTTTTGTCAATGCGGTCATGCGGCGTCTGGCGGACGCGGGGCGCGAGCGGTTGCTGGCCGACGTGGCACGCGAGGCGCCACCCCACGTGAGGCTGGAGTTGGGTGAGGCGCTGTATCGGCGGTGGGCGGCTCGTTTTCCAGGGGACGAACTCGAGCGCCTGGCGCATCTGTGTCTGGTGCCGGCGCCGGTGATCGTGCGGTTGCGGCGCGGGGCACCGATGCCGCAGTTGGAGTGCCTGACACCCGTCGTCCCCCCCCCATGGGCGCAAGAGGAGATGCTGTGGTCGTGCTTGGACGCCGCCGCGTTCTTCCGTTCTCCGGAGCATGCCCGCAGCGATTTCTACATCCAGGATCCGGCCACGCTGTTGGCCCCGCGGTTGCTCGCAGTCCGGCCTGGCGAGCGAGTGGGGGATCTGTGTGCCGCTCCGGGCGGCAAGGCCCTGGCCCTGGCCGAGGCGCTGGGGAGCGTCTCCGGTCTGTTCTGTCTTGACCGTTCGCTGCATCGGATCCGGTTGGTGCTGGAGAATTTTGCGCCATCCGGCGGATGCCACGCCGTGGTTGGCGACGCGGCAATGCCGCCCTTCCCGCCGCGGAGCTTTGATGCGGTGTTGCTGGATGTCCCGTGCAGTAACACCGGCGTGCTCCGGCGGCGCCCTGACGTTCGTTGGCGCTTTTCGTCGTTGGCGTTGGCGGAGTTAGTGGCGCTTCAGGGTGGAATCCTGCGGGGAACGGCGGACCTGGTGCGACCGGGCGGGCGTTTGGTCTACAGTACCTGCAGCATTGAACCGGAAGAGAACGGCGCACAGGTGCGCAGGTTTCTGGCCGAACGTGGTGACTACCTGCTGGACCGCGACGAGGAAGTACTGCCAGGCCCGGATCACGACGGTGCTTACGCCGCCTTGCTGCGGCGCCAGGGTTAGGCGGGCGTTGCGCGCGGCACAGGGGCTATATAAGGGCGGGGGGGGGGTTACGCAGGGCCTGCCGCGGTCGCGGCCTTGCCGCCGTCAGGCGGAGCGTGCGGCGGCGGCTCGCCCTTGCCGTTCGTCTTCCCGTCTTTCGAGTTCCGCAGTTCCTTCAGGGCTTTCTCACGCATGCTGGCGTTGACGTGGACGACTTCCACGCTTGTCGAGGCAAGATGGCTCTCGGCCATGTCTCTCACCTCCTGGGGTATGTCCTTGTTCGCGACCAGTTCCCGAAGGGCGGCAATGTTTGCCTTTTCCACCCCGTCACCGACCAACCTGGAGACGTATTTCATCCCCACCTGCGCCCGGGGTTCTTCGGGCAGCGACGGGTTACCGGCGATCCAGATGATCTCCTCGTACTTGCCTTCCGCCAGTGCCGCGTCGGCACGTCGTTCCATGGCTTCGCCGACCGCTTCGATGGCGCGGTCCTGAATCCGCTCCGGTAAAGAGTCCATTTCGGCAATGCGGATCAGCCCGAAGTACCAGCCGTCGGTAATGCAGAAATCAATGCAGTGTTCCCCCGCCAGAACGCGGAGATTCGGGTCCAGGTTCGAGTCGGACGCCATTTTGAGCAGTTCGTCGGAGTACTTGTTTTCGAAGTAGTACTCGATGCTGCGCGTGCCGGCGACGGTGCGGACATCGCGCGACAGGTTCCCATCCTTGGTCATGGCCACCAGGGGTTCAACGATACCGTTCTTGTAGCTTTCCTCGATGAACCGGAGGGCTGCGCCTTCGACCTCTTTTTCGGCACGTCGGCGGACTTTCTGAGGCAATGCCTCGTTGGCGGTCAGTTCCATGAGGTCGCGGAAGTGGTTATGGCTCAGATAGAATTCGAGGCAGACGGTAGCGGCCTGGGACACGGCACGCTTGGCTCGCGCCTGGACTTTTGCGGAGAGTTCCGTGTTGTCGGCGATCGCCAGCAATTCCTTGTAGTATCCGTTCTCGGCACACATGTCGATCCAGCGGATGGCTACGCTTTGGGCCTCACGCTGCGCCATGCGGCGCACGTCATCCGGCAGGTTCTGGTCCGCGGCGATGACGAGCAGCGAGTCGTACCAGCCTTTGGCGACGCATTCCTTGATGCTCTTGGTGGCCGAATCGATCAGGGCCTGTTCAAGTCGTGCCTTGCGGGTTTCCTTCAAACGCGTGGCGCCATCGGCGATCTTGGTCTTGGCTTCCGTGTGCCGAGCCTGAGCCGCTGGGATTCCCGCCATGGCTTCGTTCCGGAGGGCCTCCGGCAATTCCGTGAAGTCCGCAATTTCCTGCAGTTCCCAGTAGTTCCCCTGATCGACGGCAACCTGCAGGCAGCGTCGCGCTGCCGTCTCGATTCGTTGTCGTGCGAACTGGCGCGTTTCTTGGCTGAGGATGTCCTCAACTGCCATCTGCGCGAGTTCGGAGAAACACCCGGTATCCACACAGATGTCGACGCGGCGTCGGGCTGCGTTTTCGACTTTGCCGCCGGCGAGTTGCCGGCTACCGGACGGAATCGACTCGTCGTGGGCGAGTTGGAAGGGCTGGCTGTAGTTCCCCTGAATGACACAAATACCAATATACCGCTCGACGGCCAGCGGTAGTTTCTCTTCAGCAACGGTACGGACTTCGGCCGGGAAACGCTCGTTGGAAATCGTTTCCTGCAGTGACCTGAAATCGCCCTCCTCAGCGTAGACCGTGAGGTGGGCTGTCACCGTTGCCAACTTCTCGTCTCTTTCTTCAGGAGTCATGTCGTTCCGGGCATGACAGGTTAAATATCCTACGGACGGCAAGCCGAGTGCCGTCCGCAGGTCCAGCGCGGCCAATCGGGAAAGCCGCTCTTACGGCTAACATGATACCACGGGTATGCATCCGAGTCAAGACCTTGCGCGGGGAAACGGTAATGCGTCAGCCCGTCCCGGTCTGCCGGCCGGGGGCGCTGACGCATTACGGGAAACGTGCCGACAGGGCGGTGGTGCTCGTACGCCCGAGCTCTCGCGAGCTCGCCCTCGCGCGCGAGTAGTTAAAAAGTAAAGCACGTTGTTAGGAAGGCCAAGGCCGTGTCGGCGCAGGCCATGCGAGAGTAGAGGCCGAATCTGAGCCGCCGCAAACGGTCGCCCCGTTTGCCAGCGTTGCGCCATGGCACCATCGCCTTCTGCGGGCAGGTCGCAGTGCAGGGCTACTGGATGATACCGCCACCGTCCGTGGACAGGAAGATGCCTTTCAGGTTCATGCGCAGGGCTTCCGGATTGTCGGACGTCTGCAGTGCGTTCTCCTCCGTGACGAGACCCTCGTTGACGAGCCCAAGCAGGCTTTGATTAAAGCTCATCATGCCGTCCTCCTTGCCGCCGGCGATCGCCTGTTCGAGTTTATCGAGCTTGTTCTCGTACAGCAGTTTTGCGACGATGGGGGTATTGACCATGATTTCCACCGCCGGCACAACGCCCTTGCCAGCGGCGCGGGGCAGCAGTCGTTGGCAGACGATGGCCCGCAGGGAGGTGGCCAGGCTTTTGCGCACGTTTTCCCGTTCCTCGAGCGGATACAGGTCGAGGATGCGGTTGATCGACTGTGCCGCGTCGAGCGTGTGGAGGGTGGTGAGGACCAAGTGGCCGGTCTCGGCGGCCGTCAAGGCGGTTTCGAACGTGGTTCGGTCGCGCATTTCTCCGATGACGATCACATCCGGGTCCTGCCGCAGGATGTGGATCAGGGCAGAGATGAAACTTTCCGAGTCGAGCCCGATCTCCCGTTGTTCGATAATGCACTCCTGGTCGGGGAAGGTGTACTCGATGGGGTCCTCGATGGTGATAATGTGCAGGCTTGATGTGGTATTCATGTGTCCGATCATTCCGGCCAGGGTCGTGGATTTCCCCGAGCCCGTGGTGCCGGTGACGAAGATGATGCCGTTGTTGGACTCGGCGATTTTCTTCAAGGTCGCGGGCATGCCAAGTTCGTCGAGGTCCGGAATCTTGCCTTTGACGTGACGGAGCGTCAGCGCCATTTGCCCTCGCTGCCGGTGCAGGTTCGCCCGGAACCGCCCCACGTCCTCCTCCTCGAAGGCGAAGTCGACGTCACCTGTCCTGACGTACGTCTCCAGTTGCTGGGGGGAGGTGATGTCGTTGATGGCGGCGTTCAGGAAGTCAGTGGCGGCAGGGAAATCGACTTCGACCAGTCGGCCGTCGATTCGCAGGGCCACGTTGCAGTCCTCGCGGATGTGCCAATCGGAGGCACCTTCCTGGACGCCGGTGGCCAGAACATCGTGCAGTGGGGAGCGAACCTTCATGGGGAAGTCCTCTAGGGATATTGCGGTTGTGCTTTGCGTCCTGGTGCCGGCGAGGGATCGGGTCCGGCCAAAATTCCGCCTATACCTCGGGCTATTTTAGTCGACGGAAGCGGCAAGTGCAAGCACATGGCCATTCCCCGTGGCGCCCGACACGGTTTTTCGGAGCGTTTCTCGGCCGGAGTCGAGGGTGGGGATCGAGGCGTAAAAGCAATTCTCTGTGCATAACCAAACGGATGCCATCGTCCGCCTTGCGTGGGGGTTGACTTCGGGTGGCACAGCGTTATCTTTTATTGAGAAATCTGGTATGGCGGAAGTTGTTGAGGGCTTTGCCACTGTCATTCTCCACGAGGTTGACGCAGAAAGTTCCAGTCCCGACGAGTCCATCAACGCCAAGGCATTGGGTGGAAGGGTGCCGACATGAGCGTCAGTCCGGAAAAAACGGTTGCGTATCGGTCCGTGATGGAACAGGAGTTGGCGGGCGTCGAGCAGCAGGAATTTGACGTCCGTCCGTCCTTTGTGGAGTCCAGTCGCGAGCCGTGTTTTTGGATCCTCAGCAAGGGTTTGCTGCGGCAGCGGACCGCGCTGAGCACTCAGGCGATCCTGCGGATCGGCACGGAACGCGACGTGTGCGACATTGCGTTGACGGACATGGCCTGCAGTCCGGTGCAGGTGGTGATCATTCGGCTTGAGAATGGTTGGCTGTTGTGCGACACGGGTCGTGAAGGCGCGGTCAAGTTTGACGGGGTGGAGTGCCGGCAGAACGTGATCGGGTTCGAGCAGAACTGCCTGATCGAGATGGGCAAGACGACGATCTTGTTCAATACCGCTGAACGCAAGGGGGCCGCACGGAAGTTCAACGCGGTGGGGCTGAAGTACCCGCTCATGCCCTACGCTGAATTGCCGGGGACGGCGGCGGACTGTCACCTGCGCAATGACAGCGTGGCGATCTCGCTCGACCCCAATGCGCCGTCTCTCAATTTGGATCCGAACGCGGGCCGGACCAGGGGCAAGGCTCTGCTGGTGGGGAAGCACAAGCTTTCCGACGTGCCGATGATCGGCGAGTGGGTGTCGCCGGCGCAAGCGTTTGTGTACTGGGGCGACGATGGCCTCTATATATCCGACTTTGGGGGGCAGAACGATACGATGCTGGACGGGCAGTCGATCAAGTCCGAGCGGGCGTTCCGAATCGAGAATCGCGCGGTGATCAAGATTGGGGACAACGCGATCCAGGCGCGCATGACCGGTGACGTCGCCTCGCGTGCGGCCGAGTTGACGGCGAAGAAGACCGGGACGGCGGGGTTCATGTTCAGCCCCCTGGTGGGGACCGAAGGTGAACCCCTTTACGTTCCGCCCGAGACCGAACCGCGTATGGCCGGCCGTGACTCGGGCGCGGACCTGGTCCTGCCGGACACCTTCGTTTCACGCGCGCACTTCATGGTCATGCCGTTCGACAAACGCGTGATGATCAAGGACAACAACAGTTCGAACGGCACGTACGTCAACGGCCGCGCCATTGATGAGGCGGAGTGCATGCCAGGCGACATCCTGTCCGCCGGCCGGTGCACGTTCCTGATCCACTACGCTCTTTAGGTCGTTGCGCGGACGGGTGTTCAGGGCTCAGATTTCGGGTGTTGGGGAACCCCGTCGGCCCGTGCCGTGCCCCGTGTCATCGCCCCCGACGCAGATCCGTCGACCCAAGCCGCTCGTCATCTCTCCCTTTGCTTTGGTCCTGTGCCGAAGAGGTGCGGTTCAGGTTGGCCACGCCTGCGGGGCAACGTGATGAGCAGTCACGGGCGGAAATGAGTCAGTATCGACCATACTTCTCTGTCATTTCCACCATGGCTTTCAGGTTGTCGAGTTTGGTGTCTGCCGGCACTTCGTCACCGGTGGCGAAAACGTAGCCGCCGCCGTCCATGCCCTCGCGGAGGCAGCGTCGGGCTTCGTTGCGTGCCTCCTCGAGCGAGCCGCGGGCCAGGATGACCGGATCAAAGTTGCCCATGAGGCACATCTTTGTGCCGTACAGTTTCTTGGCCTCGGCGAGGGTGATGTCGCCCTCGTTCGGTTCGAAGGTTTCAACGAAGTGCACCCCGGCGGCGACGAACATGGGCAGCAGGTGCCGGATCTTGCCGAGCGTGTAGAGCCCGAGGTACTTTCCCGGCGTGCGGCGCACGACGTCCATGGCCCGGACGACATCGGGCAGAGCCCACTTCTCGAACATCGTCGGTCCGAGCTGCGAGCCGGTGGCCCAACAGATGTCGAGCCAGGCCACGTCGGTGGGCGAATGGGTGAAGGATTCGATGTTCTTCTCCATGATGCGGCGCTCGACGGCAAACAGCTCGGACATCAGGTCCGGGTAGTCGATCAGGTCAAGCATGAAGCCCTGCATGCCGCGTCGGCTCGCCAGGGCTGTGTAGGCCGGCCCCAGGCCGACACTGGGCATGCCATCTTCGCCCATAAACTCGACCGCCTGTCGGACCAGGCTGTGATCGTACTGGCCACGGAATCCATCGAACATCCGCTGGCGCATGTCGAGGAACGCGCGCCAGTCCGCCACCGTCTTGATCGGGTAGTCGACGGTTGTCGTGATGATGGGGTCGTCCGGCGCGAAGTTTGAGATGCGCAGGCCGGTCATGGTCCGCGTTGGAGTCTGGATCCGCCACTCGGTCGCCTTGGAGCCGTCCGGTCTCGAGCCCAGATCGCGGGTCTGCTCGCTGTAGCCGTCCGGCATGGGGAACACCGCGGAGCAGCCCACCGGACCGCGGTGATGACACGAACCGATCATGCGGTGAACCTCAAACACCGCCTTCCAGTCCGTGCGTTTGAGGAGCTTGTGTGCGAATCGGCAGTGGACCAAGGGCGCCACCGGGACCATATCCGGTTGCTCGCCTTTGACGGCGGCCAGGAAGCGTTGTTTTGGGGTCATGGTTTGGCTCCTCCAAGGGGGGGGCGTCGCGTGTCGGGGGGACCCGGTGGCGGTTCTGGGGGTCACTTTGCCAGGGCTCGGTCGCGGATGGTGCGGGCGGTCTGGCGGACGCTTTCGGGGTCGGTTGCCTGGTGGACACCGATGGAGCGCAAGCACTTGGCGCCGGCTTCGGCGTTCGGGCATGCCCCGGGCACGTACTGGACGTGAGCGGGCAGCGGAATACCGAGCGATGTGCGGCGTTCGCGCTGCATCTTCTGGTACTCTTCCTCGAGGTAGTTGATCTCCACGTAGGCGCCTTGCCCGGCCGGGACGCGCACCGGGTAGGCCCAGTAGTTCGGGACCGTGTTCGGGTAGGCCTGCGCGAGTTCTACGCCCGGCACATTGCCCAACTCCGCCTCGATGATATGGACCAGGGCCTTGCGGCGTTCGGCGAACTCCGGGAGCTTGGGAATCTGCGCCAGGCAGACCGCGCCCTGCAGTTCGCTCATGCGGTAGTTGTGGCCGAAGCCGAAGTGGCCGCGACGCGTGAACCCGGCCAGGGGTGTGCTCTTCGGCGCTTCCAGGCCATAGCCGTACCAGGGCATGCCGCAGTTGGAGAAGAGCACGGCGCGTTTGTACGCTTCCGGATCGTCGGTGACAAAGATGCCGCCTTCGCCCGAGGTCATGTGCTTGCTTTGCTGGAGACTGTAGCAGGCCACGTCGCCGATCGTGCCGGTCTTGCGGCTGCGGTGCGTGCAGCCGAAGGCCTGGGCGCAGTCCTCGATGACTTTCAGATTGTGCTTGCGCGCCACTGCCATGATTTCGTCCATGGGCGCCGGCTGGCCCCACAGATGCACCACGATGACGGCGCGGCTGCGCGGCGTGATGCGTTTCTCGATCCCCTCGGCGGAAATGATCATGCTCCGCGGGTCCACGTCGGCGAAGACCGGAACACAGCCGCAGGACACGACGGGGAAGGAGACGAAGATCGGCGCACTGGCCGGACAGATCACCTCGTCGCCTGGTTCCAGGCCGAGGCTGGCCACGGCGGTTTCGTCCGCGCAGGTGCCGGAGGACAGGCCCAGCACGTACTTGCGGGGCAGCCACTTCCCAAACTCGTCCTCGAAACGCGCGGTGAAGTTGGTCCGGCTGGTGCCGCGCCAGAGCTGTCCGCTCTCGATCACCTGACGCAGGTTCTCCAATTCCTCACGGCCGAAGCACGGTGTTGTTGCCATTTTCGGTTTCTCCTCGGTTCATTGCTTCCACGGGGCTCACAATCTGGCTTTGACAGGACTATGCCTCACGATGCGGCTCTCCACAACGGACGTTTCTTGCTCTTCCGGTGGAATATCTTGCGGTCCCGGGGTAGCGTACGAACGAATGCCAAGGGATGAGAGGTTTCAGTGTTCAGGTTTCAGGTGTCAGGCAAGCCGGCAACGGTTGGGAGACGCGTCTGATAGGTCGGATGCGTTGGGGCTGGCTGATCGGTTCCCCGCTGAAACCGGAAACCGGAGACCTGAAACCTCCCGCGCTCGCAGGACCGCACCATGGCAGACACGAAGCAACAGAACCAAACTCGCCGGGACGACCGAGCGGTGACGCATTTCCGCCGTGATCGGGCACGGGACTGGGACGACTCCGCGGAGCTGGCGGCGGTCACGCCGGAGTTCGTGTTTGTCCACCTCGACGAGATTCCGCGGCGCTGGGCCTGCAAAGTGGAGACATTCCCGCACTACGAGCTGGTCTACGTGTACGGTGGCGAACTCCGCATGTGGCTGGCGGGGACGACGCACCGCGGCGAGTCGGGTGATTTGTTCGTGGTAAAGCCGGGTGTGCCGCACCGCGAGGAGTCGCCGCCGGACGAGAGTTCGCAACTGCTTTGCCTGGCCACGGCGTTCCGCCGCAGGGACGGTACGGCGTGCGAGTTCCCTCTGCCGCTGCCCGACAAGGTTCACGTCGCGTCCGGCGACCTGGTGGAGCGCAGCCTGCACGCGATCGCTGCGGAGGTCTACCACAAACAGGTCGGATACTCGGCCGCCATTGCCGCGCACACGATGCGGATCTTCATCGACCTGCTGCGCGCCGAGCGCGCAGTCCAGGTGCCGGCGGTCGACCTGCACAAGATCCGGCGCACGCGCCTGGTCTCGGATGCGCGGCGCTTCATCCAGGAAAACCTGGCCACACCGCTGAGCCTGGCACACGTGGCGCAGCATTTCTTCGTGAGCCCGTTCCACTTCAGCCGCGTGTTCAAAAACGAGGTCGGCGTCTCGCCCATGGCGTACCTGACGCAAGCGCGCATGGAGCGTGCCCGGCAACTGCTTCTCGAACCGGATGCGACCGTGAAAGCCGTGGCCATGGAGGTCGGCTATCCAGACTCGCACTACTTCGCCAAGGTCTTTGTCCGCGAGCAGGGCCTGACTCCGACCGAGTTCCAGCGCCGCAATGTGGCCCCGACGCGATGAGGGGACGCCGGGAGTGGATCAGGCAAGGCGGAGACACAGGAGCGAAGGAAGTACTGTAATCACTCAGGCCGAACCCGTCCGTTTGGTCCGATGGGTCTGTTTTGGTCCGTTACTTCTTCCGGGAGACCATGCCATGCCCCAACGTCCCAACATCCTCTACATCTTTACGGACCAGCAGTCCGGGGCGGCCATGAGCTGTGCCGGGAACCCTGATCTGGCGACGCCCGCCATGGACCGGCTCGCGAGCGCGGGGACACGCTTCGACCTCGCCTACTGCACCCAGCCGCTGTGCACGCCGTCCCGGGCCAGCATGTTCACCGGGCGCATGCCGCACGAGTGCAAGACACCGCGCAACGGCCAGAGCATTGCCGAAGACCTGCGCCCGTTCGAGTTGGGCCGAGTCTTCCAACAGGCGGGGTACGACTGTTTCTACGGCGGCAAGTGGCACGTGCCGCAGATTGCCATGCCTCCTGAGAACGACCACGGGTTCCGGGTTTTCGCGGGGTTCAACGACCGGCTCCTGACCGGCGCCTGCATCGACACATTGCGGGCCTGGGCCGGGCAGCCCGCGCACTCGCGCCAGCCGTTTCTCATGGTGGCCAGCTTCGACAACCCGCACAACATCTGCGAGTGGGCGCGGAACATGCCGTTGCCCTGGGGCGAGATCGGCGCGCCGCCACCGCCCCGCGAGTGTCCGAACCTGCCGCCGAACTTCGCGCCGGCGCCGTTCGAACCGGAAATCGTCCGGGTCGAGCAGGCGTGCAACTGGGTGATCTATCCATACCGCCTGCGAGCGCCGGAGGACTGGCGGCAACTGCGCTGGGCCTATTTCCGGCTCGTCGAAAAGGTGGACCGCGAGCTGGGCCGTATCCTGGATGCCCTGGCTGAACTCGGTCTTCAGGACGATACGGTGGTCGTCTTCTCCAGCGACCACGGCGATGGCCACGGCGCGCACCAGTGGAACCAGAAGAGTGCGCTGTTCGAGGAAGTCGTTCGTATCCCATTGATCGTACGCGCTCCGGGTGGGAAGAGCGGGGTGTGCGATCACAACCACTTGGTATCCAATGGTCTAGACCTGCTGCCGACGCTATGCGACTACGCCGGCATCTGTCCGCCGCCAGGCTTGCGTGGCGGTTCACTGCGGCCGCTCGTCGAGGGTCGCGAGCCGCCCGCAGCGTGGCGTGACTCACTGGTCGTGGAGACGATCTTCGACGGCGGGCGGGGGTATGACACCGCGGGGCGTGCGCTACGGACGCGACAGCACAAGTACGTCCTCTACGACCGCGGCCGCTACCGCGAACAGCTCTTCGACATGGAGCGCGACCCGGGTGAGATCGTCAACCTGGCCGTGGAGAGTCGGCACCAGGAACTGCTCAACGACTGCCGCCGCCGACTGGCCGCGGCACTGCGCGAAACGGGCGACCCGTTCAAGGTCCCGGCGCCAGAACCGGGCAGGGACTCCATGACGGGTGTCCAGTGAGAGTCTGAGCCCCAAGCCACAGCGAGAGGAGTGATCGGCCGATGGAGACAATCCCAAGCGAGAGCGAGTTCAAGGATCATATCCTGGAGTTTCACATGAGCGGGATAGAGACCCCGTTTCTCTATGAAGTCCCCGAGTCCGAGTATGATCGGGCGCTTGGCGTGCTGGGTTCGGAGAAGGCGGCCACAATGCCGGACCCGCGATTCTTCTGCTTCGACACGAAGGGCGGACTCACGGTGGCGGTGTCCCTGCGTGACGTCGACCTGATCCGCTACTTCTGGGAGCCGTTGAAGCACCGTGAACACAATCCGCCGGAGGACGTACCGGAACCGGAGGAGACCAAGCTGTACTTCCGTGGCCGCGCAGAGCCGTTCGTCACCGGTGTCGAGACGCCCGAAGAACTCTTTGCCCTGGCCATCGAACTCGATGGTGAAATCAGCGCGACCGACGCGTTCATTGTCTTCCCCGACGAGTCAGGGGAGCAGGTGGCCTTCAACGCGAATCGACTGGTGCTGTTCGAAGCGCCAACCGTCCAGATCTCGGAAGGACGGCGTATCAGCCTGGGCCAGGATGGGAGCGGAGATGAAGACGGGGCGTTCTGATGTGGCCGTGGCGTCACTTTGGCGTCGGCCGGTAGGATCTGCTTGGCGGAGCCAGCTTCCTGAGAGGTCTTCCTCCGTTAGGGCTATGTACTTGACTCAATCTGCCACAACCTGTAGGGGAAAGACGGTTTGGTGCACGAATGGGATGCGCCCGTTCGTAGTGTGCTCGCAGTGCGCAGAACGAGAGTGACGCGCCAAGAGCATACGTGGCGTGGCGCGGGGATGGTGTCTTGCCCGGCGGACGGCCGCCGGGCTTGCGACACCACTAC
>Ga0156531_1135_pt2 | contig 22339 bp, 9 predicted proteins | sample RifOxyB3_FD_111926 | JGI IMG/M metagenome (GOLD analysis project Ga0156531, IMG submission 111926) | Lentisphaerae bacterium RIFOXYB12_FULL_65_16 | reverse complement strand
AGAAGTCATCGAGAAGCTTGCCGCCAGACGCCCCGGCCCGCTTCTGCTTCTCCCAGAACCGGTCCAACGCCACGCAGGCGCGTTGGGCGGCGTCTCGGTTCGTCTTCAGCAACGGCGGCAGCACCGACGCCGGAAGACGCTTGGTCGTGCCCTTCGGATCCGCGGCAACTCGCCAGCTCAGGTGGTGCCGGAACAGCTCCTTGAGATCATCGGCCGCTTCGGCGCCCCACAGACCCGTCGCCGCACGCTCCGCCATGATGTCCAGGGCCGCCTGGTCATCAATCTGCGTCTCGCCCTCGTGCATGTATTCCGGATCAAACTCGGAACACCCGGGGAACTGCGTGTTCCAGGCATACTCGCAGCCGACCGCCCTGACCGGCTCGCTGAACCACACGTAGTCAATGTCATTCACCCAGATGATATCGTCGGCAGACCGGTCCGGCGAGTAGCCGCACCCGATGCATCGTACCTGGGTCGGAATGAGCGGGTAGATGCTGCGTACGTAGTGCGTGACCTCCCAGTAAATCCACATGGGCCGTCCGGGATACGCCGCGTAGTACTCCGCCATTTCCTGACGAGGCCCTTCGCGGATACACATCCGGACTCGGGGCGCCAGCTTGCCATTGACGCCCGTCATCCACGCACGCGTCTGCGCCGCCAGGTCCTCGGCGCGCTGCCGGGCGGCAGGACTGTCCGGCATACCCAGCATCGTGAGCACCTTGGCGGGGTCCAGGTAGGACGCGGTATACGGATAGGCCACAAACACCACCTCGGCGCCAACACTCTTCATTGCTTCCGCATAGATGTTGAACATGTCGGCATCGGCCTGCACCCGGTCGTCACCGTATTTCTGCCGGGTCAACTCGTCACGCTTGGACCACAGTTCGGGATCCAGAACGCCGCCGGCATCCACGGCGTGGATAAAGGAAAGGTCGAACCCGCACTGCTTGCAGAACTCGGCCATGTTTCGGGCCTGGTTCAGATGCAAGTCGTGACGGGCCCACGAGTGGTAGTGGCCGCGGCCCTTGTCCAGCATCATCTGGTCGAACCCGGGCCGGTCCTTGTCCTGGGGAAACAAGCCGAGCGACACGCTGCCGTTGTGCATGGTCACGAAGCCCCGCTGCCGGGCATAATCGCTGACCGCCTTGGCACAAGCACGTTGCCCGTCCGAACCGGCGACCTGATCGGGCAGGCTGGAGTGCTCGACAGACCCGAGCGTCTGCCGAAATGTCCCGGTCGCCTTCATGCGGAACAGCCAGTCAATGTGCCTGGCCATATTCGCCAGATGTTTCTCGGTTCCATCCTGAACCGTGCAGGTCTGGTACGGCGCGAGGAGTGTGCCCATGTGCCGGTGCTTGTAGTCCGGCCAGTCGGTGACACGCGCCGGGTGCAGGACCACCCTGCCGTTCACCTCGGCCATGAGGAAACGCAGCGTCACGGCGGCGTACATCATCCCGATCTCGCCCTGGCCGGAAAGAGTGATGCGGTCGGCGGCAGGGTACAGCCCGTACGCCTGGTCCGTGGTCCGCGCCGCGTCTGGCCGGGCCTCATCGCGGGTGAAGGTGTTCGGCCACTCGTTTTCGATCACGATGTTGTAGGCGCCCTCGCACGCCGCGGAAACCACCGGGATATCCCGACGCAGCGAGAAGTCTGCCAGGCGCGACGTGATCTCGGCCGCGGCGATCCGACCACGTTCGGTGTCCCGCCCCAGCACAATCACAACGTCGCCCGCTCCATCGCCCGCCAGCGTGATCGGTGTGCCGGCAAACTCAATCCGTTTCGGCACTGGCAACAACCGCAACTGCCGTTTCTTCAGCTCCTGCCAGTTGCCGTACAGAACGCGGGTCTGCTCCGCCATCTCGGTTGTCCCCCCCGACGACGTGCCTTGCGCCAGACACCCCAACGCCTGGGCAACCAGTGCTCCCACGAAGACCATTGACCAGAGCCCGCCGAACCGGGGCAACGCTGCGTGCATGGGGAGTCCTTCCTTGAGCAGACAACGTGGTGCGAGCATGGTTCCGACGGCAGACGCCCATGGGGTGTGGCCGCCGCCGCACGGCCTGAGGTCATAGAGGGAACCAAGTCGGTCAGTAGAACAACTCGATGCGCTTGGCCATCACCTGCAGGCGCGTCATATAGTCCACGTGACCGTCGTGGTAGAGCAGGTTCTCGCCATCGTTGTGGCGGTAGGCGCTGCGCCCCTGGCCATCGACCTCGTACGGATTGTGGTACTTGGCGCCACTGCCCCAGAAGCTCCGCTGCTGGTGGTCCAGACCGAAGACGTACTGGCTAGCCTTGCCGATCCGGTCCATACGCTTCAGCATACAGTGGGCGTTGAAAGCGTAATGCCAAACATAGATGTCCGTCGACTGCTTGGACGGACAGGGCAGGGTCTCGTAAAGGTAATTCCCCTTCCACTTCATGTACCAGGTCAGATGGTTGGTTGTATAGCCGGTGCCGCCACTCGAGATCGGGTAGTTATCCGAGTTGTACCCATCGTAGTCGTCCAGGTAGTGCTGGTTGATGATGCCGATCTGCTTGTGGTTGCTCGCACAGGTGCTGCGCTTCGCCCGCTCCTGGGCACTCTGCAGCGACGGCAGCAACATCGACGCGAGAATCGCAATGATGGAGATGACGACCAACAACTCGATCAAGGTGAAGGGACGGCACCCATGATCGCGCAAAGTCATCTTCGCCGTGCCCCTCGCTCCCTCCGCCCGCACCGGCGCGACCGGCAGGATCGCGCTTCGTTTCACGGGCAAGTCAGCAATGCTCTCCGGCTGAAGTCCGCCGCGCTGCTCTTGGGAATGTGCAGAGGTAGCAAGAGACATTGTTTCTTCTCTCATCTGGAGCACCACCAGTTCGATCGTCCAAGCGCCACCCGAGGCATTCCCGTGGAGACACGAGGCGCTTCCCTGGGGTTCCACACGCCAGACCACGGGGAACCTTCGCTGCGCTCCGTTGCCCGCGGGACGCGGGAAAGACAACCTTGAAAAGTTCTGCCTCTCCGGACGGCACCCTGCCGTCCCGACCCCGAGCGCAATTCCATCGAGCCACCGGGATTCTACACTACCTTCCAGTCCGTGTCAACCGCAAGATGACACGGTGCAACGCGAAAGCATACGCAACGACGGCGGCAAAATCGCCTGCCCCGCCTGACTCCTCACCTGGACACCGACTCCCCTTCAGCCACGCGTCTCTCATCGCGGGGGCAAATCGCGGACCACGGTTCCGGGACGGTCTTCGGCGGCGGAGCAGACGTGACGAATACGGAATGCGTAGAGGTGGAGGTCCGGCGCCGTGCCACCCCCGGGGCGGCGGGCAAGCCCATTGAGGGAATAACGCCCCTGCGCATCCCTGACCAATGGCCACGATTCGCGCGTCCGCATGTTTCGCAGCACAGGAAAGAGATACTGCCCCAGGATGAGTGCATCAAGCCGATCGCCTTCGAGGGTCACCGCTCCGACGTCCGGGACAGAGTCCGCGCACAGGCTCCACTCAGCCAAGCTTCCGTCAGGCATTGTCAGGCCATCAACACCGACCGTTACGGCCAGCCGTTCGGCCTGGCAAGCGTACACAGCGTACTTGTCCAGATTCGTCGGCGGTTCTGGCGATAGACTCAACGAACTGTAGATCGTACAGGTGACCATGAGCAGGGCAGACCGCGGTTCCTCGCCGGCGACTCGCTGCAGATACTTGAAGTCGTAGATATTGACGACGGTCCCGGGGGCCCGGCCAAGGAGGATGGCGATGTGGAAAGGGGCGACGTAGAACAAACGGTGGAACCGGTCACCCGCCAAAGGGCTGTTCTGAGGCGGCAGAAAAACCGGATAGTTGTCCTTGGCGAACCAGACGGGAAGCCGGGGGCCCGAATCATCCGCGAGGACATCCAACATCTGCCGCAACTGACTCCTGCCGTAGAAAGGATCGAAGACATGTGCAGCTTCGGAGATGCTGACACTGACGTCAATGCACAGGACACACACCATCGTGATGAGGTAGTCCCTGCGACGCCCCCAGTCGACCACAATCGGCCCGATCAGGACCGCCGACAGGGGCATAAGGAACGCCAGGTAGCGCACTTCTCTGTCGTCGTACACATGAAGCGCAACCACGGACACCAGCCAGGCGACTGCTACAGACTGCATGAATCGGGTCCCGCGCAGAGCCTTGAACAGGGCCGGCACGACCAACATGCACATCAGCACACCGTAGAACGGCAGATTGCGAACGTACACCCATACCGGGAAATATGGGGGGCTCTCGCTGCGTCGGTAGAACATCAGCATGTTCGTGATCTGCTCCCAGGGCCGAACGAGGAATGGCAGCGTGGGATACGAGCCGCCCAAGACCCACCCCATGCACACCCAGTAGAAACCGAGGCTCGAGACGGCCCCCAGGCAGAGCAGGGAGAAAACCCTCCAGGAACCGCGATGCATCCCCCGCAGCGGGTACGCCAACGGCAGTGCACAACCCGCGAGAACTCCAACCCAGAACACGCCGTAGGTCTGCTTTATCAAAGGCCCCGACGCGCCAAGGATGACGAGCGCCAACCACCGTCTTGCAGAGGGGGTCTGCCGGAACTCTTCTGCCAGAACCAGCATGAGCAGGAACAGCCCCCCCGGCAGGATGTCGTGGCTGAGGTACGGCGAAAACGAGAAGAAGGCGAAAGGCAACATGGCCGCTGTGAAAGCGACCAGAGCTGGGAGAGTCCGCCCCAGCCTTCGCTCCAGCCACCGATAGATGCACACCAGGAAGATCGCGTGGAAAAGCGCCATCTCCACGTGATACGGTCGCAAGTCCATGGGATCGAGGCCGAGGCCGGACCGGATCCCGCTGGCCGGCATCAACAGCCATGCCAGCAATGGAGCACGGTTGGACAGATATGCATCACTGCGCCCACAGAAGTAGTACGTATTGCAGATGGTGTCGTAGCCGTCGTAACCCTCAACATCCAACCATAGCGCCGCGGCGAACAGCCATAGGATCGGCACCCCCACGACAATGGCACGCACGACGTACAGCAACCCGTGCGGGAGCTGGCCCCCGGGACAGGAGACACCAGAGACGCCTGAAGGGGAACACGCCGCCATCTCCGAACAGCCTGGGGCCTCGGAACAACCGCCTCGCGAGACGTCATCATGGTGCGCCGCAACCCCTCGCATAGAACCGCCGATCTCCTTGTCCCATCCGGACTCAACCGCGTCATCACCCCTCTATCGCGCCAAACAACTCCACCACGTCCTTGAGCTTCCCGGGAATGTCGAGCCCAGCCGGGCACTTCTTCACGCACCGACCGCACTCCTCGCACACGTCGGGCTTGGGGGCGAGCGACTCGTACAGTTCGACGCCCATGTACTTGAGCTCGTCTCCATAGCCCCGGTACATGTCAGCCGCCCGGAACGCGTCCGGAACGACGATGCCCTGGGGGCAAGGCTGGCAGTAGCCGCAGCGCAGACATCGCTGGCCGTAGCGCAGTTCCTTGCCCAACGCCCCGATGTCGCGGATGAGTTGGGCCATTTCCGCGTCGCTGATCGGTTCGATCATGCTGCCCGTGGCCACATTCTCCTCGATCTCCGCGACACACGTGATGCCGGGAATCACGGTACTGATCGCATCGTTGCGCAGCAGGTGGCGCAACACGCGTCGCACGATGGGGTCGTCCTTGACGCGCTGCCCGACCGGGGCCGGGGAATGGAGGGCGCCGCCGCCAAGGGCTTTCATGACAATAACACCCATGCGATTCTGCCGCGCCAGGTCAAGCACCCCGTCGGCCTCGACGTTCTCCGGGTCCATGAGGCTGTGAGCCACCATGATGGTCTCGAACGCGCCCGACTCGATGGCGTCGCGCATGACGGCGGTATCGCGGTGACAGGAGAGGCCGATAAAGCGAACCTTGCCTTGCTGCTGAGCCTTCTTCGCGCCCTCGAGCGCACCGCCGGGAGCCATGACTTGGTCGAAGGTCACGCGGTCGCTGACGGTGTGGAGCTGATAGAGGTCGATGACGTCGGTCTGAAGCTCGCGCAGGCTGGTTTCGAGTTCGACCATGAGCCCGGCTGCGTCGCGCGCAGCAGTCTTCGTGGCGAGATGGTATTCGTGACGACGGGCCTTGAGCGCCGCGCCTATCCTGGCCTCGCTGCTGCGGTAGTTCCGGGCCGTGTCGATGAAGTTGACGCCGAGATCAAGCGCGCGATTGAGGCTGTCGGACGCGACCTTCGCATCGAGCCCGTCAAGCTTAATCGCACCGAACCCGATCTGGGTCACCATCAAACCCGTCTTCCCGAGGGGACGCTTCTGCATCGGTTTGTCTCCCAGGTGCCGAGCCGCGGGCCCGCCGGACAACGGGCGAAACGGACCCAACGGACGGAACGGACAGACGCCTGCCGTCACCAACGCCCTGCCGGAGTCCGTTGGGTCCGTTGGGTCCGTTTCGTCCGTTCCGTTTGCCCGGCGCCCACACCACACCCATATCCTACCCGTCATACCCGCCCGCCGCAAACGCTCGCACCGCAGTTGACCTGGACCCAACGACGGCGTAGACTCCCTGCGGTGCGAGGGCTGCAGCCGGTGGCAGACGAAGCGACGGGCAACTTTGGAGGTGCACGGTGATGAAGTTTGGCTTTGCCGAAACGGATATCTCGCCGCGCGACGGCATGTCGACCATGAGCGGGTACGGACGCCGACGCTACGCGAAGGGTGTCACGTCGCCGCTGCTGCTCCAGGCCGTCGTGATCGAGGATGCGGCGGGGCATCCGCACGCGCTGCTCGCCGCGGATATCCTGGGCTTCGACCGGTCCACGACGGAACGGGTCCGGCGAGCCCTGGCCGCCGAGGGGTTTGCCCCCGAGCGTGTCATGCTGAACGCGAGCCATACGCACTTCGGCCCGCCAACCCAGTACTCGGTCACGCCGGCAGCCGGCCCAGTCGACCCATGGTACATGTCCTGGCTCGAGGAGACCGCCGTCACGACCGTGCGCCGGGCACGCCAGGAACTCTGTCCGGCCGAAATCCGTTACGGGAGTTTCCAGATCAAGCTGGGCGAGAATCGGCGCCTTCTCGTGGACGGCAAGATACAGATGCGGCCGAATCCTGCTGGGCATTACGACCAACATACCGTCTGCCTTTGGGCGACGCCGGTTGCGAAGGACAGCCCGGAAACCGTCATCCTGGCGCACGGCTGTCACCCGGTGTCCTGCGCGGCCGAGGGCTACAGCGCCGACTTCCCGGGCGAGTTTCGCCGCTGCATGACGTCCCAGCGCGCCGGCACACATGTCATGTTCCTCCAAGGCTGCGGCGCGGACGTCAACGAAGCGCCGGGCGACGGCTACGTGCGGCACGGTGGACAACTGGCCCGCGCCGTGACCGAGCTTCTCGCCCCGCAGCGCATGCAAGTGCTCGATGGCACCGTCTCCGCCGCCATCGAGCGCGCCGAACTCCCACTCGGCAAACGGCACTCGCGGCAGCGCCTGGAGGAATGGGCCTGGGGTCTATCATCGTCCGTCTTCCATAGCCACTTTGCCCGCGAACACCTGCGCGTCCCGGATCCGCGAAAAGCAATTCCATATACCGTCCAGGCGTGGCGTTGCGGCGAGCTTGCCGTGGTGGCGCTCGAAGGCGAGGTGGTCAGCGCCTACGGACCGCTGGCCCGGAGCCTGGCCGGCGGAGAGTGCATGGTCCTGGGCTACTCGAACGCCGTCGAGTGCTACATCCCCACAGCACAGATCCAGCGTGAGGGCGGTTACGAGGCGGTCGACTCCGCGTTCGCCTACGGCCTGCCCGCGCCACTGGCGCGGAGCGCTCCGGCCGTGGTTACCCGTACGATCCGCGCCACGCTCGCCCGCACCCAGGCCGGGACGGTGCACCGGAACCGCTGAAGGCCCACCGGCAGGCCTGGTTGTCGCGGCGTCTCACCGCTGCGTGTCGCGGCGGAACAGGCGCAGAATACGCCCGAACGGCGCGGCGCGGGGCCGCTCCGGTGCGTTCCCCTCGCGATAGATCTCGTAGTAGATCGCCTTGCACTCCGGCCCAATCGCGAAACACAGCGCCTTGTCGCGCACCTCCACGGTGACCGGAATCACGCGCTTGCCGGTCAGCGTGTCGAGCGCCTGGACGCGGACCGCGTCCGGCCGGTCGACGCGCAGGGCGAGCTTCGCAGTCACCGGCTCGGCCAGCACCGGGCCCTTGCCCATGCTCTCGATGCGGCCGCCTTCGAGCTTGCTGTCGGCGTTACGGGCATTGGCGACCGCCGTCAACAGAAGCCGCTGTGACGTCTCGATGGGCTTGCCATCGAGGCTGGCGATGGCGATGGTCGAAAACCGCGTTTCGCAGCGGATGCTCAGGTTTGCCAGCCCAATCTCGTCGCGCTTCGCCAGAGCGCCGGCAGCCATCTGCGTGCATGGCGTGTCCACGGTGAGGATGCCGTCCGCCGCGTCGCGGATCAGTTCACCCGTGTCGGACACCGTCCGCGTCTCGGTGCTGCGCGTGTCGCCGAGTTCACGCAACGCCGCGGCGTAGATGTCGGCCGGTTTCGCGCCAGGATCGGCAGACTTCGCCACGCTCATGGGCCAGGCATCAACCGGCTTGTCCACCAGCACCGTCTCCAACCGTGCCAGGGCGCACAGGAACGGCATCCGGCTTAGGGGCGACCGGTTGCCCCATATACTCTCAGGGTCATGGCAGAGCGTGACCACGCGCCGCCCTGCACTCACATCGCCGCGCCGGAACAGCAGAGATGAGACCTGCGACAGGCCCCAGGTCGCCGGGTCGGTCTGCTGCGAGTGAATCAGGATCCCCGGCGCATCGTGGAACCGAGCCCAGCGCCCGGCATCGAACGACCCGGTGGCGCAGTAGAACAGCAGGCTGTCCCAGTCCTGGTACGCCGCGTACGCGGCCATGATGGGCAAGCCTTCGCAACGGTAGTCGTTCGGGAAGCAGTAGTTCCATTCACTGGCCGACACCGGCTTGCCGCGGATCTTGGCGCGCGCAAAGGTCGGCAGCATGTGGCACGTCCAGGCTGGGGCGGTCACGGACGGACGGCTCGTGTACGTCATGGGCCGTGCGCTCACATTCGGGTGGTCCCAGTACGCGTGGTCGTTGGTGTAGTCCATGCTCTCGCTGGCCCACAAGTCCCCGAGCGTGAAGGTGATATTCGTGCCGCACAACGGCCCCTTGACGCCGAGTTCGCGGAGGAAACCGCGCATCTCCTCGAGGTAGCGCCGCTGCAATTCGGCCGCGAACCGGCGCGAGTCCTCGTCGCTGCCGCGGTCGCCAAGGGTCTCGGGCAGGTCGCGGTCCGGCTTGCCTGCGGTCTTGAGCCAGTCGCGCCAGAGCCCGCGCAATTCGGTGTAATACGGTTCGGGCACACGCTCCGCCAGACTGCCCCAGCCCATGGTCATCGAGTTCTCGTTGGTGATCTCATAGACGGCAATCGCCGGGTCGTCGCACAGCCGCAGGCTGGTGTAGGGATTGAGGTGTGTGAAAAGTTGCCGCGCCAGCCGCTTCTGCGCCTCGATCAGTTCACGGCTGAACAAGGACACCATCTTGAGTTTGTCGTTCCCGACCGGCAGCGCGCGGCCAACGAGCCGGTCGTAGAACATGCCGTCGTTCAGGTCCATGTACGAGTAGACTCCGTTCTCCCTCAACTGCGCGATGAAGAACTCGAACCGGTCCAGCGAGTCGGGGTTCAACGAACCGTCCTTGGCGATCATCGTATCCTCGTACACGGCGTACAGGTGCAACCGCACCATGTTCACGCCCTGTCGCGCCAGGCACCGCGCAATCCCCGGCGCGTCGTCCTTGGTCGGGAACGGGCCGTACAGCGCGGCATTCGTACCCCAAAACCGGACCGGCTTGCCGTCGCCCTTCTCGAACACGAAGTGCCCGTCACGAACGCCCAGGAACCCGTACTTCCCGGCAGGTCCGTCGTTGAGGAAGCTGACGTCGAGCGCCGAACCGGGTTCAATGCCGTCGCACCAGGCGATCGGCGCGGGAATCCAGTCCTTCGTGGAGACAACCGCGTCGCCCCGGTCGGCGAACGCGGCGTCCAGCAGCTCGATCTGTTCCGGCAGGAGTTGCCCCGCGACCAGCCCGGTAACCCCGAGCAGCACCGGCACCGCACCGAGGTTAAGCGAGTGCATCTGCAGCGACCGGATCGGCACATCGGGCTTCGGGTTCTGCCAGCGCATCAGGGACAGACCGACGGTCGCCGAGCCGTTCCCGTTGTTGCCGCTCCACGCCAGGCGCGCCTCGAGCGCCTCGCCCGCGCCCCACCAGTCGCTGATGTCCACGCCGTAGCGCACCGGCACGCGCACCGTCTGCCCATCGGCGTAGGTCACCACGTACTCGGCGATCGGCTCGCGGTACTGCCCACTCCAGGCCGTGGTATGCAGGAAGTAGAGCCGTGCGAACTTCGCATCCGCCGCCGCAATCGAACCGCTGTCGGCAGGGAATGCCGGCCGTTCCTTGCCCTGCAGCACCACGGCGCGCTCGCCCACCTCGACCGGGACACCGGCGAACGCATGCCGGCCCGGCGCGAACAGGCGCAGATCATTGTCGCCCTGGTCCGTCCAGCCTCCCTGCCCGTCCGCGGCGACGTCGTCACGCAGGCCGCGATTGCCAACCCCGCCGACATCCAGACACGCGAACGCCAGCGACACGGTCGGCGTCGCCTTGACCCGCAGCACCGCTGTGGCGCGGAGCCCCGTAGCCGGATCGTAGTCCGGCGCGAACCGCAACCGGAACGCCTTGGACCACTCGAGACTGCGCATGTCATCAAGACTCCACGGCGCCGAAGACCCGCGCACGTCGAACGTGAACTCGCCCAGGACCGACGAGACGCGCAACTCCTCCTGACTGCGCTGCACGTCGTGTGTCTTGCCCGTCGGCTTGATGTCCGCCAGCACCGCGGCGGGGATCGCCACGCACAGCTCGACACTGGCGCCGCGCGGGTCGGGCTTCATCACGATATCCCAGCGCACCTCGACCCCAGCCGGGCCGGTAGTCAGCGTCTTGGTCAACGTTGTCAGCGCCGACTCGTAACGCGCCTCCGTGACACCCTCACGACGCGTGATCTTCGGTTCCGGGCGCGCCCCGTCCAGGTTCTTCCAGTTCGCGTCCATGAGCAGCAGCGAGTCGCCGGTCAGCACCTTGACCCCAGCGTACTGCACGGTCAGACTGCCGCCCCGGTCCAGGCTCGCCTCCTGCGCACACGCAGCGACGCCGAACAACAGCGAGATCAGAGTCTTGCGGATCATGATGACTTCTTCTCCTTGTGTATTGCTCAGCCCCGCGCCTCAATCCGGACCGCGTAAACGCGGAACTACAAGCCTCGCGTCGCCCAGGTTCGTAGTCCCGCCTTCAGGCGGCCTTGCTCGGACACGGTCACCAATTGTGAAACGCGTTCACGTCGTAGTTCGACAACTCTTTCACATACGGGGACCAGGCTGCGTCGGCGGGCGGGGGTGCATCCGGGACCGCCGTCCCGCCGCGCGAATCCTTGCTGTTGTTCTGGGAACACTCGTTCACCCAAAGCGGGATGGCGTCGAAGGCAAGCCCCAGGTTCCGGGCCGTCTCCAGCCAGATTCGCAGCGCCTTCTGCCGCACTTCCTGGTCGATGAACGAGTACGCCTCCTGGTTGCCGATCTTGTACGGCTGCGGGGTGAACGCGGCAGCATCGGCACCACACAACACGTACCGCCCCGCCCCCTGCCGCGCAACAGCGACGACCGCGGGCTCAGCCAGCGGCTCGACGGCGCCGCCAAACACCGTGACCGACTTGCGCGTCCGCCAGTAGAAGTCCGACGGTCCCAGTCCGGCCAGTTCCGCACGCCCGACGGCTGGCGTCACCTTGAAGACCTCCGCGCGCGTCGCCGTGCCGCCGGACGGCAGCCACCCCTCCACGTCACTCACGCCCGCCGGGAACAGGAGAACGACCGTTCCCCCACTCCGAACAAACGACGACACCGCGTCGCCTTGGCCCGGGGCTGCCGCGCCGCCCGGCGCAAGCAGGAGGAGTTGTGCAGCCCCGAGCGCCTTCAAGTCCTGGCTGCGCGTAACGGCGGCCCTCGCGGCGGTCAGAGCCAGCCAGTTTTCGTCGGTGCCGTAGTAGACGACACCGGAATCGGCGGCGACAGGCGACGGTGCGGCCGCCGCCGCGGCCGGGCTCGCCACGTAGCGCAGCAGGCGATGCGCCAGGTGTGTCGCCACCGGATCGGTGCCGTAGCGGCGGGTCACGTCAAGCTGGCAGAGGACCACTCGACCACGACCGCGCTGCAACTCCAGCAACGGCGTGTCGCGCAGATCGAAACCGCAGTCCAGCAGCGGACGGAAGCCGCCGTATTGCGGCTTGCGGATCGTGTGCGTAGCGACAATGCCGCCATTGCCCCACTTGTGCTTCGGATAGGGATAGTGCGGCACATGCTGGATCGTCAGGTCCGGCTTGGAAAACGCCTCGATCATGTCGCTGGCGCCGCGCCAGTTGACGAAATCCTCCGGCGCAAACCCGGTCAGCACCGCGTGTTCCGGCGCGCGGATGAAGACATACCTCTGGCTGGTCGCTTCGAAGATCAGGTTTGCCAGGTTGCACTCGCCCTGTTCGAACACCAGCACGTTCAGCCCGGCCTCGAGCAAGCCGTCCTGCTCGACACCGGCCAGGACCGTGTCCCGCGCCGCACCAAGCGCTTCGCGACCCACCACCAGCGCCCGCAGTCCCTTGGCGTCCGCCAGCAAAGACACCGGCCTGAACCGGACCCTGGCCTGCGTCAACCAGGCGCGCGTCAAACCGCGTGGGTCGTACAGCCCTACGTCCACCAGATCGGTCAGTGCCGGGGCCGGCGGAAACACCTGGATGGCGAACGTTTCCACGCCGACCGCGCCACCGGCAGACCGCTCGGCGCGCAGACGCAACTGGCAAGCGGTTCGTACGGTCACAGCCGGCGCAGTGAACACAAAGGGGCGGAGCAGGACTTCACCCGGCGCCACCGTCGCCTCGCAGGCGAACCGATCCAAGGCCTTCCCTGTCGCGTCCAGAAATTCAACCGTGATCGCCAGCGGCAACGCCTCGAGCGTGTCGTTGACAACCATGGCCTGCTTCTCGATCTTTGCGCCGGCAAACCACGCGTGATCCTTCTCGTTGAAGTTCTCGCCGCTGCCCGCGATCGTCACCAGGACCGGCCGCAACGCGTCCTTCATTGCGGCAAAATAGGATGTGGGCTTGTCGAGCAACGGTCGACGGTGCTCAAGGTGCATGCGGTCCGGCTTCACGCCCCAGCTCTTCACCTTCGGGAGATCAGGCGCGACGGAACGGTTCTCAAAGTCATACTGGTACGCGACGCTTTCCTCGCCGAAAATGCCCATGCCGCTCACGTCGTAGCCCCGCCAGGCACGGATCTGGTTCCGCGCGAAAAGCGACTTTACCGCCAGCACTTCCGGCCGGAGCCGGCCGTCATCCAGGAATGCGCCCTTGGCCAAGGGCTGTAACACGGGCGACTCTGCTTCGACCATCCCATAGGCTGCATCACCGACGTAGCGCGCGGCGTGTTCGGCAAAAAGCATGATGGCGTCGGTGCGGGGAAACGCAAAGTCGCAGTACTGCGAGATATAGGGGAGACCGAACTCCGAAGCCATGTACGCCGTCAGGCGCGTGCGGCTCCACAGACTGGGCCAGTCCTCGCGCTCCTGCAGCGGCATGCCGAACGACATGTACTGCATCGTGGTGTAAAGCTGGGTCAAGTTGAGCGAGGCGTTGTGGTACACGACACGCGTCGGATCCAACTCGCGCAGAATCTGTTCCGAGTGCAACGCCAATGCACGCGCCTCCTCCTTGCGCGGCGGCTGGTAGGCGAGATCGGTCACCATGGACGGCATCAGCCCCCATGAGTAGTGACACGTGTTGAACGTCGCCAGATACAGGCAAACGCTCGGGTGATTGCCCCACGCGCGCACGTACCGCCGCACGGCCAGCCGGTAGTCCTCGTCCGGCATGAACGGCTCCAGCGGCGGCGCCCACAACACGACCAGCATACCGGCGCGGTCCGCGGCGCGCAGCACGTTCTCGACCGCGTGCGGTGTCCGACCCAGTGCGCCCTGGTCCGCGTGCCAGGCGATCCGCACGCCGATGGCGTTGAACCCGTTGTCCTGCAGCGTCCGCACCGCCGCCTCAGTTGCCTCGGGATGCGCAGCATAGTACTGCGAGTAGCGCTCCCAAATGCCATCGGAGCTGCTGCTGTAGAACAGGCGGAACTTCTCGCCGTTCAGCCGGAAGTGCGGCACATCAAGGGCGAAATCGCGAAACCCGAATGACTCGGCCATCGACTCGTCCAGCACGTTGCCCTGTGCGTCCAACGTGGTCAGGGCGAGCGTGTACAATGCCGGGGCGGCGGGCGACCACAACCGCGGCTTCGGACAGGCGACGGTCAATCCAACGTCCTGCTCCGCGGCACCTGTCAACGCCACCGGTTCCGGCTGGCTCTGGTACACCACTTGGCCGACCGCGTCGCGGACACGTGCGACCAGTGTTACCTCGTACCGCTCGCCGCGCGGATTGCGCAAGGTTGCCGCAACCCGGAGCTTGCCTTCGAGCGCCGCGGGCGACGCCAGCACATCCTGGGCGAACACGGGCCCAGTTCGTTCCAGCGCCACGTCCAGCAGGCTCGCGTCACCCGTATTCCACTTGTCGAAGTAGTCGTTGAAGTACAGAAAGACGTCGACCTTGATCCGGCCCGTTCCGGCGTACGGGGTGAGGTCGGCGTAAAGGCGCTGCATCTCGCCCTGGGCATCCGCGTGCTGCTGGGCGTAGGTCAGGACGAGGTGGTTGTTCGCGTAGATCCGTGCGGCGTTCGCACCCGCGTAGGTCGTGGTGAAGAACACGGGCTTGCCACGCCAGCCGTCCGGCACGTCCACGTAACGCGTGTACCAGCCGCGAAACCAGCGGTTGAGAGGTCGGCCATCAATCTGCTCCACCCGCGAGCCATCCGCGTCAAACACCGAATAGTACGGCTTCGTGATCCAGCGGCCGGGCAGTTGGCTGTAGTACACGCCCGCGTCCGGTGGCGGCAGCAGGTTGTCACGGTCGCGCGGCTGAAACCGCCACAGCCCGCTCAGGCATATCCGCTCGCGGGTGGCGCTCTGCAGCCGGTCCGCGTCGGCCAGGGCCCAGGCGTCAAGTTCCCGCGGGGTCGGGACGCGCACGTCAAACGCCGGTCGCAGTCCGGCGTTGAACAGAGTCGCAAGCTGGGGCGGCTCCAGGTCCGCACGCCACACACCCAGGTCGACCACAGGCGCGTTCGCCGTCGCCCAACCCAGGCGCTCGATGACTGCCAACGGCGGTACGCCGGCACGCAGCACGCCCTGCCACGTGGCGTCGATCCAGAAGCACAGCCGTCCATCCCGCCACGTGATCGCGAACTGATGCCACTCGCCCGGCTCCAGGCAGTACAACGACGCCAGCGACTTGGTCTGGTCGCCGGACTGCACCAGCAGGTTCGCCTTCCGGAGGATCGGATCGTAGAGAAAACGGTACCTGCCTGCCGCGGTGGTCAGCGCCAGGATCGGCACGGGCCGGTCGCCAGCGACCGGCGTCCGTGCCCAGAACGCCACCGTTCCCTTGACACCGCTCGCTCCGGCAAGAGCCACCCAGTCCCCGGCCTTCAGTTCGCCCAACGGCAACGGTTGCGCAGCCGCGGATGTCGCGGACTCCGTAGGCGCCGGGGAAACCGATCCGGCCGAACCCGGCGCGTAAAAGACCAGGTCCGACTCCAGCTCCCGCACTGCGTACGGCCGCGACCAGACGTCCGACCATGCCTTCGCATTGACCGCGATCGTCTCCTCGTGCCAGCCGGCGACAACGTTGCCCGCGCTCGAACCTCCGGCCAACGCGGCGAGCGGCACGGCCTGGTGGTAGACGCGGACGTCGTCAAACACACCTTCGGCCGCGGCGCCTTCAAACCGGTCTGCTGTCCGCGACCCGAGCCACAGTGTCCAGGGCCCGGCGAAGAACCCGGGCGGCAATGCCTTGATCTCAGCGGTTGCGGTCCGTGACCCGAGGCCCAGCAGACACGTTCCGGCGGCCTGATCCCACTGTATCGCAAGCAGGCCAAACTCGCCCTTCCTGAACTCGCACGGCAGGCTGGCCACACACTCCTGCTCACCCGCGCGGAAGCGCAAGACAACCCGGTTGTCCGCCGTCTTCACCAGCTCGACTCCCCTGCCCTCGGTGAGCAGGTTGAGCAGTTCGTGGTCTTGCCCGTCCGCGCCGTTCCAGTCCGGCCGGAACTGGCAAGCCACGGTCGCAGCATCGGCCAACAGCGGCAGGTCTCTGTAGGCCAACGACGCCTTCTGATCGTAGGCATAGCGCCTCACCGCCAGCCCTTGCCCGGAGACGGCCGCCTCGAACCGGGCCGAAACCCCGACCTCGCCGCTGACCGACGCACCACGCAACTGGGCTTGCACGTTGTCCTCGAACGGGGCGCTGAAGACTGGGACAGGCAACGCGACTGGGCTCGACGCACCCGCGTCCAGGCACCTGGCCCGGATCGTGTCTGCATCCAGAGCCTGGTCAAACAGGGCATACTCGTCGATCACACCGACCGCCCCCTTCTCCTCCTCATCCGGCCGAACGGTCGCATCGATCCGGAACGTTGCGTCGGCATTCACTCCGGCGGCGTCCCACGTTCCCTTCTCGCTGCCGGCTGGCACGCCGTTCAGGTATAGGGTTGTGCCCTTCGTCGCGTCCCAAGCCAGCGCGACGTGGACCCACTCGCCTTTCGGCCAGTCCGGCAGCAGGAAATCGACCACTCGCTTCTGGGCCACCCGGAGCTTGACCTGAACGAAGACCGTGCTCGGTTTCACCCAGAACCGGAGCAACGTCAGTCCGGCGTGATCGAAGAACAAAACGCGCCCCGGTTTCTCCCGCTCCCATTCGGGCTTAAACCAGAACATCACCGTGCCAGCCTGCAGCGAAGCCTGCTTCGCGGCAGGATAGGCAAGCCGCGTGCCGGGCACAAGGCGCAACCCCTGCCCGAGATAGCCCGAGACGAATTCGAGTGGCCCGGTGGACTCAGCCTTGCCCTCGCCCACCGCCCGTGCCGCATCGGGCGAACCCTCGAAGGGCGCGTAGAACACGGGGTCCGTCCCGGTGCCATGCCCGGCCAGGGTCGAACTCATCACAGCAATCGCCACAGCGACGAACAGGTGACGCATGATCATCTCCAGCCTCCCCAAATTGTCGTCGGTTTCGCCGGCGTCCCGCGCGCCCTTTCCCCGGACGAGCGCCGGACGACCGCACCGGCCTCTACGGGTAGCTCCACGGCGCGCCCGCCGTCGCCTCGCCGAGCCCCATGCGCTGGACGTGGCCGTCGAAGAAGGCGAAGTTCGCGCCGCCACTCACATGCCGAAAGTCCACGCGGCCTACCGCCGAGGCCGGGTAGTAGATGGGGTCCCCCCAGCCCGGCACGCCCACCGACTGGCGCGCTTCGACCAGGCAGATCCGTTCAGCTGGCTTTGATATCTTCGCCAGCCGTACGTGTAAGGCATTCGAGTTGCCGCCGCCATTCCAGCCATAGGTGCGGTATGGCCCGGCCGTGTAAGTGAACTTGGCTTCCGAGCAGCGGGTGACCTCGCTGCTGCCCCCGGTGCCATACCCCACGGCCATGGCCTCCAACTGCTTGTACCACTCGAAGCTCACTCCCAGCCCCAGGCCGGAGTTCTGATCGGGCGCCGGCAACTGACCGTCCCAGTTGTCGGCGTACAGGATCGTGGCCATCTGGATCTGCTTCACTTGCGTCATGCAGGTGAGCTGGTTCGCACGCCGCTTGGCATCGCCCAGCGCCGGCAGCAGCAACGACGCCAGGATCGCGATGATGGCAATCACGACCAGCAATTCGATCAGCGTGAAACGCCGACGCACGCAGTCTGGACCTGCCGCCAAACCTGCAGCCTGCGGTCTCGAAAACGGGGCGGCTACGTCACGGTCGGTTCTCATGCAAGCATCCTCCAGCGAGTGCCGATACTCATCCTCATGCCACGAACAACCATACACCAGCCAGAAGCGACAGCCTTCACCGCTTTTCCGCGGTGATGGCCACCACGGCTGGGACCACGTCGTTCCGCGATGCGACAATGTCGATGGCCACGATCTTCGCGGCCGGAGTCGGGTTCTCCCACCGCATGCAATACAGACCGATTCTGCCGCAGACCGGATTGGCGGACTCCAGAGCGATGCGGGCGTTCTGAACCACCAACGGGGTCCACCAACCGCACACGTCCTCGCCATAGCGGACCGGGACTTCGACCACCGCGCCGTCCTCGTAGCGGACCTTGTAGCTGAAACAGAGCTGACCTTCGGCAATCCCCCAGCCGACCGTGTGCAGGAAGTAGAGCGCCTTGGCGTGAACGCCGACCGGAATGCCCTCAACCTTTTCGGGGAAATATGGCCGGGGCGGGCCGAACATGATGATTGCCGACTTCCCGTCATTCTTGAGCGGGTCGATGATTTCGAAGGGGATATTGGCCAGAACCTGCCGTCCCAGCGGCATACGGCGGAAGTCATTCTGCCCCTGGTCGAACCAGCCGCCCTGCCGGTCGCCGTCGATATCGTCCTTGAACGCCATGTTGACGTGCCGGGACAGGTCGACGAAGACGCACTTGTCCGCGTCGATGGCGGCATAGCATTGTGCCTCCTGGCGGGTCTTCATGAGTGACTCGCCTTCCTTGCGGAGCCGCTCCAATTCGGGCGCCTCGGCCTTGCTGGCGGCCGCGAAGCGGGTGCGGACATCCGCCTCGGCAACAGCCCTGAACGGTGCCGGGGGTTCGCCGCCAACGAGCAGGATCCGCCGCGTCTGGGGCGCGAGATCGAGCACCAAACCGGCGTCTAGGTCGGCCCCGGTCCAGACAGCCTTGCCGCTCGGCGCGGCGTAGATCTCGCGAACGCCAAGATCCGACACCGTGACGCCATCCGCCCCGACCGGGAAGGAAACCCGCGCCAGCCGTGTTCCTTCGTCCTCCCAGTTGGCAATGAAGACGAGTTTCCTGTCGCCGCGGTCGATCACCTGGGCTTCGACCTGGTCCATGGCCTTGCCGTCCTCAGCGGCAACGGCGACATGCCTGCGGACCTGCTCTGTCGCGAGCACGTGCCGCACTACGGCGCCCAAGCCCTTGCCCAACGGCGCCCCGGAGAGGTAGTAGACCTTGCCAACCCCGAGCACGTTAAGAAACAACGGCGACGTGCCCGAACCAACGGGCGTAGCCGTCACGGGTTCAACCCTCTCGCTGACGGCGACGGTGACCTGCAGCGGCGTATCGGGAAGCGCCAACACCGTCTTGGCAGGGTCCGCTCTGGTTCGCCGCAATCCAAGCAGCTTGGAGGCGTCGGCTGGCTTGCCATACTCGTCACTCGCGAAGGCACCCGCGCCGCAGAGCAGGACGCCGCCCTTGGTGACGTACTCGGCCAGGGCGGAGACAGTGCCGTCATAACAGTTGTTGACGCACGGGGCCACCACCACCTGGTACCGTGACAGCGCCGCGGGCAAAACATCCTCCTCGAACACGACCTCGACCGGATACTGGGCGAACAACAGTGCCGCATACCAGGAGGACAGGATCCGGCGCGTATCGATTTGGGAGATTGCCGACATCCGGAGGGTCGGGTACGAGTGCAGCAACGCCACGGTCCCCGGCTTGAGCCGGGGCATCGGGAGCGCCAGGTCCCACACTCCGCCCAACTCGCGCATGAACTGCTTGAAGCCGTCGAGCGATTCGGTCGGATAGGCGTACGGATTGAGCAGACACGCCGCCTTGTAACCGCCGTTGATCACGATGTCCCGGGCCTCCTCGAACGTACGCCATTCCCAGGGCCGCCGACTCCAGGCGTAGACATAGCTTGCCGAGACGCCGTGGAAGACTTCGGACCACATCGCGGTGATGAGATCCTCTTTCCGGGAAGGCTGACGCTTGCCAAACCGGGAACGGGTGCAGTAGTGCTCATTGTTGACGACCGGCTTCTGATACTTCGACAGCGCGACCATGGCGTCGAGGACCAGCAGGTAGTCCTCGCCGCTGGCCGCCAACGCCTCTTCCATCTCGTTGACATGGCCGGCGGAGAAGCTCGAGCCGAAGCGGCGGCCACCTTCGACACAGAGCACATCCAGCGCCCCGGCGATCTTGCGATAGTCCATGCCCGCGCCATGGAAGTCGATCATGTTAGGCAGCGAGATCTGTTCGGTGAAATAGACCCGCGGCCGTCGATCCACCTCCCGGATCGCCGCCGACAGTTCCGTGAGCACAGCCGCGTAACGGTCGCCCGAGAACTTGCACCAGTCGATCCACAAGCCCGGACAGGTCTCGTACTTGGCCGTCTTGAACACGGCGTCTTCGAAACTGGCGAACGTGACGCCCCAGCGGGCATTGGCCGTCTCGACCGTCCCGTACTGGTTCCGCAGATTCTCGACGAACATCCGCTTGTTGAACTCACAGCGGCAGTTGTAACTCGACTCGTTGAAGATCTCGTACAGGTAGGGGTTGCCGCCGTGTTTCAAGGCAAAGCGCGCCCCGGTCTGGCAGTAGGTCCGGTAGATCTTGGCTCCGAGCGGGTGCTCGGGACAGAGCGGGATGAAGGAGTGCCAAGCGGAATTCTGCTGCGCGATCTCCGGCGGCGCGGAACCGTCTGGAATCAGCGCGCGGTCAATGTCGTCTATCCAGGCATAGTCCAGGACCAGGGGCAGGCCGCCGAGCCCGCGGTAGAACGGGGCTTCCAGCTCAAGGAGCCTGGGGCGATCGAGCGGCAAACCCAACTCCAGGCGCATCGGGATGAGGGTCGCCGCCGAGATCTGCAGTGAATTCATGCCAAGCTCGAAAGCGATCGGCTTGTCGAACACCTGGTTGTAGAACGCCCGTTCGCTGGTCGCCTCCCGGAAACTCTCCGGCTGGAATTCACTCTCGATCGAGCCGTCGCCAAACCACGGGCCGAGGTAGAAGACCGGCTTCCCGGCCACCACGAATGTCCCGTCCTTGATCTCCGGCCGGATCAGTTTGTCCGAAGTAAAGACCTCCGCACCGCCCCCGAGCCGCCTGAGCGTCTGTTCGACCGTCGCGTCGAGTGCGGCGTAACCAGGCCGCTCCACGGTCTTGCCACACGCCAGCCGAATCTCGTCCACGAGGAAGCCTGTCCCCCTGGGCATGTCCGCAAGCGTCTGGAAGGCCACCTCCCGCAACCGCTGCAACTTCCCGGCGCCGCCGAACTTCGCCAGCGGAATCCGCACGAGCGTCCACTCGCCGTCCGTTCCCGCTACGTAGTCCGCCACCTTGACTCGCGGCGTACTCACGTCGCCATCGCCAGTCAGCCAAACCTGCACGGCAGGAACGGGCTTGATCCAGAACTCGAGAGCGCCGCCGGCGTCGACGAACGCCGAACCGTCGCGATAGCGGTTCAGAGTGTCACAGGTCAGGCGGAACCCCGCGTGGGCTTTGACGTCCTGTGCCGCCTTGACCCGCAGCCCGGCGCTGGACTTGTAGGCCGCCGGTTCGCACTGCTCAACCGCCAGCCCGCCCCAGGCGACTCTTCTCCAGTTCGGCAGGCTGCCGTCCTTGAAGAGGTAGAACCGGCTTCCCGTCGCGGCGTCGCTCTCGAAGAACGCGGCCATCGGGTCGGTCGCTTTGGTTGGCGTCTCCGGCAGGTCATCGACAACCGTCAGTCCGAGATCGTCGTAGAAGGCCTCGCCGGTGTTGCCGAAACCTGTGGCACACGCCAGGAACGCGATCAGAACCGTGGTGTCGTCCGGGACCTTCATCGTAACCGAGTACAAGTCCCACTCCGCAGCGCCATCGCCGCCCTCCGGGCCGGTCGCTTTCGAGACCGCGTCTCCAGCCTGATCCCTGGTCCACAGCGAGATGCCGCATGAGCCCGCGACACGCTTGATCCACGCCGAGAACCGGAGCGTCTTGCCCTTGACCTGCGCCAGGATCTCCGCCTCCGGCCGCCACTCGAGCAACTCGTTCGTGGAACCGGTCGACGTGTCCTTGAGGTGGAGCGAGTACGACCCGGAATGCCGTTGCGCCGAGGTACGCTCGATCAGGTCGAACTTCGACTTCCCGGCCGACCACCGCGCGGGCAGACCCGGCGCGGGCTCGCCCTGCTCGAACCCGGGGTCCCCGATCAGATTGGGCGACTCGGCCGCCGTGGTCACCCCGCCACCGGCGAAGACCACGGCGACCGCGAGCACCAACGATCTTGCACTTCTCATGCACAGCTCCTTCAGGTTCGTAGTTCCTCCTTTAGGGCCTGTCGATTTGACCACCTCAGATGCGCAACCCCGCCCAAAGTGGCCGGACCGGCTCGGTCCGGCTTGCG
>Ga0156531_1320_pt6 | contig 22536 bp, 4 predicted proteins | sample RifOxyB3_FD_111926 | JGI IMG/M metagenome (GOLD analysis project Ga0156531, IMG submission 111926) | Lentisphaerae bacterium RIFOXYB12_FULL_65_16 | reverse complement strand
TGTCCCGGCGAAGTGCTTGCACGAAGCCGGAGCCGGTCCGGCCACTTTGGGAGTGGTTGCGCATCTGAGGTGGTTGAATCGACAGGCCATGAAGGGCGGAACTCAGGCAAAGACGCCGAAGCTTCACCCCGAGATGGCCAGACGGTCTGCTTCTTGAGGGGCGCCGACGTACTGACCTTCCACCGCAGTACCCTGGTTGCCTTGATCGCCCTGACGACGATGGCAGCCTTTGCCCAACCCGTCGCGCCCCTGCGCCAAGCCACGCCACCGGGGGCGGACAACGCGCCAGTTCAACCCGCCAACATGACCACGCCAGACGAGAATGGCGAAACCGCACCGGACCAACCCCGGGAGGGGCACGAGACAGAGCGTCAGACCATTGCCAAGTGCCTTGCCGACCTGGCCACCGACGACGTGAACTTGCGCCGCCGCGCCGCCATGATCCTCGGCAAGTACCGAACCCGCGAAACCCAGAACGCCATGATCCGCTGCCTGCAGGACCCGGACGACACGGTCCGGCAGACGGCCCTGGTCGCGCTCTCCGAGTCCGACCTCATCGCGCCGGAAGCATCGAAACCCATCTTCCGACTCCTCAAAGACCCGAATGTGCACATTCGCCGCATTGCCTCCTCGCTCCTCCGGTCGCTGCGCACCCGCCCCATCCAGGTCATCAGCCCGGGAGCCGTTCCTGTTCAGATCAACCCGCGCGCGACGCGCCTGGAACAGGACCCGGAAATCCAGGAACTCATCAACGCCGCCATTGCCGATGAAGACGCCATCGTCCGCAAGAACGCCCTGGAGTTCTACCCACTGATGGGCAATGCCTTCGACGAGGAACGGCTGCGACACTGCCTCGCAGACCCGGACCGCGAAATCCGCGTCCTGGCCCTGCGTGCCTACGGAAACGGTACCCAACAGGCACAACGCGAACCCGTCGCCCTCGAACCCCTGGTTTCAGACCCGGAACCTATTGTCCGAAAAGAGCTTGCAACAGCTCTTGGGTGGATGGGCGCACCCGGCGTCCCCCTCCTCGAACGCCTGGCTGCCGACATCGACCCCGGAGTCCAAGTCTGCGCGGTACAGCAACTGGCGCGCTTGAACCTGGACGCGGCATTCCCACGCATCGAGGAACTTCTCACCTCCGACGCAATCCCGACGTCGCAACGCGCTGCCTTGGTGCCCTTTCTGCGCGCAAATCCGCAGAAGGGTCTGCCGCTGTTGACGCGCCTGGCGCACGAAGCGCCGGGGCCGATCCGCGCCATGGCCGTGCGTGCCTTGGGCGATCTCGGCGACCAGGGCCCGCCGCCGTCGTTCTTCCTGGACTGTCTGACGAACAGTTCCGGCGAGGTCCGTCGCGCGGCGGCCGACAGCCTGCGGGTCGCGCAACCCGGCAAGCTCACGGCCGAACAGATCACACCGCTGACCGGCAGTCCGTATACCGACGTGCGGCTCGTGGCACTTGACCTGTCGCTGCAACTCGGTGCCGAACCGGCGGCCGGAGTGATCACCGAGTGCGTCCTTGACGATGACATCGAGGTGCGCACCAAGGCGATCATGTACGCGGCCCTCAAGAACGTCCCCGGCTGGGCCGCCATCCTGCGTCAAACCCTGACCGACCCAAGCATGGAAGTCCAGCGCGCGGCGGTCGAAACCCTCCTGCGCCGCCGGGATCCGGAGAGCCGCCAGATCCTGGCCGAGTATGCCGAGAACTGCACCGTCCCCGAACTGGCCGCGTATCTGCGCGCCCGACTGCAGCAACTCGAGGCCGAACCGGCCCAGCGACCGCGCCCCGGCAACGCCGTGCGGCAACGCCCGGTCCGAATCGGCCCGCTTCGGAACAGCACTCCCGCCCAGCCAGCCCCGCAACCGTAGACACCAGGAACGCAGTGGCGCGGGACCTCCGGGACCGCAGCAGAGTGCACTCGGGCCGTCCCGGCCCGAGACCCTCGGACGGGGATCCCCCCCCCCCGATGGACGCACCCCGCTGCGGCGCGGAACATGCCGAGCCACGGCACCCCGATCACGTCCGGGCCGCTGCGAGCCGCGTTTCTGCGAGGCCGGACTTTCCCGCACAGGTCGAAAAAATCTCTCGCAACGCCCCGCCATACTTGATCCCGTCGCGCTCAGCCTGTCGCGGCGGCCTTGCAGGCTGGTCCCCTGCCCCTTGCCACCGCGTCGCTGTCCATACGGAAGGCGAGTCGCGTGTTTGCGCAGAGCCAAAACTTGAAAACGCGCCGTGCCCCTTCCATAATACCATGAAGTGGCAGACGTGACTGCTCATCCGTTCCAACAAGACGCACCGCACGCCCTACGGAAGAGAGGATAGGCCAGAATCATGAAGAGACTCATCGTCTGTGCCATGATGTTGTTGCTGCCCCCCATCCTCCTCGGGCAGGAACCCACCGCGACACCCGAAGCCGCTGCACCCCCCCCGCAGGACACCCGCTTCACGGACCTGTTCCAAGCGGGCAAAGCCGACTTTGAAAAGGGCGCGTATGCCGACGCTCTGGGAAAACTCCAGGATGCCTTCCGGCTCTCGCCCGGCGATCCGGGAGTGAATTTCTACCTGGGGCGGGCCGCGTTCGAAAGTGGCGACTTCGAGTCTGCCGTCATGGCGTTTGAGCGCATCCTGATGAACGAACCGGACAACGAAGCCGCCAAGTTCCAACTCGCGTGCAGCTACTACCAACTCGGCGTGCTCGACCTCGCTAGGGGCTACTTCCAGGAGGTACTCAGCGCCGGCACCCCGGTGTTGATCGAGACGCAGCGTTCGGCCCAGACCTTTCTCGACAGCATCGACCGCGCGCGCAGACGGCACTTCTTCTCCGGACTGCTGTCCCTGGGCGCGCACTACGACAGCAACGTGACGGTGGCGCCGACCAGCAGCACCATCAATCTCCCCAACCTGCCCGATCAACCGGTGACCGTCGATGACGAAGTCGAAGACGCTTTGCTCTCCACGACTGCAGCCGTCACGCACAGGTACAAGTTCCGGGATTCGATCTGGTCCTGGAAATCCAGCCTGCTCAACTACAACGCGTTCTACGACGACATGCACGAACTTGATCTGAACTACATCACCGCCGCGACCGGGCCGGGAATCGAGATCGGCAACCTCGCCGCGGACCTGCAGGTGTTTGGCGACTACATGGACAAGGGTTACGACACCTACATGCGCACCGGCGGCGTGCGAGTGTCCAGTTTCTATGCCGTCAACCGCTATGTCTACCTGGCGGCGGGGTCCAGTTGCGCGTGGAAGACCTATCTCCAAGATCCGAAACGTGACGCCGTTAACGCCAATGTCAGTGCCGGCCCCATCCTTGCCTGGGGCAAGAACCGACTGTCGCTGCGCGGCGAGATCGAAGCCGAAGACGCAACCGACGGCCCGGACTATGAAGAGGACGAAGAGTCCTACCTCAAGTACTCAGGCTCGGCCGAGTTCGAGCGACGTTTCACCGAACGCATCGGCGCCTTCGCACGCGCCCGCGTTCAACAGTTCAACTATGTCGCGCGCTCCGCCGTGTTCGACCAGTACCGCCGCGACCTGCTCCAGGACTACACCGCCGGCATGAACCTGCGCCTGACACCCGCCCTGGAACTCGAACTCAGCCACACCTTCACCCACTCCGGATCAACCATCGAACTCTACCGCTACCAACGCAACGTCACCTCCCTGATCCTCAGCTACAGGTTCTAACCTAACCGCGCCCGCTCACGAACCAACCCCTGCAACCAACCTTCCTCTCCACTGGTGGAACATAACCGGTGGTGTCGCGATGTTGCACACGTCACCATCCACATGGTGACTATTCGCCATCCTGACCCCAAACCCGAAACGGATCCAGAATCCCTGCACGGCGTCATATATGTTTCTGTATATTGTTGCAGTTAAATATATTAAGTAAGAAAATTATCTCGGCATGACGGCCACGGAATCGGATCTTGGCATGGCTTATGCTTTCCAACGGATCGGTGTTCTTGAATCTGGCGTCGTTCACGAGTGCCGGCCAAGCTCAAAAGATGTGCGGAAATCTCGACATGAACGGCCCTCCTGCTCGGACTTCTGTGACGACGACGGCAACCGTTTAGTTCTATGTCCATTAAATTCGACCTGTGCAATAGGATAGGCGGAGCGATGTGGTGTCAGCCCAGGCCAGCCCCTCCTGACAGGCAGTACCGCGGGCGGCCCTCCGCCCGCCATACGAGCCTTGTTCTATGTGCGTACCGTGAAGCGGGCGGGGGGCCGCCCGCGGTACTGTCGGAAGGTGACGGGGCCTGTTCCCCTTATTGCACAGGTCGATTAAATCTAGTGACGCGTGCATACGCGAAAAATAAGGTGTATTGTGTCGATTGAGCACACTGCATTGTGCGCTGGCTCAAGCCACGTACGGAAGACCGAACGCGATAGCCGACCATGGGCATGCGTTCATCCCAGTAGTGGCCGCGTTGCTGAAGGTTGAGCGGGAATCTGCAACAGGGCCTGAGAGCGAAGTGGTCTTGATTTGATAGATGATCCCACCCGCCACCGGGCGCGGCGGGGAAGTGGTTGTCTATTTCTTTCCGGGGCCAGCACGAAATGCCGGACCTCACGTCTCGCGGACATGCGCCAGAAGAGGTGTTGTGATCATGAAGACGCCGAACACACTGCGCGGATTCGGGACCAGAAGCATGGCACTGCTTTCGGGGCTCGCCTTGGGCATGCTCACCCTCTGGAGTCAACCGCTTCGCGCCCAGCCCGAGATGCGCGTCGAGGGCAACACACTGGAGATCATCGACGGCGACATCACCCCGGACCTGGCGGATCACACCGACTTCGGCGCGGCAGAAGTGGGCGGCGCGGCCGTCAGTCGCACGTTCACCATTTACAACAGCGGCGATGCGCCCCTGGTTCTCGACAACGTGCCCAAGGTGCAGATCTTCGGGACGGATGCCCCCTTCTTCGCGGTCACCACGGCGCCGGGCAGTCCGGTTGCGCCCGCCAGCGACACCACGTTCACCATCCAGTTCGACCCCACGCAGGAGCGACTCTACCAGGTTACGGTCAGCATCCAGAACAACGACGCCGACGAGGCCCCCTACGACTTTGACATCAGCGGCACGGGCACGGCTGCCGCCGCGCCCGAGATGCGCGTCGAGGGCAACGGCGTGCAGATCTTCGACGGCGACATCACCCCGGAACCGGGCGACGACACCGACTTCGGTAACGCCCAGACCGGCGGCACGCCCGTCAGCCACACGTTCACCATCCACAACAGCGGCGATGCCGACCTGATCCTCGGCGGCGTGCCGGAGGTGATTATCGGCGGCGCCGATGCCGCCGCCTTCACGGTCACCGTACCGCCGTCCAGCCCGGTGACCGCCAGCGGCAGTGTGACCTTCACGGTGCAGTTCAGCCCGACCGAGGCGCGGCCGCATTTTGCCAATATCACCATCCCGAACAACGACGCCGACGAGAGCCCGTACAACTTCGACATCAAGGGCACGGGTACGGGTGCAGCCGGACCGGGCGTGGTCTCGGCCACACCCGCGCCCAACCCGGTGCTGGACGCCAACGTCGGCGTGGACATGTTCACGCTGACCGTGCTGTTCGACGAAGCCATGGACAACGTCTACCCGCCGTTCATCACGTTCCCGGGCGGCGGCGAGGACCCGACCCTGGACGGCACGCTCGCGTTCACCGGCGGCGCGTGGAGCACGACCACGTTCGCCAATGACACCTACACGGCCAGTTACACGGTCACCGACTTCGACCTGGCCATGCCACAGATCGACGTCCAGGTCAACGGCGCGAAGAACCTCGGCGGCCAGTCCATGCCCGCGTCGTTCAACGCCCCGAACCTGTTCAACGTCGCCATGGACGGCAGCGCGGTTCCCCCGCCGGTGATCGACTGGCCGCCGGACGGGTCGACGCGGAGCAATCCGGTGCTGACGGTGTCAGGGACAGCCAGGCCTGGGGACAAGGTCCAAGTGTCCCTGAACGGTTCTCCCTCCGGTTCGCCCATAAACCTTGGGGCGGGCACGAGATGGCAGGTCACGCTGCTGACGCCACTGACGCGCGGCAGCAACCTCATCGCGGCTACGGCGATCGACGGGAATGAGATCGAGAGCGACTCCGTCGAGTTCTGGGTCACGCTCGATGACACCTTCATTGCCTTCGAAGACTGGGAGAGTTCGCTGGATGGCGCGCACGGATGGCGGTACTGGGCAGAGCAGACTCGTGGCCTGCCGGAAGACCTGCCGCTGATGCACTTCCTGGGGACCGGTGCCGGCGAGAACCACAGCAGCGGATATGCCAGGGCAGATTTGGGCGGCGCACGCGCCTCCGTCCTCCCCGAGTTGTACTGGGTGTGCTATCGCGTGACCGACCCGTCCAAGGCGATCTACGACTCAGAGCCGGTCAACGGCGATTTTGCAGATGCGTCAATCTCGGTCGCGGTCAACGACCTGAACTCCGCGAACCTTCAGGGCGGTTCGATCCATTTCTTCGTGGGCAAGTGGGACCCGACCGCCAACGCCGGCGTGGGCGCCGGCAAGTACTTCGTCTTCAACACTCCGGTATTGGACACGGCGGGCGGCTATGTCGACAACGGCCAGTGGCAGCTCCGGTTCCTGCAGCTTGACGGCGAGGTTGAGAACTGGACCGAGTACGGCGCGCTGACCGGCGCGGGCAACCAGCTCGCCGACCTGCTGGTGCGGCCGCCGCAGTGGGGATTCATGCTCAAGACGCTTGCCAGCCGCGCGCAACCGACCGGTTTTCTCGGGTTCGACAGCCTGTGCGTGACCAAGGGCCCGACCGTCACGATCGACCAGGCGCCCGGCCAGGCGGACCCGACGGGAACTTCGCCCATTACTTTCCGCGCCGTATTCAGCGAAGACGTTGCGGACTTCGCAGCCGATGACGTGCCGGTGTATGGCAGCACGGGCGCCACGTCGGCAACGGTGACAACGGTGGTCAGTGACACCGTGTACGACCTGGCCGTAACCGGCATGGGAATTGACGGCGACGTCCTGGTCAACATCATGCCCGGCGCGGCGCATGACGAGAACGGGTTCGGCAACCAGCGCGCACGACTGATCGACAATCGCGTCACCTACACCACCGCCGCCGGACCCGAGATCGCCGTGGAGGGCAACACTCGCCCGATCTTCAACGGCGACAACTCGCCGAGTTCGGCCAATGGCACCGACTTTGGCGGCGCGGCGATCGGTGGCGGCACGGTCACGCAGACCTTTACCATTCGCGATCTCGGGACCGAAGGGCTGATTCTCACCGAAACCCTGACGCCGGTTCAGCTCAGCGGTTCGACCGCGTTCTCGGTCACGGCGCCGCCCGAGGCTTTCGTGAACGCCGGGAGTTCCACGACCTTCACCATCACCTATGCCCCAACCGCCTCGGGGCTGGACCAGGCCACCGTCAGCATTCCCAACAACGACACGGACGAGAACCCCTTCACGTTTGCTATCCAAGGCCAAGGCGGCGAAGCCCCACAATTCACCCAGCAACCGGAGAACTTCAGCGCCACGGAAGGCACAGACGCGACGTTCAGCGCCGCCGCCAGTGGCGATCCGGCCCCGGGCCTGCGCTGGCAGAAGTCCGTGGATTCCGGGACCACCTGGGTAGACCTGGCTGAGGACTCGACCTACACCGGCACCGCCAGCGGAACGCTCACCGTCCACGCGACGACGCTGGCCATGGACGGGGACCAGTTCCGGTGCGTGGCCAACAATGGCCTGGGCGGCGACAGCGACCATCGCGTGGCCAGCGACGCGGCCACGCTGACCGTGACCACCGGCACGGATACCGACACTGACGGGCTGCCCGACGCCTGGGAGCAGCAGATCGTGGACGACGACCCGAGTGATGCCATTCTCGCCATCACGGACGTCCTCCCCACCGACGACTATGACGGCGACAACGAGACCAACGCCACCGAGTACGCCAACGGCACCGACCCGACGGATGCGTCATCCGCCTTTACCGTGGAAAACCGGTACGGCAGGTTCGGCTTCGAACTCTTCCGCCTTGCCGACCAGCAGGCCGGGGGCGGACTCACCAATGCCGGGTTCGGGGTGCACATTGAACTCGTGCCGCTCGCGGGCGAAACGTACGGGACCGGCGACGTCGCCAAACCGGGCACCGCCGGCGCGGTGAGCCTGCTGGGAGGCGGAAATGCGCCCGTGACCTACGACTCGTCATACGCCGGCTTTGGCGATTTGAGCACCGACTGGCCCGGGGGGACGTACCGACTGAAAGTGCCGGTGACTGTAGCCCGAACCTCGTTCACGCGCCGGGTCAGAGTCCAGGTTCCCGTCAGCTACGTGGAAACCGACTTCCCCGGTTACGTGACCGTGCAGACCCCGCAACCCGGCGACACGACCACCGCGACGCCAACCTTCGACATGGGGCCGGCAAACTACAATTGGCGAAGCATCTGGGTCCTGGATTCCGTGCAGACGCAAGTTTTCGAATTCCGGCAACCGCAGACTCCCGTCAGCTCGGTCACCGTGCCGCAGAACACGCCACTGCCCGACGGCAACAGCACGCTGTATGTGAATCGCACTGATTCGTCGCACCTCGGCAGCCAGACTCGAGTGTCGTTCACGGTCGCCGGCACTCAGACGCCGTCGACAGGGATCACCCGCGCCGAGCACGCCTGCTCGCCCATGGTGCCCCTCCCGGACTCTGTCCTGACCATCACCGGCGTCGTGGAATGGACCACCTTTGACGAGAACGGGTTGAGCCTTGTCTACTCCCTGCCGGACGGCTGGGACTACGTCCCGGATTCCGGCGACACCAGTGGAAATGGAACACCGAGTTTCGTATTCGATGGCGCCACCGACTCGCTGACCCTCAGCTTTACGGCCCGGACGTTGCCGAACTCGCCGCTCAACTTCAGCTTCCAGGTACAGGTCCCGCTCACGATCACCGCCGACGGAATCTGGGGCGAAGTGCGCAGTCCGCAACTGTTCATGCCCATGCCGTTCAATCCCGAGCGCATTGCCGGCAACCACCAACCGGTCATCGACCTCGGCGCCAACCGCGGCAAGGCGCCGGAATTCCAGATTGGCGCCATGGCGATGCCGCTTGACGGCGAGCTGGTGCTGAGCGGCACCCCGCCCACGGGCTCGCACAGCGAGATCCGCCTGTTGAACAACGTCCTGTTCTGGGACCGGAACGGAAATCACCTGGTCAACAGCGCGACCGACGAACCGATCTGGCACGACACCGACAGCAACGGGGTCTACAACGCCGGGACGGACGTGGCCATCAATGATCCGACCGCCCAACTCGTTGACGGGGCCGTCGGGCGACCGTTGCCGGGAACGTTCCTCTACTACGACACCGGGCCCGCCGGGTTCGATGCCGGCGACCCCGTCTGGCTCAACGCCAACAACGATCCGTCCGACTGGCAGTTCAATCCCGCCTCGGCCGCGGCAATCGACGCCGATAGCCCGGCCAATTTCGACGGCGGCGTGCTCTTCGTTGATCTGTTGCGCAACGGCGCGGACACCGACGCGATCTTCATCCGCAACCAGGGCACCGGCGCCGGTCAGATCGGAGTCATCGGCGGGACGGTGACCTATGGCAGCCTCCCGATCGGAGCGTTCGAGGGCGGAGCCAACCAGGCTCCTCTGAAGGTGACGCTGAACGCCGATGCCACCACCGCGGCGGTGTCGGCATTGACCCGCAGTCTCATGTTCCAGAGCCACAATCTCATCACGCCCGTCGACCAGCGCACGGTCCGGTTCGCCCTCACCGACGGCGATTCACCGCACAGCGCTCGTTCACACCTCTTCAGCGTCAACGTGTGGCAGGGCTTCGAGACCTCGGCAGACGAGGCCAAGACCAGCTTCATCTTCGAACTCGATGCGATCACCGACACCGCGGTGCGCGAAATCGAACTGTTCAAGTTCGGCGTGTCGGAACCGCTCGCCGTCCTGACCCAGAGCCAGACGGGCGAGGAAGTCCGGTACGAGTATGACGTTCAGCGTGGTGTCGCCGAGTGGGAGTTCGAACGCGCCTTCCCGGACGGCACCGCCCTCGACGCGTTCGGGGGCGACGGAACGTATACGGTCGTGCTCCATCTGTTCGACAGCGATATCCCGATTCAAACCGATGTCCACTTCACCGCGGATGGCTCGGCGGGCGGGACAGCGGTTGCAGCGATCGAGACCGCGCCGGCGTTCACCACCCCGAGCGACCCATTCACCATCGTTGGCGACACCCTCGACTGCTCATGGACCGGGGACGTCAGCAACATCGATGCGGACACGACCGTCCTGATGCTCGAGACCAACAGCCCCCACGACCAGGGCCGGGAGGATTACCTGCCGCCGACAGACACCACGTTCACGGTCAATGGCCTCAGCGAGGACGGGGTCTGGGCGTTGACATTCAATGCCGCCAGCGCCGGGCCGACATTCCGCAATGCCGATGGGGTCGCATGTCAGGTCGGCCGGTTCGCCCGCAGGGCCTACACCGGCACACGCGGCGACATCGGGACCATCTCCGGCCAGGTCGAGTTCGACGCCGGCGCCGGGACCGGACCGCTGCTCGTCAGCGTCATGCAGGACAACGGCCAGGGCGGCTGGACGTTCTTCAACAGCTATCGCTTTGCAGACCACCTCATCCGCGGGAACCCGACCTTCGCGCCGTTCCTGCTCCGCCTGCCACTCGGAACATATGCCATCTCGGCCCATATCGACCTGCAGGTCAACGGGGTGGGCAACGAGTTGCTGGACGCGGGCGAATCCGAGGGTTTCTATGACCCCGCGCAGCAGAACATCTGGCCAGGCACACCGATTGTGCTGACGCAGGCGGTGCCGGACGCGACCGGCGTCGACTTCGTTCTGCACCCGGCCCGGTTCGGCGCGGCGCTGACCCAGAACCGCGTGGCCGCCAAGGGTGTGTTCGTGGTTGACAGCTTGCCGCCGTTCATCCCCGAAATCACCACCACGGCCGAATCGGGCATCTACGCCGCCGACCAGACGATTCCGATCACACTGCTGTTCAGTGAACCGGTCACCCTGAAGAACGACGACGGCGGCGCCCTGGTGATCGAACTCAACAACGGGGTGAGCTTCGAAATCGAAACACTCGACAAGCAGCAGGAGCTCAGCGTCGACTATGTGATCGGTGGCGCGGATGCGCCGGTGCAGACGTTGAACGTGAGCCGAGTCTACCTGTCCGAAACCGCGCAACTCGTGGACGGGTACGGCAACGACACGGAGACCGGTCCCGGCCGCGCACTCCTCCTGCCGCCGGGCGCAAACCTGGCCGACCATGCCGACATCACCATCAGTGCGGGGCCGGACCCGATCATCACGATCGACACGCTGTTCGGCGATGACAACGTCATCAACGGCGCCGAAGCCGCGTCGCTGATTGTGAACGGCACCACCGCCAACGTCGAAGCGGGCCGGACCGTCACGGTCACGCTCTCCGACGGCCACCGCGCCACGGTGGTACTGACCGGTGCGGTGCAACCCGACGGGACCTGGGCCGCCGGTCCGGCGCCAGTGACCTCACTCGCGGACGGCCCGATCACGTTGAGCGCCAGCGTGACCAACCTCGACAACGAAATGGCCACGGACACGGCGACCGCCGTCAAGGACACCGCCCGGCCAGTCGTCACCGCAGTCACCGTGTCGGCACCATCCTTGCTGGGGAAACCGGTTCTCAACACGCAGGTCATGCAGTCTGGACTGTTCAGTCTCGCGTTCGTTTTCAACAAGAGCATGGCGCAGGATTCCGACCCGAATCTCACGTTCCCAGTCGAGGATCCGGGCACAGCCCTGCCGTTGCCGCCCTCGGGGGCATGGAGTGCCGGACGCGGGAGCACCTGGACCGCCTGGTTTGACATCGCCAACGCGGCAGACCTTGAGATGGCCAATATCGACGTCGCCATCGCCGGCGCAACAGACCTGGTAGGGAACCCGATGGCGCCCTACACGGCAGCCAACCTGTTCCACATCGACACCCTGGCCCCCTCGGTGACGATTAACGGCCCGGCGGACGGCGCGTCGGTCAACGCCGGTGCCGTCATTGCGTTCACGGTCATTGGCGGCGTCAACCCGCAGGTGTCGGTGAACGGCATTGATTGGACGCCTGCGGTCAGCGGCACCACCACACTGGGTGCGATTCCCGAGTTCGGCTTTGTCGCCGACAGTTCGCCCTTTACACTCTTCGTCGGCGCCAGCGACCCGGCGGGCAACAAGGCCGAAGCGACGCTGAGCCTGACCAAGGAAACCAGCGGTCCGGGCGTTCTCATCACGTCGGCCGAACCGGATCCGACTAAGGCCCTGTCGTTCACGGTTGACATCGACTTCTCAAAAGCTGTCTTTGGGTTCAACGCGCCGGACATCACGGTCGCCAACGGCAGCGTCCTGAACCTGTCCGGTGTCGGCGCCCACTACACCGCAATCATCAAACCGACCGCGGACGGCACCGTGACGGTGCAGGTCCCCTCAAACCAAGCGACCGACTTGGCCGGCAATGGCAATCTGGCGTCCAACCCGTTCCACATTGTCAGTGACCGCACCAACCCGGTGGTGTCCATTCTGAAACCCGACCTCAATGTCAGCGTCAACGGTGATGCAGTGCTGGAGTTCACCGTCACGGACGCCTCGCCGCCGTTCACCGTAGAGGCGTCCGCCAACGCTGTGGACTGGAGCGTGGTCACCAGCCCCGTGCCGCTGTTCGAGGTCGCGGGCTTTGCCACCATCCTGCAAGGCAACTTCACTCTGCGGGTGCGCGCCGCGGACGCGGCGGGGAACAACGGTTTTGCCACCCGCAGCCTGACCAAGGATACCGTACCGCCGACCGTCGCCATCCTGTCCCCGGCAGAGGACGCGAAAGTGAATGACCAGACCGTCGTCGTCGCCACGGCAACGGGCGCCAGTGTCGTCAAAGCCTCGGTAGACGGCGGCGCGCACTGGACCACGCTGACGGGCAACGCCTTCACGCTGGGCAACATTCCGGAGTTTGCCAGTCTGAGCGAAGGCGGCTTCACGCTGACCCTGTGGGCACAGGACGCGGCCGGCAACGAGGACACCAAACACCGCAGCTTCGAGCGCGACGCGGGCGGCCCCACGGTCGTCATCACCTCCACATCACCCAGCCCGACCAATGCCGCGTCGATCCCCGTGACCGTCACCTTCTCGGAAGACGTGACCGGCTTCGGCGCCACGGACCTGATCCTGACGAACGCCTCGTTCAGGATCGGGAGCCTTTCGGGCAACGCGGCCGTGTACACACTGGAGATCCAGCCTGTCGCCGACGGAACGGTGAGCATCCGGGTCAAGGCGGGTGGAGCGACCGACGAGGCCGGGAACGGCAATATGCTCTCCAGCCTGTTCAGTCTTGAGAGCGATCGCACCGCACCGGCGATCACGATCACGGCCCCGCCGCGCAATGCCAGCGTGACCGGGAGCAGCACGTTCACATTCACGACGAACGACAACTCGGCACCCGTCGAGGTGTTCGAGGGTGGCCGTGGGTGGATACCGGCCGTGAGCGGGGCAACGCTCGGCGGACTGCTCATCTTCCAGAACACCGCCGATGGCGGCGCCTTTGATCTGAAACTCCGTTCCATGGACGCGGCAGGCAATCTGGGCGAAGCCAGTGTCGCCCTGATCAAGGACGTCACGGCCCCGGTCCTGACCATCACCACGCCTCTGTCCAGCCCGACCAACGCCACGGCCATCCCTGTCACACTGCGCTTCTCGGAACCGGTGCTCGGCTTCGACTCCACAGACCTGACCGTGAGCAACGCCACCGCGTCCGGGTTCACCGCCGTCGGCGCGACGTACGCGGTCAACCTGGCGCCCTTGGCCGACGGTACAGTCACCCTCACCGTGGCAACCGCAGCGGCCCGTGACGCAGCCGGCAATCCCAACCCCGGTCCGGTGACGTTCCAGATCGTCAGCCAGCGCACAGCACCCAGCATTGCCATCACCTCTCCCGCCAACAACGCAGCGGCAAACGGCAACGCCGTCATCCGCTTCTCGGTTCCCGTCAACGTGGTCGATACCAAGGTTGCCATCAACGGGGGAGCGCAGGTCCCGGCCGTCAGTGGGACCACCCGGATTGCCGATGTGCCCGGATTCCTGTCCCGCCCGGTGGCGGAAGGCGCCTCTTTCACCCTGACCCTGTACGCGACAGACGGAGCGAGTAACACCTCGACCTCCACGATCAATCTGACCAAGGACACAACACGCCCCGAGGTCACGGTGACGACAACCGTGCCCAACCCCACAAATCGAGACACCTTGCCCGTGACCGTAACGTTCACCGAACCGGTGGTAGGCTTCGACGCCTCGGACCTAACCCTGACCAACGGTACCGTGGCGGCATTCTTCGGCTCAGGCAGCATCTATACCGCGACCATCCGCCCAGTCGCGGACGGAACGGTGCTGGTCTCGGTCACCACTGACAAAGCCGCGGATGCGGCGGGTAACGGCAACACCGCCGCCATCCCCCTGGCCATGACCAGCGACCGCACGCCACCCCTGGTGGCGATCACGCAACCCCCGGATGGCGCCGCCGTAAACGGCGCCAAACTGCTCGTCTTCGGCATCGGCGATGGCGCCAACCCCGACGCCAGCATCGACGGAAACATATGGCAAGCAGCAACTAGCAATACGACAACAATGGCGAACTTGATCGGATTCAACGCTCTGCCTGAAGGCACGGTGTTCACGCTGCAGGTGCGTGCCATGGATGCAGCGGGCAACACGGGCAAGGCCGGTGTCAACCTCCGGAAAGCCACCATCGGTCCGCTGGTCGTCATCTCTTCGACGCTGACGGGGCCGACCAGTGCCGCTGAGGTGCCGCTCGTAATCACCTTCTCGGAATCCGTGACCGATTTCGAAGGCTCGGACGTAGTGCTTGGAAATGCGTCCCTCAAGCCAGGCAGCTTTGCCGGCTCGGGTCGAGCGTATGCGGCGACTCTTCTTCCCGCCGGTGAGGGCGTGGTCACCGCCGACGTTCCCGCTGGCCGGGCCGAGAGCGCCTCCGACACCCACAACCAGGCCTCGAACCACTTCGAAATCACCATTGACCGCACCGGACCGACGCTGACCGTACTCACGCCTGCCGCCAGCGCCAGCGCCAACCACTCGACGGTGCTGACGTTCACGAACGGCGACAACACCTCGGTCCAGGCCTCGGTCGGCGGAAACGTATGGACCTTCGTCACCAGCGGTTCGCGCCTCGGCGATGTCAACGGGTTCGGACTGCTCGGACAAGGCGGGTTCAACCTGCAACTCAGGGCCAAGGACAAGGCCGGCAACGACGGTTCAACGCAACTGGCCCTGATCAAGGATACCCTGGCGCCGACCGGCACGATCTCCTCAGCGTTGAACAGCCCGACCAACGCGGTCCTCATCCCGCTGACCGTGAGTTTCACCGAGTCGGTCACTGACTTCGTGCTCGGCGACATGACGGCGGTCGGCGGCACGCTCTCTAACTTCGCCGCCAACCGCAACGCCTACACCGTCGACCTGACGCCCACCCTCACGGACGGGACCATCACCGTCGGCATTCCGGCAGCAAACGTCCACGACGCGGCCGGAAACGCCTTGAAGGGTGACGTTTCGTTCTCGATCGTACACGACACGACAGCACCCACGGTGACCATCAACCAGGCGGCGCTCCAACCCGACCCGGTCAACTCCTCACCGATCCGTTTCACCGCCGTATTCAGCGAGGCCGTTTCGGGCTTCACGGCGGGCGACATCCAGATCAGCGGCACCGCCGGTGCGACGACGGCGACCATCGCCGCGACGGCGACGGCGGTCAATGCCTACCAAGTGGAGGTCTCCGGCATGACCCAAGCCGGGACCGTGATCGTCACCATCCCAGCAGCGGCGGCTTCAGACTTGGCCGGGAACGCAAGTGTTGCGGCCACATTCACGGACAACTCAGTCACGTACGACACCACCCTGCCGGCTATCACCTCCATTACCTCGACGACAGCCAACGGTACCTACACGGCGGGCGCTGCGATCAACGTCAGGGTGAACTTCTCGAAGCCCGTCACGCTCGCCGGCGGGAACCTGCGCGTCACCTTGGACACCGGCGCGGTGGTGACCCTCGCACCGTTTACGAACGCCTCATTTGCCAACGGCACCTACACGGTGGCTGTGGGCGAAAACTCGCCCGATCTCGATGCGCGTGACATCTCGTTGGCCACGACCGCCACGTTGCGCGACCAAGTCAGCAACAACGTGCCGGTCGGCCTGCCGGGCACGACGATCGCCACAGGCAGCGCCATCGTCGTCGATACGACCGCACCCGTGCCGACCCTCACCTCAACGGTCCAGGGGGCCTCAAATGTGACGTCCATTCCCGTAACGGTGGTCTTCACCGAGCCGGTCGCCGGCTTCACCGCCTCCGACTTGGCCGTGACGAATGCCACGGTGGGCGGGTTCACGGGAACGGGCGCCAGTTACAGCTTCAATCTGTCGCCAACGGCGGATGGCACGATCACTGTGGGGCTGCCTGCAGCGGCAGCCACCGATGCCGCCGGCAACGGCAACACGGCGGCCACGTCGCTGTCGATCGTCAGCGACCGGACCGCGCCCGGCGTCACCGTCCGCCAGGCCACGAGCCAGGCGGACCCGGTCAACACCGAACCCATCCGTTTCACGGCCAACTTCACCGAACCGGTCCTTGGGTTTGAGCCTGCAGACGTGACGGTGAACGTGGGCGGTCTGCGCGTGACACCGAAGGTCGCCATCCTGCGCAGCTACCTGTCGGCAACGACCTACACCCTCGAAGTCTCCGACCTGCCCCCCGGCACGGTAACCGTCACCATCCCGGCGAATGGCGTCACGGACGTCGCGGGCAATGCGAACTCCGCATCAACGGTCCCGGCGGGGGCTGACAACCAGGTGACATACGACCCCGCACCGCCAGCCGTCACCTCCATCACATCGGCCACGCCGAATGGCGCGTACGGCGCCGCGTCGCGGATCGATGTCACGGTGAACTTCTCCAAGCCGGTCTCGCTGGTGGGCGGCTACCTGCTGGTTGGCCTCGACACAGGCGGGACGGCGGTGATTGCGCCATTCGCAAAAGCCACCTCGGGTTCAGGCAACTACATCGTGGCGGGAGGACACAACAGCTCTGACCTGGACGCCGCCACTGTGACGCTGCAACCGGGAGCGACGCTGGTAGACAACGCCGGCAACGCCGTCCCATTGACACGGCCTGGGTCCACGATCGCCGGGACCAGTAACATCGTTATCGACACCCGGCTACCGACCGTGACCGGCATGACGACGAGCGCTCCCGACCCCAGCAATCTGGCCCTGATTCCGGTCATCGTCACCTTCTCGGAGTCGGTCACAGGCCTGACGACGTCGTCGTTCCTGGCGACCAATGCCACGGTCAGCGCCCTGACGGGGTCTGGTTCGAACTACACCGTGAGCCTGGCGCCTAGCAGTGATGGTCGGGTCACGTTCAGCGTGCCTGCCAACGTAGCGATCGATGTGGCAGGAAACCGGAACTTGGGCGCCACCTCGCCCTTTGCCATCACCAGCGACCGGACGCGGCCCACGGTAACCATCAATCAGGGCGTGGGCCAACCAGACCCGGTCAACTCCTCGCCCATCCGGTTCCGGGCGGTGTTCAGCAAGCCGGTAACAGGCTTTGAACCTGCCGATGTGACCATCACGGGCACGGCGGGCGCGACGACGGCCACGATCATCGCGGAGTCCGCAACGACCTACCTCGTCGCGGTTTCAGGCATGACCCAGGCAGGCACGGTCCAGGTCACGGTTCGCAACTCGGCTGCCACGGATGCCGCAGGCAATTCCAGCACGGCCTCGACCAGCACGGACAACCAGGTGACCTACGACACCACCCTGCCCTCGATCGTGTCCGTCACCTCGACCACACCCAACGGCCAGTACGGGACTGGGGCCGCCATCAATGTGACGGTGACGTTCTCCAAGGCCGTCACGCTGAGCGGCGGCAGCCTGCTCGTAGGCCTGGACACCGGCGCCACCGTGGCCATTGCGCCGTTTACGAACGCCGCTGCCGCCACCGCCAGTTACGTGGTCGCCGAAGGGCAGAACTCCCCGGACATCGACGTGATCAGCCTGAGCCTAGGTTCAGGGGCTGCCCTGCGTGACGCCGCAATCGCCGCTGTCGCTGTCCCGGTGGCACTGCCGGGAACCACGATTGCCGACGGCAGCGACATTGGGGTTGACACAACTCGGCCGGGCGTCACCATTTCGACCGCGCCGGACGTCCTGGCCAGCGTATTCCCCATCCCCGTGACCATCCGGTTCACGGAACCCGTTTTCGGTTTCACCGCCGATAACGTCACGGTCCGTGGCGGCAACGTCGTCAACTTCCTCGGTGCGAACGACACTTACACGGTTAACGTTGACCCCGACCTGACCACTGACCTGAACGGTGACGGAACGGTTGAGATCACCGTCACGGTCACGGCCAACCAGGCCGCGGACGCGGCAGGCAACCCGAACACGGCCTCCAATACCTTCGCCGTAGCGGCCGACCAGACGCCCCCGACGATTGCGGCGTTCAGCACGGCCACTCCCGACGGTTCGTATTCGGTCGGTTGCAGGATCGACATCACCGTTCAGTTCAGTGAACCGGTGTGGTTGACCGAGGGTGCAGAACTGGTCCTGACCCTCAACAGCGGAACCGTCGAGTTGCGCACCATCACCATCGACACCCTCGACGGCGGCGTTTCGGCCACCGCCGTCTACACCGTACAGGAGGGCGATGCCGCCCAGGCCTTGGATGTGAGCGCCGTCGGTGTCTCCGCGGGCGGGATAAGGGCAGGCGGCGCCCTGATCGACGAGGCGGGCAACGAAGCAGACCTGTCGGTGCTTCCCGCCGGCCCTGCGAGCCTGGCCGGCGATGTCGCCTTGAAAATCGTGGACATCTCCGGGCAGGAAAAACGCTACCTTTGCGAAGTCCTTGAACCGCTGGCCTTGTACGACCACTGCAAGGTGCTGGGGCTCAATGCGGACGGCGTCGCGGGGGGCTTCAGCTATACGTCGGGAACCAGCGCCACGTTGAAAGCCTGCTATTGGCCCGCGGACTCGGGGTTCGCCACTGAAATCCCCGAAATCGCACCTTTCGCGTCCCTGGCCACGGCCATCTCGGATGGGATGATTGCCGGCTATGGGCCGCCCACCAGTGGCACCCCCGCACAGGCGTTCGCCTACGCCGCCGGCGACGCCGTGCCGGTCTTCCTCAATGCCCTGGCCGGAGCCCCGTCCACCAAGCCCTTCGAGGCGTACGGAATTTGCCGCCAGACCGGCGGAGCACTGCGCGTTGTGGGTTACGGCTATGACGCCACAGGCCAGCGAAGGGCCTGCGCCTGGGACGCCGCGTCAGGACTGACCTTCGCGGACCCGGTAAGTCTCGGTTCATTGAACGAGACCGGCAAGTCAAGCATGGGGTACGCCGTCAACGACACCGGCGTGATGGTCGGTGACGCCGTCACGGCCGGCAATGTGTGGCACGCGTTCCGATACGCCGACGGTGTGATGCAGGACATCGACAACCTGCAAAGCACACTGAGCGCCGCGCGCGCGGTGAACGGCAGCGGCGTGGTCGCCGGATTCCGTTCCGACGCGTTCGGCCGTCAGCGTGCGTTCCTGTGGCGCAGTGCGGCCGAGGGCATGCTCGACCAACCCGATCTGGGCGTAGCCAACGCGGCGGCCAACGCGGTGAACGTCAAGGAACTGGCCGCCGGGTGGGCCGCCGCCGAAGACGGGACGCAGCATGCTGTGGTCTGGAAGAATAACGCGGTGCGCCGCCTGGACATGCTCAGCGACGTCACGGACTTCGAACTGCGTACGGCCAGCGCCGTGACGGACACCGACCTGCTCGCCGGCACCGGTGCCGGTTTGGCGGGCCTCCAGCGCGGCTTCCGCCTCCGCCCGTCCGAACCGCAGCTCTTCCCCTTGGTCGAACTGCTTTCGCCCGCGGCAGGGGCCGAGGTGCCGGTGAACATCGCCCTGACTGTGCAACTCGACACCTTTGACCTGGACGGACGTGTCGTCTCGGTTCGACTCTTCGTGAACAACACCGTTATCGCCGCCGACGACAGCAAGCCGTTCGAGCTCCAATGGACACCGGACGCCACCGGCCCGACGGAACTCCTGGTCGAAGCGCGGGACGGCGACGGGAACTGCGCAGTGTCCGCCGTGGTCACGGTCACGGTCATCGAGCAATCGTTCCAGTTCAACCTAGTGCTCGAGAGCGGCTGGAATCTGATCTCGGTCCCGATCACGCCAGTGAATCCGTCGGTGGCCGGCGTGCTCGGCGGCGTGAACTTCGGAACCGTCTGGCGCCTGGGCACGGGTGGACAGGCGTCCAAGGCCTCGACGATCGAGCCCGGCTATGCCTACTGGGCGTACCTGCTCGGCGCGGAAGGCGAGACCGTGCAGGTCGCCGTCACGGGATATGCAGCGACCCGGACTGCAGTCTCAGTGGTCTCCGGATGGAATTGCCTTGGCCCGATAGCGACGCCGCCCGACGGCCAGACGTTCCCTGACAACATGACCGTGGTCCCGCGCTGGCTGGCGGAGTCGACAGGCAAATGGCTGCCGCCGGCTTACCAGTGGGAGGCGGGCGGTTACCAGCTTGTCACGGATGCCCTCCTGCTCGGCCGCGGGTACTTCATCTACGGCGCACGCAGTGACAGTCTCTCGCTTGAACAGGGCGGAGAGTGAGTTACGACGGAATACGGTCCCGGGCAACGAAACGACGGCTGACGTCAAGTTCGACATGAGAGAAGAGTCACGAACCGATAGTCGCTATCACAAACGGTGTCGAAATCGGCTGCCCATCGGGTTCCCGACAAGATGCTGGTCATCGACAAGCGATTGCCAAGAGCGATTGGACGGACAGGGAGACACACCATGAAGTGGCTTAACGGCATGATTCGCCGCGAAACGGTCGCGTGTCCGCGTGTCAGCCAGTTCGGGATGGCGACCGCGGTATGGGCGGTGGTCACGTGCCTGGCCGCGGCCCCAGGCGCACTCGGGGCCGATGCTGCCGGACCGGAGACCATCGGCATGGTCGTGGCCGTGCGCGGCGACGTGCAGGCCATCGACGCCAAGCGCGAGACGCGCAAGCTCGAACTGAAAGGGCCCATCCTCCTCGGCGACACAGTCAAGACAGGCCCGCGCGGGCGGGTCCAGCTGAATTTCCGCGACAACACCACCGTGAATCTCGGGCGTGACACTGAAGTCGTTTTCGAGAACTATCAGTTCAACGAGACCAAGAAAGAGGGGGCCATGGTGACCGAAGTCAAGGAGGGCGCCTTCCGCATCATGGGCGGCGCCATCACGAAGATCTCTCCGGATAACTTCCAGACCAAGACGCCCACGGCCACCATCGGTATCCGCGGCTCATTCTTTGCCGGTCGGCTCACGGGCTCGGTCCTGTCGGTCGTCTTCCTGGGCGGGAAAGGCATCACCGTCCAGAACCCGGCCGGCACGGTCGAGATTCAAACGCCAAGCTTCGGGACCGTGGTCCGCTCCGGCGACACTCCCCCTGACGAACCGCGCGAGTTCTCGGCCAAAGACATCAATGCGCTAGGGACCGGAGCGGGGGCGAATGACGGCGACGCCCCCGGCGGCACACGGCAAGGTGCAGGGCTGTCGGGGGAACGACTCTCCCTGGCCTCGATCCTCGACGCGGTCCACAGGGAAGCCGACCGGTTCCGGCCCGTTGTCTCGGCCCAGCAGGCCGCACCGAATGAAGCGACCCCCCCGGGCGATCCCCCACCCCCCGGCCAAGGCGACTACGACGACGTCATGATCCTGGCCAAGGCGACGGAAACGGAGATCAACTGGGTCTACTGGCTCAACTCGATGGTCCCGAACCAGAACCTGCCGGACCCGACTGAACTGGCGCTTGACCCGGACGTTGCGGCGCAGGGCTACGTCGTCGCCGGGGTGCGCACGTGGGAGGTCAACCCCGCGGCCCTCGGCGGCGGGTCGTCGCTTCAGGGCCGGTACGTGGGCGACGCACACTGCACCGAGATCATTCCCGGCGAACTCGGACCGACCGTTATCCAGCGCCCGGGTCAGAGCGACATCAACGTCAACTTCGGCAGCCGTCTGGTCGATGGCCTGCTGAGCTTCGTGGGGGCGGAGAGCGTCCCCTCCGTAAGCATGCAGATGAGTGGTAATTTCACGGACGCCGCCAACGGCATCGTCGGGAGAATCGATTCGGTCACGGTGGGCGCCGGTTCAGCCGAAACTCCGTCGACCAGTGCCATCCAGGCGGACTTCTTCGGCAAGACGGCCGAAGCGCTGGGGGGCGCGTTCAAGGCGCAGATGACCGATGAACGGCAATACCTCGGTGCCTTCGGCGGCGTCAAACAACCCGGCGACTGACCACGACCGCGGCGATGCGCCGCCGCCCCCGTACCCCGCCCGGCCCCCCGGGCGGCATCTCAGGCGGTTCCCCTTCCCGTGACCACGCGCAACCTGGACCGCGTAAAGGGCGCGTCGATTTAACCACCTCAGATGCGC